>OKVK01000289.1_pt1 | contig 36520 bp, 28 predicted proteins | sample 1604771 | NCBI WGS metagenome assembly OKVK01 (sample SAMN01760906, study PRJEB22395) | human gut metagenome | reverse complement strand
CCGCTGCCCACTGGCTGGGTGGCCCGAGCGACTCGTTTTTGCTTACTTCACCTCCAGCAGCTCGACGTCGAAGACGAGGGCTGAGAACGGGGGAATCGACGCACCCGCTCCACGCTCACCGTAGGCGAGGTTGTAGGGAATGAAGAAGCGATACTTAGAGCCCTCTGACATGAGCTGTACGCCCTCGGTCCATCCGGCAATCACCTGATTGAGACCGAACACTGCCGGCTCTTTGCGGTCGTAGCTGCTGTCAAACTTCGTACCATCGATGAGTCGTCCCTCATAGTGGCAGCGCACCTGGTCAGTAGCCTTCGGCTTCTTGCCGTTGCCCTCTACGAGCACCTCGTACTGCAATCCGCTGGGAAGCGTGACGATATTCTCCTTCTTTGCGTTCTCTGCGAGGAAGTCCTCACCAGCCTTGCGTGAAGCCTTGCCAGCCTCAGCCATAGCGGCACGCTGTCTCTCCTCCTGCTCGGCAAAGAATTGCTGTACGAGCGACTGAGCCTCCTGGTTGTTCACTTTGAGTTCGACGCCCGCAATGACGTCCTTGATGGCCTGTGCGAAGTCATCAGCATTCAGGTCCTTTGCACCCATCTGGGCAAGCTGCTGACCGATGCCGATGCCCAAGGCATAGCTTAATTTGTCCATTCTTTTTCTTTATTCTCGTTGTATTGAGTTGCAAAGGTAATATTTTTTCACCATAGTATGACGGCGTTTCAAGAAAAAATAGCTAAATTTGCAGATGTTAAATGTTTTTGCTATGAAGAAAATCGTTTTTCTCACCGGCGCAGGAATGTCGGTGGAGAGTGGATTCAAGACGTTCCGTGGCAACGACGGCCTTTGGGAGAACGTGCCCGTGGAGAAAGTTGCCACCCATGAGGCGTGGTATGCTGACCCCGACTTCGTCACCGCGTTCTACAACGGGCTTCGCAAGAAGCTCTATGGCGCCCAACCCAACGAGGGCCATCGCCTCATCGCAGCCCTGGAGCAGGACTACGACGTGACGGTAGTGACACAGAATGTGGACAACCTGCACGAGAAAGCTGGTTCCCACAAGGTCATCCACCTACACGGCGAGCTGACCAAGGTGTGCTCCACCATCGACCCCTACGATCCGAAGTATATCCGCGAACTGTCAGAGCAGGACTGCGAAGTGGCGAAAGGTGCCAAGGCGGGCGACGGAAGTCTCCTGCGCCCGTTCATCGTGTTCTTCGGCGAGGCCGTCCCGATGATAGAGCCTGCCGCCGAGGCCGTGAAGGAGGCCGACATCTTCGTGGTGGTCGGCACGTCGCTCAACGTCTATCCCGCCGCAGGACTCATTGCCTACACGCGGAAAAACGTGCCTGTCTATCTCATCGACCCTGCCGACGTGATGGGGAGCGGCTACCGCGACGTCACCCATATCAAGGCAGGTGCGTCGGAAGGTATGCGGCAGCTCGTAGCCATACTCAAGGATTCACCATTTGGCGACAAGAAGTAGAAGCCTGGCAAGCATATCGACTAAGCGATAGTGATCCTTATCGTCATAACCCAACGCATCAAAACAGCCTACAATGAAAAAACGTCATTCACTCCTGCGGGTCCTCATCCTCCTCGCCATCCTCACTTGTGGCCACGCACTGACGTCATCCGCCCAGAAGGATGTCTATAAGTTTGTGGCCAAGGACGGCAAGGGCAAGGAAGTCAAACTGAAGAAGTACAAAGGCAGCGTGCTACTCATCGTCAACACCGCCACCCGCTGTGGCTTCACACCCCAGTATGCCGACCTGCAACGCCTCTATGAGCAGTATCATGCCCAGGGGTTCGAGATTCTCGACTTCCCCTGCAACCAGTTTGGCTACCAGACCCCTGGTGACTACAAGACCATCCATGGTCTCTGCACGGCCAACTATGGCATCACTTTTCCTCAGTTTCAGAAGGTGATGGTCAATGGCAAGACCGCCCTGCCGCTCTACACTTATCTCAAGGAGAAAGAACCCTTCAAGGGTTTCGACACGACGACGAAGGTGGGTAAATATCTCGACGAAACCTTTCGGGAGAAAGACCCGCACTACGACCAGAGCGCAGACGTGAAATGGAACTTCACCAAGTTTCTCATCGACCGTGAGGGCCACGTCATCGACCGCTTCGAACCGTCCGTACCCATGGACAGCGTGGAGGCGGGTGTCAAGGCGGCACTGAGCATGAAACCATAACACCAAAAGTCTTTAGAACGTAAACTGACAACTATCTATCTTATAACTATTCAAATCAAGACATGAAGTACATTGTCATCCCCCCTGAGGTGGGCCCCGTGCCCCCCATCACTTTCGATTTTGCCATAGAGGAGTTTGCCGCCCGTCATTTCACGGACGACGACTACTGCTTCATCTGGCAGACTCGCCCGACGGTCATCATCGGACGCAACCAACTGCTGGTCAATGAGGTCAACGTCGATTATTGCAACGCCAACGATGTCTTTATCGCCCGCCGAAAGAGTGGTGGCGGTGCGATGTATTCCGACAAGGGCAATGTGATGTTCTCCTTTATCTCCTCCGAACCTGACGTTCAGAAGATGTTTCGCTGGGCCATGGGTAAGATGGCGGACGTACTCCGCGATTTAGGCATCGATGCCACGCTCTCTGGACGCAACGACATCATCGTCGATGGACGCAAGGTGGCGGGAGCCGCCTTCTATCGTGTGGCGGGACGAGGCATCATGCACAACACGCTTCTCTTCAAGAGCGACGTAACAGCACTTCAGAACGCCCTCACCCCCTCGAAGGAGAAACTCAAGAGCAAGGGCGTGGCGAGCGTGTCACAGCGTGTCGCCAATGTGGCCGACTACCTCCCGGGCATGACCGTGGAAGAGTTTAAGGAGCATGCGCGCCGTGTGCTCTGCGGTGACAACTACCGTGAGATCACTATGGAGGACATGGAGGAGATCCGCAAGACGCAGGAACTGATGGGCCGCAAGGAATGGATCTACGGACGCATGCCGCAACATACGGAGGTGCGCAAGCTGCGCTTGCCCGACGTGGGAAGCGTCGAAGTCTATCTGGAGGTCAAGGATGGCAAGATTCTGGACCTCAACCTGGTGGGCGACTTCTTCATCATGGGCGATGTCGATGGTGAGATTATCGCTCCGCTGCGCCACCAACCTTTCACTCGTGAGGGAGTAGCTGCGGCCCTGCAGGGTCATGATCTGTCGCAGGTGGTGCGCGGTCTGACGACAGAGGGGTGGTTGCAGGTGCTTTTCGGGTAATGTACCGTCTGTCCATACGAGGACAGAAGCAGCTCTTCCATGCTGCTATAGACTAAGACCTGCATACTGTCAAAAGCGGGTGGTGAAACCCCTTCTGGTTCCACCACCCGCTTTTTCTATACCATACAAGGTCTTTACAAGAAGCGGCCCGTGACGGCAAGTTTGAAGACGGGATAGACCGTCCACTTGTCGATGAGTTTGGACAGGTCGTCGGTGGCCTTGTCGCGCAGGTCATCGATATTCAGCTCCTGATCGTCCTGATAGACCTTCATGTGGCCCATAAACTGGCAACCCAGTTCCACACGGAAACCAACACGACCCTTGGGCACCATGCGTCCGTAGCCCAGTCCGAGGTAGGGACGGAAACCGTTGACGCGCACGTCGCCCAGCAAGTCGCCATTCTCATTGAAGCGGACATCATACTTGTCGATCTCAGCATAGACCTGATTCTTAACATCGGCAGGATACTGCGGGTCTGCCATGAAGTTTTCCACTTGGGCTTGCATGCCCGTCGATACCAACACGCTGGCCATTGCCGCCAGAAAGAGTTTTTTGAGTGTCATAATCGTCAGTTGTTAGTTACAATATTGTTAGCTATTCACTTCTGCGTATTACATTTCCCACCGACTACAGCGTCCAAAGCATCTGGATCATCGTCTGACCTACTGCCTGCAGTACGCCCTTGTCGATGTGATCCATCGTGTCATGGATGGTGTGCCACGTCGGTCCGAAACTGCTCTGCTGGCAGTCGGGATAATAGGGAATGACATCGGCAGTGGGGATGCCGGCCTTCTCGTTGAGCGGAATATGGTCGTCCGTCACCATACCTCCCACATCGTTGGGGAAGTAGCTACCAAATCCAGCCTCCCTGGCTGCATTCCACACCCTGTTGACCACGTCGGGCGCATACTGCACCGACATGCCCTCGCGGTAGAACTGAGCCCCCTCGCCTCCGACCATGTCGAGCAGTACGGCGAACTCAGGAGAGAACCCTGCCGGAAGATTGGTGGAGAAATGAAGGGCTCCCAAGGCCCATGTGTCACCGACCTCATCCATATTGGTCTCCCACTGTGGCAGTCCCCAGTCCTCAGCATCAAAGCAGACAAAATCAATGCCGACGTCTGCGGGCAGACGCTTAGCGCCATCCTGTTCCTTTTCCATAAGCGACAACTGTCGGGCCACCTCGATCATCACCGCCACGCCACTGGCACCATCATTGGCTGCCATCACAGGCTTGCGATGGTTGGTGGAGTCGGGGTCGTTGTCAGCCCAGGGACGGGCGTCCCAGTGGGCACACAACATCACACGCCGCTTGGCCTCGGGACGGAAGCGGGCAATGATATTGGTGGAATGCAGCATTGTACCGTCATAGCCTTTGAGGTCAGCCTTCTGCTCCTCGACGGTGCAACCGTAGGCCTTAAACTTACTGACAATCCACGCACCGCAGCGGTCGTGCGCCTCCGAGTTCATCACCCTTGGTCCGAAATCGCATTGCTTCGCCGTAAAGGCAAAGGCAGAGTCGGGATTGAAGGCTGGGCCAACTGGCTTTGCCACCGTTTCCGTCATTTCCGTATCCTCATCGCTTGTCTGACTATCCTTCGTCTTCAGGACCGCCAAACCGGCGACGACGGCGGCAACAAGAATGCCACCAAAGATTATCTTCATTTTCTTGGTCATTTCTCCTTATATTATATTATTCATTTCTCCTTATATCATAGATAATAAAGACGGCTTTTGCCTACCGCTGCACCGCAGCCATGACACGCAACCAGTTGCCACCCCATATCTTCTCGATGTCGCGCTCACTATACCTGCGCTGTAGCAGGCGGCGGGTGAAGGCGATCACCTCCGAGGAGTCAGCAAAGCCACGCACTCCACCGTCGCCATCAAAGTCTGTACCGATACCCACATGGTCAATACCCATTACACGAATGGCATGCTCCAGGTGAGCGATGGCGTCGAGCACGGTGGCCTCGCCACCCTCCTTGCGCAGGAAGCCATGATAGAGCGTGATGTGGGCCACCCCACCCTTTTGTGCCAAGGCCCGCAACTGGTCGTCGGTGAGATTGCGCGGATGATCGCAGAGCGCACGGCAGTTGGCATGGCTACAGACGATAGGTTTGGCGCTGATGTCAAGGGCGTCCCAGAAACTCTTCTCCGCAGCGTGGCTGAGGTCCACCATGATGCCGCAGCGGTTCATCTCACGGATGGCCTTCTCGCCAAAATCGCTCACGCCGTCATGCGTCTTGCACCCACGTGCCGAGTCGCAAAGATCGTTGTCGCCATTATGACAGAGCGTGATGTAGGTCACGCCACGCTGGGCAAAATGCTTCACGTTGGCCAAATCGTGCTCCAGCGCCAGTCCATTTTCTATGGCGAAGAGAATCGACTTGCGTCCCTTCCGCTTGTCCTCATAGAGATCGGACGGACGACGTGCGATACTCAGACAACGCTGGTTGGCCTTTACGATCTCCTCTATTTTGTCGAAGATCAGGTCAGCATAGTGGGCGGGGGAAATGGAACTGCCGCTTATGCCCACCGTTGTTTGAAGGTTGGAGACGTATTTTTCCGCCAGGCGTGGGTTATAGCGCATGATTCCCGCCAGATCTATCTTGGATGAGAACGTCTCTCCCATCTTCGGCTGAGGGAGGTAGGCCGCCATGGTGACGGCATCCTGCCGTCCATCGCTCATCTTGTGGAGATCCACCAGGATGCGCGGGTCACGGCGTCCAAAGTCCACCCCCTGCGGGAAGAACATCGGTGTGTCGCAATGGGTATCGAGTGTGAGCACACGACGGTGTACGTCCTTGGCTTTCTGAAACTCCGCAGCCTCATCGGCGAGCCAGCGAAACAGGCGCTGTCCCTCGTCACCCAAATGCTCAGGATGCCACTGCACACCCATAATAGATTTAAACTCCGTACTCTCGATAGCCTCTATCACCCCATCGGGAGCCACTGCCGTCGTGCGGAAGCGCGCCCCAGGGTCTTTGACAGCCTGGTGGTGGAACGAATTGACCGCCATCCGCTCCTTATGATACAAGGAGAAGAGGATACTGTCGCGCTCGATGCGCACGGTATGGGTCGGCTCAGCCTGCACGGCATCCTGGCTATGTTTGATGGTAGAAGGGCCCAGGGATCCCGCAGGTCCCGTGGGAAGATAGTCCTCATAGATATCTTGCTGCACCGTCCCGTCCAAAGCCATCGCCAGCACCTGTATGCCGCGACAGATACCGAGGATGGGGATCTGACGGTTGGCAGCAAGACGGGTGAGAAGCAACTCCGAGAGGTCACGTCGCGCGTTGATGTTGTGCAAACGTGGCGATGGTTCCTCGCCCACCCAGAGAGGGTTGACGTCGGCACCACCCGTGAGCAGCAGTCCGTCGATATGGTCGAGCACACCGACTATCACGTTGCGGTCGGTAGTCGGCGGGATGAGGAGTGGCGTAGCGCCGGCACGTATCACCTGCTCATAGTAGGCTTTGGCCAGCATCTCGTTGGAGTCGTTATAGTTGGACGTGAGTCCTATGACGGGCTGCTTGTGCCCTTCGGGAAACTCCGCATAGAAAGCGTCCAGATGTGATGAGAGGGAAAAATCCATGTTTTAATCGTCTATACCAGATCATAAAAGCATCAAGGCGGGAGTGTGCCTAAGCCTTCTGCCCGCCTTGACCATGCGTTATTTCTCGATATCAATGGGTATCTCGCGGTGAACACTCTCCTCCAGGGAGATCAGCGTCTCTGTACTCACCACACCGGGGATGCTCTGCAGCTGCCCGTTGATGAGGTCCATCAGTTGCTCGTTGTCCTTGGCGTAGAGCTTGACGAGCATCGTATAGGGACCTGTGGTGAAGTGGCACTCCACAACCTGCGGAATAGAGAGCAGACGGTTGACCACGTCGCGGTACATAGACCCTCGCTCCAAGTCCATTCCGACATAGGTGCAGGTAGAGTAGCCCAGCGCCTTGGGATTGATCTCAAAACTGCTGCCCGTGATGACTCCATTCTCTATGAGATGCTGCACACGCTGGTGGATAGCTGCTCGCGAAACGCCGCACTCTGCAGCCACGTCCTTGAAAGGAAGGCGGGCATTGGCGGACAAGATTCCGAGAATCTTTTTGTCTAATTTGTCGATTTTATCCATAATGGTCTGTCGCTATTCTGGTTGAAGTTGGCTTGCTGCGCAACTTGTCAGCAAAATTAAGCATTTTAGTTGAATTGGCAAACCATTTTAACGTTATTTCTCTACAAAAGGGCAATATTTGCTTACTTGGGGCATTTTTCGAAAACCAAGATGATGAGTGGGTTGCAACTAAATCCCAGCTTGATTTTGCTTGCTGCGCATAGCCCTTCACCCACCCAAAAACAATCGCCCCATCATGGGAATGCACGAACGACCAAGTGGGTCATACTGCCTTTGCCATGATGGGGCGAAGATTTCTGCGTCACTACGGCACGACCACCTTGACGGTCTTTCCAGCTACCCTCACGAGATAGACCGCAGGAGCAAGGCGGAACGTATGGAGGCTCGCCTCTGCACGTGCCACACTGCGTCCCTGGAGGTCATAGACCTCGATGGCCGCAGCATCGGAACGAACGGTCAGACTACCCTGACCTGCACGCACGCTGACCTTCGATGCATCGGCGGCAAGCGCGTCGATGGCATTGACAGACTTGCCCACATAGATTCGATCGGAAGTCTCTGAGACGTAGTTGGTATAGTCCTTCGTGGCCATCGCCGTCACCTCATAGGCGTAGCTATACTGCGGTTCGAGGTCCGCCACCTCATAAGCGCTCGCCGTGGGATAGAGCGACGCGTAGGGCGCCGTGAGGGTTTCGCCCTTGCGCACGTTCTGACGGATGGTCACCTCGTCGATGAAGTAGGGCTGTCCATACATACTCATAAAGGCGAGGATCACATTCGAACGCAGGGCCTTATTGTCCGTGGCGTCGAAATGGATAGTAGCCGAGGTCATACCCGTACCGTCGAGTTTCAGCGGCATGATGCGATGATCGATGGCCTGGCTGTCGGTATATTTGTTCATCAGCATCACAAAGAGCGTGTCGCCAGCATAAGTGTTGTAAGCCTTGACATCGACATCGAAGGCTCCACCATCACAGGTGAGGTCGAGCGTGGGAGAAGTGACCAGTCCTGCCAGCCCCATCCATACATTGGTCTGCTGCGCTCCTGCCATTCCTTCCACAAGGTAGGGCAACTGGAGGACCCACTCCGTCGGCGTATAGCCGAGGTCGGCCAGATTATAGACATAGGTGTAAGGATTGTAGGGATTGTCCATCGTTCCTTGGTCGATGGCATTGAAATCCTCGTGGAGCACGACGACATCCTTCACGTCTTCCTTGGCCTCCAGGATTTTGATGACATTGAGCTTATACTTATCGGCATTGTGCAGTTCGGTCCAGTTGGCGGTGAAAGCGGTCTTCGACACGCCCGTGGCCTCCTTGGCCTCTACCTTCACGCCGAGGATGCCATCCACCCACATGTCGGGTGTTGCCACGGACATCACGCTGCCGTTCTTCGCCCGCACGTTGTAGTAGTACTCATAGTTGGGGTCTATCTCCATCGTGTAGCAGGTATCGGTCAGTTCCTTGTCGAGCTGGCCCACGGGCACGGTCTGGGTGGCATAGTCCATCTGCACGTCATCGAGGGCGAAGCTGACGGAATTTTTCTGTATGAAGAAGAACTTGATTCGCTTCACGCCGTCGCCAATCTGGTCGTGGGTGAAGGAGTAGCGACCGCCAGCAGCCTCCATATAATAGTTGGGCATGTTGGCAACGGGGGTCCATCCTTTCTTCTCCGTATATACCGACACCTGCAACAGGGAGTAGGTGTAGTCGGTCTCATAGTCCATCGAACTGGGCTTCACCCAGAATGAGAACGAGGTGATGGGAGCGGGCGTCTCGGGCGAGACGACCTCGTCGCCCTCCGCGTCGAAACAGAGGGAGAGCGGTGCCGAGCAGTAGTCGCCCTCGGTGGTATAGACATCTTGCGATCCCGCCGACGAGAGGTTGATCGTCCATCCCTCGGGATAGTTGGGGTTGGACTGGTCGATGGTTTTGCCATCGGCTTTGAGACGGATACCGTCGAAGTTTTCCGTCAGTGTGCCAGGCTCGACATAGTCCTTGGGCATCTCCTTGCGATAGACGTGGAGGAGATAGGAGGCTGCCGTCGGGGTGGAGTTCCAGCGCGCCGTGAACGAGGTGGCTGAGTGGTTGATGGGGGTGAGGATGCCTGGTGCGGGAATCTTGTTGGCCTTGCGCGTCACGACGATATCGTCAAGGAGCAGTTCTACGTCTTCTGCCGAAAACTGGAAGATATTGTTCGGGTTGAACGTCGCCTGATCAGTACTGAAGGTATAGTCCTGCCATGCGTCGCTGACGTTGAAGTCGCGGTCGTCAACAGGTCCCTCATAGTTGTCGCACAATGCGACGCGGATGATACCACTCTCCCCGGCCTTCAGCGCACGGGCACGGAAGGTAAGGACGACGTCGCCGCTGAGGTCCATCTCTGGCGTACTGATAAATCCGCCACGCTGCTCGTCATACGAGTCGAGGTACATGCGGATGGCGCAAGCCTGGCCTGCCTGATAGACGGCGTTGCCCGTCCAGCCACGCACACCCATCATATCTTCGGGCAACGCGTAGTTGACAGTGCCTCCACCCAGCATCGTACCATCGGGGGTGGCGTTGGTGCCAGCCGTCCATAGGTCAAAATGCTGGTCTATGACCGTCTTGGTCGGTATTTCGTCATCGGCACGAAGGACCGCCGACGGTTCCTGCACCGTGCCTCGGGGCTGGAGGGTCATCGCTGCACGGGAAAACTTCCCTGCAGGATTCCGCTGAGCGTGGGTGACGAGGGGAAAAAGCAAGAGTGTACACAACCATGTGGATACGATGTAGCAATAAGTTCTCATAGGGCATTTCTTTTCACAGCACTATCATTTTTGTCCTAAAAGTATAAACTATCAGGCTGCCAGCGCCGTCCAGTCTTCTGCCATGCCAAAGGACTACCCTACTCAGTGCTGCAAAAACCAGGGCAAACCTTCTGCAAGACTGCGCAAATTTACGAATAATATTTGTAACAGCAAACTTTTTGATGGAAAGTTTTCAAAAACTAAACTTTTTCATCGTTTTCCATGCAAAACAAAAACCACAGGCGACTGCATGGCAGATGAATCCTCCTTAGCTTATACCACCAAGCATAAGCGTTGTCTCCACCTTGAGCAATTTGACAAAAGCATTGTTGGCGCCTTGTCCATACTTATGCCAAGGCGCCGACAATACTATAGCTGGCCTGCCTCTACCTGCAGGACTATGCGTTCGGTGAGGCGGTCTGCCCCCATCGGGTCATAGCGCTTCTTGAGCGATGCGCCAAACACCCAGGCAAAAGCCTGATAGAAACCTGCACGCACAGGACCGAGGAAAGCGTTGATCAACTCATAACCCGAGGAGTGGGTCTCGCGGTCGATAAGCTTAATGAGGAGCTTGCCCTGCGAATAGGTGAGCTTCTTCATGCGCGGTCCATAGGTGGCCTTGATTTCCTTCTCCACCAGCTTCATGTGCTCCTTGCGTGCCTGATCGTTGGGCAACGTCTCCATATACTCATAGGTCTCGATGACGATCTGGTGACACTCCTTGGCGATCGGCAGCACTTTCTTGATATTGTATAGCAGGCGGTAGAATTTCGCACGCTCCTCGGGCGTCTTAAACTCTATCTTGGGAAAGACATAGACATTGTTGGTCTTGACATACTGCACACTGTCACCATCCACCAAGGCCTTTCCTGTATGTACGGTCGGGCGAAAGGTGGGCGAATCCATATCGACGTCGCTCATCTTCAGAGCTGCTTCCTCGCCGACTTGCGCCATGGAGGGCACAACGACACAGGACAGCACGAGGGCGAAAAGCAACCGCAGGATATGGCGGTGCTGAGGGTTGTAGTGGGATGAATGATTCATTACTTCGTTGTTTTTTCGTCAGCGAGTGCAAAAGTACGGAAATATACTTAATTTGGAAAGAGTTTTCAGCATCTTTTTTATTATTATTTTTCAAAACGCCAAAACTCTACGTCCTTACTGACTTCTCAACTACAACCTTTAGAAGAGCTGACCAAGGGCGTTTTGGCACATTTTCACGGGATATGGCGGTAATTACGGGGAAAAACCGTACCTTTGCACTTAGATAATAAAAACTGAAAGACAATGCAAGATCTGGTCATCTACAATACGCTGCACCGCCAGAAGGAGCGGTTCCAGCCTATCAACGCCCCCCACGTGGGCATGTATGTCTGCGGACCCACCGTCTATGGCGACCCGCATCTGGGCCACGCGCGCCCCGCCATCACCTTCGACGTGCTCTTCCGCTACCTGCAGCACATCGGCTACAAGGTGCGCTATGTGCGCAACATCACCGATGTGGGACACTTGGAGCATGACGCCGACGAGGGCGACGACAAGATTGAGAAGAAGGCACGGCTGGAGCAGCTGGAGCCGATGGAGATCGCACAGTATTACACCAACCGCTATCACGACGCGATGGGACAGCTTGGCTGCCTGCCGCCCTCCATCGAGCCCCACGCCACGGGACACATCATCGAGCAGGAGGAGCTGGTGAAGCAGATCCTCGCCAACGGCTACGCCTATGAGAGCAACGGCAGCGTCTATTTCGACGTGGAGAAGTACAACAACGACCACCGCTACGGCATCCTGTCCGGACGCAACCTTACCGACATGATCAACAACTCGCGCGAGCTCAACGGCATCGGCGAGAAGCGCAACCAGGTGGACTTCGCCCTTTGGAAGCGGGCCACACCCGAGCACATCATGCGATGGCCGAGTCCGTGGAGCGACGGATTCCCTGGCTGGCATTGCGAGTGTACGGCGATGGGACGCAAATACCTCGGCAACCACTTCGACATCCACGGAGGTGGCATGGACCTCATCTTCCCGCACCACGAGTGTGAGATAGCACAGGCCGTGGCCTCGCAGGGAGACCCGATGGTGAAGTACTGGATGCACAACAACATGCTCACCATCAACGGACAGAAGATGGCCAAGAGCCTTGGCAACTTCATCACGCTGGAACAACTCTTCACCGGAAGCAACGAGCTCCTCACCCAGCCCTACTCGCCGATGACCATCCGCTTCTTCACCCTCTCGGCCCACTACCGTGGCACGGTCGATTTCAGCAACGAGGCCCTGCAGGCCGCCGAGAAGGGCTACAAGCGCCTCATGGACAGCGTCAGCGACCTGGCCCGCGTGCAGGCCGCCAGCGCCAGCGACGAGAAGTCGCACGAGTTTGTCGCCCAACTTCGCCAGCGGTGCTATGACGCGATGAACGACGACCTGATGACGCCAGCCGTCATCTCCGTGCTCTTCGAAACATGCCACGTCGTCAACAGCGCTCTCGACCACAAGTCACAACTCTCGGCAGAGGACATACAGGAGATTGCCGACGTGCAGCGCATCTTCATCTTCGACATCCTCGGACTGAGAAGCGAGCAGGGCGACAACTCCTCCGCTCGGGAGAACGCCTTCGGCAAGGTCGTCGATATGGTGCTCGAACTGCGCGCACAGGCCAAGAAGAACAAAGACTGGGCCACGTCGGACAAGATACGAGACGAACTCGCCGCAGCCGGCTTCGAGGTGAAGGACACCAAGGACGGCGTGACGTGGAAGCTCGACAAATAGGCTCGACACAACAACGCACAGCAAAGGCAAGGACGCTTTATGCGCCTTTGCCTTTGCCGTTTTGACGGGCTGCGTCAGCTAAGTTTTTTAGCACACAACACAATAATCATCGTGCATACGCGTTTTTATATAGTTACGCCTAAAAATATATTACGCAAAGATCAATATCAAGGTATGAAAAAATCACTTCTTTTCGCCGCAGCGCTGCTCGCTATGGGCACGCAGGCGAAGGCCGACGAAGGTATGTGGACGCTCTACAACCTCCCCGAGGCCGTCTATCAGCAGATGCGGGCCGAAGGCTTCGAGTTGAGTCAGGACCGTCTCTACGGTGCTCCCGACGCACTGAGCAATTATGTCGTCAACTTCGGCGGCTACTGCTCTGGAGTTGTCGTCAGCCCCAACGGTCTGGTCTTCACCAACCACCACTGCGGCTTCTCTGCCATCAACGCCCACTCCACCGTGGAGCACGACTACATGCTCAATGGCTTCTATGCCAAGACCTACGAGGAGGAGCTGCCCAACGAGGACCTCTTCGTCTCATTTATGAAGCATCAGGCCGACATCACCCCCAAGGTGACTGCCATGCTCAACGGCCAGACCTACGAGCGCAAGGGCGAGCTCCTCGACTCGCTGGAGAACGCCATGACCGACTCGGTGAAGGCTATCGATCCCACGCTCCACGTCGTCGTGAAGCCCTTCTATGAGGGCAACAAATACTACGCCATGACGTACCAGGACTTCACCGACGTGCGCCTGGTCTTCACCGTACCCAAGTCGATGGGTAAGTTTGGTGGCGAGACCGACAACTGGATGTGGCCGCGCCAGACCTGCGACTACTCCGTCTTCCGCATCTATGCCGACCCGAAGACCAACGGTCCTGCAGCCTACTCCAAGGACAACGTGCCCTATCACCCCACGCAGTGGGCTCCCGTGAGCCTCCAGGGCTATGAGCCGGGCAGCTTCGCCATGACCATCGGCTACCCGGGTTCCACCAACCGCTACCTCTCCAGCTACGGCATCCAGGAGCGTCGCGACATCGGCAACGCCATCCGCATTCAGAGCCGCGCCATCAAACTGGGCATCATGAAGAAGCACATGGCCATGAGCGAGAAGACGCGCATCCAGTATGAGGACTCCTATGTGGGAGCAGCCAACTACTACAAGAACTCCATCGGTATGAACCACTGTATCGACTCCATCGGACTGATCAGCGACAAGGCCGCCTTCGAGCGGAAGATTCAGCAGTGGCTCGCCTCGGGCGCATCCAAAGACCCGTATGTGAACGTTGATTTCGACGCTCTGAAGAAGGCCTATGCCGACTGCGCCGAACCCGCCCACGCGCTGGGTTATGCCCAGGAGTCGTTCTTCGGTGTCTCAGAGCTCTTCAACCGCGGACTGCGCCTGTGGACCATGCGCGGCATGGAGGTCAAGGGCGGCAACGACCCGAAGAAGCAGTATGTGGAGTTTGAGGACAATAGCGATGAGTGGAACCTCGCCCTCGACAAGGAACTGACTACCGCCATGCTGAAGAACTACTACGAGCAAGTGCCGCAGAAGTACTGGCCCGCTTTCTTCAAGAACACGGTACAGGCAAAGTTCAACGGCGACTTCGCACGCTACACGGAGTGGCTCTACAAGAAGTCGGAGCTGCTGAAGAAGGGCAAGAAGTTCATGATCAAAGACATGGAGAGAACACAGCAGGATCCCGCCGCTGTGGCCATGAACGACATCATCGTTGTGTACAACCAAATCATTGGTGAGTATCGCCCGCTGAAGATCGCCATCGAGGCCCAGGAGAAGAAGCTCTGCGAGGCTAAGGTACAGATGGAGATGGATCTGCCCCACTATAGCGACGCCAACTTCACGATGCGTCTGAGCTACGGCCAGGTAGGTGGTTTCCGCATGGGCAACCATGACAGTGGCTACTACACCGACGCTGCCAGCATCGTCACCAAGATGGACCGCGCCGCAGAGGTCGAGGAATATGCCGCACAGCCCGTGATGCGTGAGCTGATGACGGCTTCCGACTACGGTCGCTACCTGGACAAGAAGACGGGCAAGATGCAGCTCTGCTTCCTCACCAACAACGACATCACCGGTGGCAATAGCGGCTCACCGATCTTCAACGGCAAGGGCCAGCTCATCGGTCTCGCCTTCGATGGCAACTGGGATAGCTTGGCTTCGGACATCAACTTCGACCGCCAGCTTGCACGCTGCATCGGTGTCGATGTGCGCTACATGCTCTACCTGATGGACAAGTGGGGCCATGCCGACCGCCTGTTGCAGGAGATCAATCCGCAGTAAGCCAGTTGAAAAAAAACTGACACAAGACAGCGGGGAGACAGTTTGCCAGAACAAGGGCAGGCGGTCTCCCCGCTTTCCATTGTCCTTACGCCCAAAACTAAAATTTCCTAAAATGGACGGTGTTGTAAGGGAAATTTTGTACTTTTGCCGATTATTCAGCTATTATGGTCAAGATAGAGGTCATCAACAAGGGGCGGCAGCCGCTGCCCGCGTATGCTACGGCACAGAGTGCGGGCATGGATTTGCGCGCCAACATTCCCGAGTCCCTCACCCTTCAGCCCCTGGAGCGTCGCCTGATCCCCACGGGGCTCTACATTGCGCTGCCCGAGGGCTATGAGGCACAGGTGCGGCCCCGCAGCGGACTGGCCTTGAAGCACGGCATCACGGTGCTCAACTCTCCGGGAACCATCGACTCCGACTACCGTGGCGAACTGATGGTACTGCTCATCAACCTCTCGCAGGATCCCTTCACCGTCAACGACGGAGAGCGCATCGCACAACTCGTCATCGCACGCCACGAGCAGGCGGTGCTGACCGCAGTCGAAGTGCTCGACAAAACGGAGCGCGGAGCTGGCGGCTATGGCCATACGGGAGTGGAGTGAGCACAATAAGCGAATAGGATTTCTCATATTATATATATAAGGAGGAAATAACACATGGGCAATATATCTTTCCTGCGCCAGTGGCCGACGGCACGCCTGATGATGCTGACGGCATTTATGGCCGTAGCAATGCCCAAGGCTATGGCACAGACCGAGCAGGACGAAACCGTGGTCCGCACACTAAGCGACAACGACCAGCGGCGATATCGCTACTTCTATCTCGAAGCCCTTCTCCAGCAGGAGCGTGAGCATTTTGCGGCAGCTTTCGACCTCTTCCGCCATGCCTTGGAAATCAACCCCAACGCTCCCGAGGTGCACTACGAGCTCGCCGGATTCTACTTCATGCTCAAGCAGCCCGAGAAAGCGCTGGCATGCTACGAGAAGGCCGTGGCCCTCGACCCCACCAACAACAACTACCTGGAGTATCTGGGGCAAATGCTCATCAACCGCAAGGACTATGCGCGCGCCATCACGGTCTATGAGCGTCTCTACAAGGGCAACAAAAGCCGCACAGACATCCTCCAACTCCTCTACCAGCTCTACGGCGAAGAAGGGCAATACGACCAAATGCTCGACGTCATCGACCGCATGGAGCGCATCGAGGGAGTAAGTGCGCAGACAGCCCTCACCCGCATGCAGATCTACGACATGCAGGGAGAGAGCGAGAAGTCGAAACGGGTACTGATAGACCTCGTAGAGAAAAATCCATACGACAGCAGCTACAAGCTAATGTTGGGCAACTGGCTGCTACAGAACGGCCATACCAAGGAGGCATACAAGGTATGCCAAGGTGTGCTCGCCGAGGAGCCACACAACGTCTCGGCACGAATGCTGCTCCTCGACTACTACCAGGCCACCCACCGCAAGGAGAAGCGACAGACCCTGCTGAGGCAGTTGTTGCGCGACAAGGACACTCCCCAGGAGAGCCGCTACGCACTCATCTTGCAGGCCACACGACAACTGAAGGACGAGAATACCGACCAGATAATGGCTATCTTTGACGACGCCCTCTCCGTCCCGCAGGAAGACGCGGGTATCTACTTGGTCAAAGCCATGCTAATGGTGAGACACGACTTCCCAAGGGACGAGGTCAACGCAATTTATCGCCAGGCACTGGCCGTGGAGCCAGACAACGAGATGGCGCAAGGACTGCTCGTGCAGAACCTTGCAGAGGAGGAGCGGTTTGGCGAGATTGTCGATCTGTGCAAGACCTCGCTGCAATACACCCCCGACAACCAGCAGCTCTGCTACTTCGAAGGCTTCTCTCTGTTTCAGCTCAAGAGAAACGACGAGGCCCTTGCCTCCCTCCAGAAGACCGTCGAACTGCGCGATGAGGAGTCGGATTCGGGCATGATGGCCGACTGCTACTCCCTCATGGGGGAGATCTACCGCGAGAAGGGTATGAACAAGGCTTGCTACGAGGCTTACGACAGTTGCCTACACTATGCACCGGACAATGTCGGGGCACTCAACAACTACGCCTACTACCTCTCCCTCGACTCTGCCGCCGACTTGCAAAAGGCCGAGCAGATGAGCCTCAAGGCGGTACAGAAGGAACCAGACAACGCTACCTTCCTCGACACCTACGCCTGGATTCTTTTCAAGGAGAAACGCTACGACGATGCAAAGACGATCGCCGAACGAGCCATCGCGAGCGACTCCACGCTTAGCAGCGTAGTAGTGGAGCATTGCGGTGACATCTTCTACATGGCGGGAGACACAGACCGGGCCATGGAGATGTGGCAGAAGGCAGCACAGGAGGACGAGAACAGCGCCATCCTGCGACGGAAAATAGAACTCAAAAAATACATAGAAGAATGAAAACAAGACATATCCTGCTCTTCACCTCGCTCATGATGGCGGCCGCAGCCTGTGGCACGCAGCGGCAGGTGGGCGGAGAGGTCCCTGCTATGGAGAAGGGGCACACCGTCCATGCAGACAAGGACAAAGAGGCCACAGGCCTGCGCTTCATGCAGCGCGTGGCTGACAATGCCCTCTACCAAAAGAACCTGGTGTCAAACCTCACCTTCACCCTGGAGCGCAACGGAAACGCGATCTCCGTACCGGGCATCCTGAGAATGCGCAAGGACAACGTCATCCGGCTCCAACTGCTCATTCCCGTGCTACGATCAGAGGTGGGACGCATCGAGTTTACACCCGAGGGGGTGCTCTTCGTGGACCGCTACCACCACCAGTATGTCAAGACAACCTACGACGAGGTGGACTTCCTGCGCGACAACGGCATCACGTTCTACTCCCTCCAGTCGCTCTTCTGGAACCAACTGCTGCTCCCTGGAGAACAGCGCGTGGGAGAGGCACAGCTCAGCAGATTCACACCAGAGATAGGGAGTGCTGACAATGTGCCCGTAAGACTCCACGATGGCAAGCTCGACTATGAGTGGACGGTGTCGAAGGACAAGGCGCAAATCCTCTCCTCGCTCATCACATACAAGAGTATCGCCCACGGCACCTCGACACTACGATGGAACTACGGCGACTTCAAAGCCTTCGGTTCGAAGCAGTTTCCATATTCCCACGACGTGACGGCCCAGACCGAAGCGACGGGAAAGCAGATGACACTCCGCGTGATGCTCACACTCAGCGACGTCAAAGCCGACGCCAACTGGGAGGAGCGCACCTCGCTGTCAGGAAAATATCAGCAAGTGCCTTTGGAGGAGGTGCTTGGCAAACTCATCCAGTTCTAAATGAAACAGTTGATTCTATACCTTATCGTCGCCCTTTGCTGCACGCTGGAGACCGCCACGGCACAAAGCACGCACACGCGACGCAAGAAGCATGCGCCGACGGAGGCCAAGGGCAAGACGCCCGCACGCCATACGCCCACCAAGAAGGCGCAGCCGGCACAGCCACGGCACAAACGCGGACAAAAGCCCGCGCCACAGCAGAAAAAACCTGCACCACAGAGGAAAAAGGGTACGCCGCGCCAGAAACCTGCTGCGCAGCAACCGAAATACACAGCGACCAAGGAGATCAAGGGCTTACAGCAGGAGAACCAGCGTATCAAGCAGGAGATCAAGCAGCACGAGGCCGAGTATCAGGAGAAGCAGCGCGACGTTGACAACCGTCTGAAGCGCATCATCACACTTGATACGGAGATCGGGCAGCACCAGCGCGACATCGACCACATCACCCACGACATCGATGGCATCGACAACAACATCGGTATCCTCAAGTCGCAGCTCGAGAACCTGGAATTGCAGTTGGGCGAGCGCCGTGCGCGCTTCATCCGCTCCATGCGCTACATGGCGCGCCACCGCAGCATCCAGGACAAACTGATGTTCATCTTCTCTGCAAAGAGCCTCTCACAGATGTACCGCCGTCTGCGCTTTGTCCGCGAGTATGCAGCCTACCAACGGGCGCAGGGCGAAAAGTTGCAGCAACAGCAGCAACAGATCGACGAGAAGCGGGCGCAACTGGGACAGATCCGACAGCAGAAGAACAACCTCCGCTACAAGGGACGACAGGCACAGGCCGCCGTCACCCAGAAGAAGGCTGAGCAAGAGAGTGTCGTCGCGTCGCTAAAGCAAGACCAGCAGGTACTTCAGGGCGTGATCACTGAACGCAGGAAGAAGCAGCAGGCCCTGGACGCACAGATCGACCGCCTGATCAACATCGAGATTCAAAAGGCGCGGGAGCGCGCAGCCGCTGAGGCGAAGAAACGCGCAGCGGAGCGTGCGGCTCAGGCCAAGGCACGTGCCGAAGCCCTCGCGAGGAAGCGCGCAGCGGCACAGAAAGCTGCCGAGGAGAACGCCCGCCGTGTGGCCGAGGCCAAACGCCGAGAGGCGGAGGCGCAGCGACGCGCAGCAGAGGCAAAGCGCAAAGCCAGGGAGGAAGCCGAGAAGGCAGAACGAGAGCGCAAGCGGGCCGAAGAAGCGGCTCGAGCAGCCACCAGGGCACAAGACCGTGCCAAGGCGGAGAAGCGTGCACGCGAAGCTGAACAACAACGAAAGAAGGCGGAGGAACAGAAGCTGCGGGCCGAGCAGCAGGCCCGGGAGGCAGAGGCCGACCGTCAGGCAGCAGAGCGCAAGGCCGCAGCCGAGAAGCAGCGCCATGATCGCGACGTCCGCGCGGAACAGCAGCGAGCTGATGCAGCCAACGATGCCAACCTTTCGTCAGCGGATAGGGCGATGACGGGTAGCTTCGCCAACGCCAAAGGCCGACTGCCCATGCCGCTGGCAGGAAAGATCGTCAGCCACTTCGGCAACTACAACGTCGAGGGTATGTCCAACGTGAGACTCAGCAACTCGGGCATCAATATCAAGGGTGCCGCGGGAGGAGCAGTGAAGAGTGTCTTCAAAGGCGAGGTGAGTAGCATCTTCGGCTATGGTGGCACGATGGTCGTCATGGTGCGCCACGGTGCCTACATCACCGTCTATGCCAACCTGCGCAACGTGAGTGTGCGACAGGGACAGAAGGTCGGCACGGGACAGACTTTGGGCACGGTAGGATCGGACGGCGTACTGCAGTTCCAGCTCCGTAAGGAGACTGCCAAGCTCAATCCGGAGTCGTGGCTCCGAAAAAGATACAGACAACAGGACGCATGATTTAGAACAGCGATTGGGAAGCAGCCATGTTTTCCAATCGCTGTTTTGAAGCCCATCCAAGGGTATAAACGGTCGTGGCGCAGCAGCAGTAAAAATGGTGTTTTTGGGCAAACGAACGGCCGATTGGCGCAAGGGGCGGCCAAGGCTATTTTTCACCCCTTTTTATGGACTTAACTTCATAGGCCAACGAAGTTAACTTCATAGGCCGACGAAGTTAACTTCATAAGCCGATGAATATAACTTCATCGGGCAATGAAGGCAACATCCTTTTTTGAAGTAGTTTTTGCCCTGGCCAAGAGGTGGAGCAAAACAGCCATGTGGGTCATCATTTTTCTGGACTGACACCCTGGCCTCAATGCCTCATAGAGAGCTTATGGATCGCTACAAACCGCATTACGAGAGACGCTTTTTTGCGGTCCAAGACAAAATAGTCTCCCAATAATTTTCAAATTCGGTTAAAATGTGGTATTTTTGCATAGTAATCAAGAATACGCTATGCAGTTGAATAGTCATCTTTCCGTTCTCGTCCACGAAGTGGCCAAGCACTACGGCGCAAAACCAGCCATCACATTTCGCAATTTTGGCAGTTTGAAGTGGAAGAGCGTCTCGTGGAACCAATTCTCGACACGTGTCAAGCAGGTCTCCAACGCCTTGTTGAATTTGGGCGCAAAACCGCATGACACGATAGCCGTGTTCTCACAGAATTGTATCCAGTACCTGTACACGGACTTTGGAGCCTATGGTGTGCGCGTCAGAACAGTACCTTTCTATGCTACGAGCTCTGAGCAGCAGATACAATACATGATCCAGGACGCCAGCGTGCGCTTCTTGTTCGTCGGAGAGCAAGAGCAATATGACAAGGCACACAGGGTCATCGCCCTCTGCCCGACACTGGAGCGCGTGATTGTCTATGATCCCAGTGTGCGCATCAGTAGCAACGACCCCAACGCCCTCTACTTCAGCGACTTCATCAAGCTCGGCGAGAACCTGCCAAGACAGTCGGAGGTGGAGAAACTGTGGGCTGAGGCCAGCGACGACGACATCTGCGACATCCTCTACACCAGTGGTACGACGGGCGAGAGCAAGGGTGTCATCCTCACCTATGGGCAATACCGCGCAGGCCTGGCAGCCAACCAGCAGTGCGTGCCTATCAACGACCAGGACCGCGCCATCAACTTCCTGCCGTTCACCCATATCTTCGAACGCGCATGGTCGTACCTCTGCATATCTGTCGGCGCACAGCTGATCGTCAACACCTATCCGAAGGAAATCCAGGACAGTATGCGCGAGACCCATCCGACATGTATGTCGGCGGTGCCGCGATTCTGGGAAAAAGTCTATACTGCTGTCAAAGGACGCATGGAGAGTTCGTCGCCCGTGCAGCGCAAGCTGATGCAAGCCGCCATGTCCGTGGGACGGAAGCGCAACGTGTACTACCTTGGACGCGGAAAGCGCGTGCCTATCCATCTGGAGTTGCAATACCAGGTGTACAACCGCACTGTGCTCAGCCTGATACGAAAGCAGCTCGGTCTGGAGAACCCGCATATCTTCCCGACGGCAGGAGCCTATGTCTCACCGGAGGTGGAGGAGTTTGTCCACTCCATCGGTATTCCCCTCGATGTCGGCTACGGCCTCACCGAGAGTCTGGCTACCGTGTCCTGCGACCATTTGGACAAACCGTTCACCGTCGGATCCGTAGGTCGGCCCATTGAGGGCATCGAGATCAAGATCGGCGAGAACAACGAGATTCTGCTCAAAGGCCCAACCATCACAAAGGGCTACTTCAAGCGCGACGCAGCCAATGCGGAGGCATTCGACGCTGACGGCTTCTTCCATACGGGCGACGCGGGCTACATGAAGGACGGCGAGCTGTTCCTCCAAGAGCGCATCAAGGACTTGTTCAAGACCAGCAACGGAAAATATGTCGCCCCACAGATGGTGGAGGGCTTGCTGCTGGTGGACAAATTTGTCGATCAAGTGGTCGTCATCGCAGATCAGCGGAAGTTTGTCTCCGCCCTCATCGTGCCGGAGTTTGGCACGCTGGAGGACTGGGCGAACAAAAACGGAGTGGTCTATAGCTCGCGAGAAGAATTGTGCGAGAACACCACCGTGCGCGAGATGATGAACGAGCGCATCATGACGCTCCAGCAACAACTGGCTCCCTACGAGCAGATCAAGCGGTTCAAGCTCATCAGCCGCCATTTCTCCATGGAGAACGGAGAACTGACCAACACGCTGAAACTGCGCCGAAGAGTGATCTACAAGAATTACGCGGAGGATATCGACAAAATGTACGAGGAGTAGCCTCCACACCATCATACAGAGAAAGCTATGATAACAGCCGAACAACTGAAAGATGTGCAACAGCGCACCGAGGCTTTGCACCGGTACTTGAACATCGATCAGAAGCAGATAGAATACGAGGAGGAACAACTCCGCACACAGGCGCCTGACTTTTGGGACGACCCCAAGCGCGCAGAGGCGCAGATGAAAAAGGTCAAGGGCATCGAGAAATGGCTCAAGGACTACAAGGAGGTGAGTACCCTCACCAACGAACTGACACTCGCCGTGGATTTTTTCAAAGACGAGATTGTCAGCGAAGAGGAGGTGGACGCCCTCTACAACAAGGCGGTCAAAGCCATCGAGGCACTCGAACTGCGCAATATGCTGCGCCAGGAGGAGGACCCGATGGACGCAGTTCTGAAGATCAACTCCGGAGCAGGAGGCACGGAGAGCCAGGACTGGGCCCAGATGCTCATGCGTATGTACATGCGCTGGAGCGAGGCACAGGGATACAAAGTGACAGTCACGAATCTTCAGGAGGGCGACGAGGCCGGCATCAAGAGTGTGGAGATGACCATCGAGGGCGAATATGCCTATGGCTACCTCAAGAGCGAGAATGGCGTACACCGCCTCGTGCGCGTCAGTCCGTTCAACGCACAGGGAAAGCGCATGACGAGTTTTGCCTCCGTCTTTGTCACACCATTGGTGGACGACACCATTGAGGTCTATGTCGATCCGGCCAAGGTGAGCTGGGACACGTTCCGGTCGAGTGGTGCTGGTGGACAGAACGTTAACAAAGTGGAGTCGGGCGTACGCCTTCGCTATCAATACGAGGATCCTGACACGGGCGAGAAGGAGGAAATCCTCATCGAGAACACCGAGACACGCGACCAGCCGAAGAACCGCGCCAAAGCCATGCTACTCCTTAAGAGCCAACTCTACGACCGCGCTCTCAATGGCTACATCCGTACCTGCCCCGATCGCGATTCCCACGTCTGCGGAAGCAAGCGCCGGCGCATCGTTGATACCGTCTCCGATCATTGCAACTTTATGTCCGCTGTTCTTTAAGGCGGATATCTTTTCTTCCTTCTGTGTCGGAAGCACTCCGGCAATGACTTCATCAATTCCTACCTGATCTTTGATCGCCTGTGCCGTCACTTCATTGTCACCGGTTAACATGATGACATGGATTCCGTATTCTTTGAACTGTCTGACCGCTTCACGGCTGGTCGGTTTTACGACATCCGCAACGGCGATCACGCCTATGATCTGTGTTTCATCTGCAAACAGAAGCGGTGTTTTTCCCTGTTTTGCAAATTGTTCCATCTCTTTTTTTATCTCACCGGACAGGGCAACGTGTGCCTCTTCCATCAGCTTTTCATTTCCTGCATAGTAAAGTGTGCCGGAAGATAAACGTCCTTTAATTCCTTTTCCAAACAGCGCTTCAAAGTCATTTACTTTTTCCGGAACGATGTTCTTTTTCCCGCAATCGGAGACAATCGCTTCCGCTAACGGATGCTCACTTCCCTTCTCAAGACTGCCCGCAATCTTAAGCAGATCGTTCTCTGAAATTCCTGCATAGGTTCTGATATCCGTCACAACCGGTTTTCCATAAGTAATGGTTCCGGTCTTGTCCATTACAACGGTATCCACAATATGTGCTGTCTCTAATGCCTCTCCTGATTTGATCAGGATACCGTTTTCCGCACCCTTTCCGGTTCCAACCATGATTGCCACCGGTGTTGCAAGTCCAAGTGCACACGGACAGGAGATCACAAGAACTGCAATTCCGCAGGACATTGCAAACTCAAAATCTGCCCCGCTTGCCAGCCATAAGATAAATGTTACGATCGCGATTCCAATAACTGTCGGGACAAAGATTCCCGCAATTTTATCGGCCAGACGTGCGATTGGAGCCTTACTCGAAGATGCTTCCTCCACAAGACTGATGATCTGTGCGATCGTCGTATCTTTGCCGACACGCGTTGCACGCGCACGGATCAGTCCGGCTTTATTGATGGATGCAGAGATTACTTTATCGCCTTCCTGTTTTAACACCGGGATGCTCTCTCCGGTGATCGCGGATTCATCAAAAGAGGATTTTCCTTCTAAGATCACACCGTCCACCGCAACCGACTCTCCCGGCTTGATCACGAAAATATCCCCCTGCACCACATCTGCCGCATCAATGACCTGTTCTTTGCCGTCGCGCACGACTGTCACTGTCTTTGGTGCTAAGTTCATCAGCTTTGTGATTGCCTCACTCGTCTTTCCTTTTGACTTCGTCTCAAGATATTTTCCGACCGTGATCAGCGTAAGAATTGTTCCGGCGGATTCAAAATAAAGATCATGGCTGTACTGATGTACCAGTTCCATGTCTCCGATACGGAATCCCCAGCCGATCCGGTAAATCGCGAAGATACCGTATACCGTCGCCGCAGTTGCTCCCATTGCGATCAGACTGTCCATGTTTGGACTCCTGCGCGCTAATGTTGTAAAGCCGTTGCGGAAATATTTCTGATTAACAAACAGGATCGGAAGTAAAAGCAGGAATTGCGTAAATGCGTAAATGACTGCATTTTCACTTCCATGGAAAAACTTCATGGTAAGCGGCGGCATCGGAACGCCAAGCGCGTTGTAGATCATATGTCCCATCGACACATACATGAGCGGTATCAGAAATATCACGGATATGATCAGTCTTGTCTTCATGTTTTTGATATTCTTCTGCTGGATGGAAACGGCATCCTCCGTCTCCCCCGCCTTTACTGCTGCTTTTCCGTCTTCTTTTACCGAGGCACCGTATCCGGCATGTTCCACCGCCTCAATAATCTTTCCGGTATCAAGCTTTGTCTCATCATACTCGACCTGCATGCTGTTTGTCAGCAGGTTGACACTGACTGTCTTTATGCCCTCCAGTTTGGAAACACTCTTTTCCACATGGGAGGAACATGCCGAACAGCTCATGCCTGTTACGTCAAACTTTTCCTTCATGTCAATCTCCATTTCTAAATACAAACCGTTATTTCATCAATTTTTTTAACAGTTCACAGAGTTCGTCGACAGCCTGCTCATTGCCTTCTTTGATGTCTTCGGAAACGCAGGTTTTAATATGGCGTGCTAACAGTTCCTTGTTAAATCCGTTTAATGCAGCCTGGATCGCAGATACCTGTGTGACGATATCCACGCAATATCTGTCATCTTCCACCATGGCACGCACTCCCCGCACCTGTCCCTCTATCCGGGAAAGTCTCGTAAGCAGTGCCTTTTTTTCTGCACTCTCACGCTGTTTATGCTTCACATTATCTCCGTTTGCGCTGCATTTTTCACATGCCATCTGTCTGCCTCCGGTCTGTATAGTCTGTTCTGTTCCTGATTTTTTATCACGGTTTTACATCTTTATTGTATACCATATACCCCTATTGGGTATCTTGAATTTACATCACGATCTGTATTTTGTCAAGAGATTTTCAAATGTTAAGAATTTTTATCAACAAACTTTATTCTCCGCAATCCACACAGTGTGATCAGCATTGTCACAAATTCCGCCGCCGGGAAGGCCATCCATACCCCGTTTAATCCAAATATTGCGGACAGTATAAATGCAAAGAAAATGATCGCCACAAAACCTCGGGAAATCGACGCTGCAAATGCATATTTTGTAGATTCGACAGCACTTAATATGGCAGTCCCTACGATATTGATCCCGGCAAATAAAAATCCGATAAAATAGATCCGCAGTCCGGTTTCTGCGTAGTCAGCAAGCGTCCTGTTATGTTCGCCATTAAACACTGCAGTCACCACAGGTGCAAACAGGTAAATAAAAATAACCAGAAGTACAGAGACGCCTACTGCAGTCGTAACCGCCATTTTTAAATAAGTTTTCACATCTTTATGAATATCCCTGCCATATGCCTCGCTGACTAACGGCTGGGAGCCCTGTGCAATTCCGTTAAACAGGGCAACTGCAACAAGTGATGTGTTTGCAACCACGCCGTAAGCCGCCACTCCGGTATTTCCGGCAAGTCCAAGGATGATCATATTAAAGACGACCGTGATCACACCGGATGAAATCTCTCCCACAAAAGAGGACACACCAAACTGACAGCAGAAAAGTATTTTTCGCAAAGATGGCAGCATCGGCTTAAATTTTACCGTACATTTTTCCGAGCGGAAATGGATACAGCAGATCAGGATGCCGACCAACGGGGAAAGCGCCGTTGCAAGTGCAGCCCCTTCCATGGAAAGCCCCAGTGGAAACATCAGTACATAGTCAAATACAATATTGAACAGACTGCTGAATAATGTCGCAGCCATTGCGATCGATGGATTCCCATCGTTGCGCACAAAAGCATTGCAGATATAATTCCACATAAAAAACGGCGCAAAACCCATAAAAATACGCGTATAATTTTTCCCGACCGCAACGATCTCTGCATCCCCGCCAAGCAGGGCAATCAGTTTATCCGGGAAAAATATTCCTACAAACATAAAAAGCAGACCAACAATCAATGCCCATGACAGTGCATGGAAAAAGTATCCGTCTGCATTCGGATGTTCCTGATTCCGCTCGATCACCAGACGGATCGCTGAACCGACACCCATCATTGCCCCGATGGCAAAGATCATGTTGTAGACCGGCAGTACCAGATTGAGTGCGGTGATACCATCCGTCCCCACCGCAACAGAAATAAAGTAGGTATCTGCCAGAATATAGACAGACATACCTACCATGCCAAGCATGTTCTGCGAGACATACTTTACAAATTTTTTTAACATCATAATCCCCATTTTATCAACTTCAATCATAGATTGTGCACTTCTTGGACAATGCTATTGTCATGAATAATAGACCGAACACAAAATTTCAATATTTTCTATATTCGGTCTTATACCCGTTTTACTATTTAATTTTGATGATTAAGAACCCATTGCAATAAACCATTATAATCTACGCTTCCCGATGCAACATTAAGAATTGTTTCATATAATTCTTTTTGCGTATATTTAAGTTCTATCCCGTTCAACGCAAGAAATACAAGCATTGCATGTGTTCCAATTCTTTTATTACCATCTATCATACAATGATTCTTTATCAGTCCATATCCTAATCTTGCAGCTTTCGCCTGTATTGTCGGATATAATTCGTCCCCTCCAAAGGATTGAAAAGGCGTTTCCAAAGCCGAGTCCAATAAATTATAATCTCTGACTCCATCGCTTCCACCAGTCTGCTGAATTAATTGAGTATGAAGCATAAGGATCTGCTCTTTGCTCAATTTTTTCATTTAGCCAGCACCTCATATGCTTCCCTATTCTGTTCCATAAGCTGCTTCGAAATACTCAATACATCATCATCAGATGCTATCATATCTTTATCCGCTTTACTAAAGTCTATAACAAGGTATCTTGGTACATTGTTTTTCAAAATTACTGCTGAACCGCATTCATCTACCAGTCGTGCAACCTTAGAAAAATTCTGGTTTGCTTCGGAAATTGAAACCATTGTATTTGTATCTATAGTCATTTGAACACCTCCATAATCTTTTTACAATAGTATACACATTTTTTAGGATAAATTCAACCTAACACAAACAGGCAGGTCGTATCCGACCTGCCTGACTTATTATTCTGATTTCTCTGAACCTTACTTTTTATGTTCTTTTATATAAGCGCTTTTCCAAGACTTCTGCACGCTTCTAATGCTTCATCGTCCGGTGCTTCATGTGCGATCACACCTTCACCATTTACAACAGTTGCTCCTGCTGCATTCATGCGCTCTTCCCAGTCGCGCATCCACTGTCCGTCACCCCATCCGTAAGAACCGAATAAAGCGATCTTTTTGCCTGCTGCAAAGCCTTCTACCTCTTCTACGAAAGGCTCCATCTCGCTCTCCTCTAATACTTCAGCTCCCATTGCCGGGCAGCCTAATGCAAATGAGGATGCAGCTTTTAACTCATCTACGGATACTGCAGATACCGGAACAACGTCTGCCTCTCCGCCTGCTGCCTTGATTCCCTCTCCAACTGCATTTGCCATTGCTTCCGTATTTCCCGTCTGGGACCAGTATGCCACGATAATCTTGCTCATATTTCCTCCATTCCTGTGCTTATTTTTGCACATTCATTTTATACAAACGGATTCCTGGTCTCGCACGACGCCTTTGCCGCATCAAGCCGGGTGTTTTCCGTTTTTATCTTATTTACTTTCATCTAAAAATCCGGTCATACCTCAGACACCAGAATATGCTTTTTGTAAACATTCTGTTATCATGAGTCCATCTAGGCAGACTCTAACATCTTGCCGTAAAGCAGAAGTTCATGGATTTCCATGCCGGACGATATCAGGCGGATCGCGTCTTCCTTTGCCTGATTGTAGCGGTCAAATGTTATTCTTGCCGCATCCACATCTCCATATACTTTCCAGTAACCGCAATATAGGTAATTGCGTCCCTCGTTTCGGATAAAACCTAACACATCTTCTACAGGATAACCCAAGAGCAGTCCAAGCTCATGTGGAAAAGACAGATGATCCTTCATATATTTTTGATAGCGGGCACACAGTTTTTCAAAAATGTCGATAAGGCGTAATGTCTGATACCCAAACAATCTCATCGTTTCCTTCACATCTTCTTCGTTCAGATAAGCGAGTAGTTGTTTTTCACGAAAAAGCAGGAATATTGTACGATGTTTTGTCTGGTAGAGTGTATGTACAGTAATTTCTGTATTACGGAACAAATCTTTCACATCTTCTTCGTTGCTCTTTGTCACCGTAAGAAGATTTGACAGTTTGATTCCCGTAAGAAGCGGGGCACATTGCAGTGCCAGTTGAGTCTTTAATTCTTTTTTATCCATCTTCTCCAGAATCTCTAACACTTCCCTGCTCATGGTCATCTCCCATAGAACAACAGATCTCTCGATCCATTGTTTTAACATATATAGTTAGTTTATTCTAACTCCTGTTTAAAAAAGAAAGAGTTGCTAGAACTCATTTCCTTTTCTGATAGTTAGATTACACTAACTTTGGTTATTTGTCAATAACTTTATTTAATTTTTCATTTTTTTTCAGGGGAAATCTGCAAAACCGCGAAAACACGCCTTTTTTCATTCCTCCAGCGCTGCATTCATGACTTCCATCTTCTCCTCCGCCTCATAGATCAGGCGGCTGCACTCTTTCAGTTCGTCCGAAAAATCCATCGTGACGTCCTGATAGAGCGACTTGTACTTGATGTCGTGCTCCAAGCTCGCCCAGAGATCCATCGCAAGGGTGCGGATCTGCAGTTCAACCGGCACCATCTGTTTTTTGTTCATAAAATAGACCGGCACACGGATAATGATGTGCAGGCTGCGGTAACCGTTGCCTTTCGGCTGCTCGATATAATCTTTGATCTCCATGATATGTATGTCATCCTGCGCCATCAGGCGGTCACGGATCAGATATACATCCTTGATATAGGAACAGACTACGCGCACTCCGGCGATATCGTAAATATTGTTGCACGCTGCGCTGAGTGTCAGATCAAGGTCCTTTTTCTGAAGCTTTCCCAGAATGCTTTTCGCCGATTTCAGCCGCGTATCGATGTGATGGATCGGGCAGCGCAGTTTGCGGTATTTGAACTCGTCCTCTATGATCTCAAGCCGCGCGGTCGTCGCACACATCGCCGCATTGTACATGCGCAGGATCGGATCAATCGTCTGGGAAAACTGCTCCTTCATATCCGCGATATGCTCCATGTCATCATCGACCATGCCGCGCACCAACATCAGACTGTTTTCCTGCGCTGCATCCGCTGTTTCTTCTGCATCTTCCACCTCCACAGAAGCCTCATACTGCTCCTGCTGTTTCTCATCCTGTACAAGTGTCTGTCTCTGTATCATAACAAAAAACCCCGTTTCTAAATTGTTTTCTTCTTCATTGTCACGCCGTCTTTTCGCATAGCATCTGTTGAGCGTAACTGTCTCTCACTATAAATATTAGTATAACAGATACCGCCAGAAACGGCATAAAGTCTGTATGAAATATTTATAAACAATTTAAAAACAGGGTTCTATTTTCTATAATTCGATGCCGCAGCCTTTCATCAGCTCTCTTGCAGAATCTAAGGAATCTACGCCGTGAAGGTTTTTGATCGGCGCAAATTCTCTCTCACGCACTACCTCATATGGGATACAGTCATCCATCATGTGCACCATATCAAGCACCAGTGTCTCGAATTTGTATCCATTTGGCTGCTCCGGTTTCACAAATGTGCCGTCCACATCCATGTATGGGATCTTTTTCTCTACCACATGGATCGGCATTCTTGCGTCTGCGATCTGCTCTAATTTCTTTTCTGAGAACAGATAGTTTAAGATTACGCCAAAACCGTATTTTAAATCACCGTTTTCTTTGCGCGCCGTTGCCATCTCCTCTGTCATCTCGTAGTATTCTGCGATCGAAGGTTTGCCATCTTCCGTACAGAGTACACCGACACGTTCGTCCGGTGCAGCTTTTCGTACTACTTTTGCACCACTCTCGCATCCGTAAGCGATGGTTGCGCCGACAAACATCGGGTCTGCGATGCGCTGTAAGCAGTTATCTACGGCAAATACGTTGATCCATTCAATACCTCTTTCTTTGATATCAGAAAGAAGTCCTGCATTTACCATAGATGAAAACCAGCCGCCGTTGCCGTTTGGAGACATTGCCACCTCAGTCTGGGATTCCATATAGATCCGTCCCTCATAATCGCATGCCGGCACCATTTCCTGTACGAAAAATTTCACATAATCTTTCGGATAACCAAAGTAATCATGTTCCTCAAAAAAAGCTGTCGTATCTGCGTTGTTGATATTGCTTGTCATAATATAAAGCGGTACATATACTCCTGCCTCATCTGTCACGTCCATCAGATTGCGAAGCAGCTGCTCAAATAAATATAACTCTTTGGCCACTCCGATATTTAATGTTCCCTTTGGCCGGTCAAGTCCAAGGCGGGTTCCCTGTCCGCCCGCTAAAAGCACCGCACCGACTTTTCCCTCACGGATCGCCTTTAAACCGAGTTCTTTGAATTCAGCCCCTCTTGCCTCGATCTCGCTAACTTCCACTGCATCTAACGGAGCAAATACACCGCGCTCATTGACAGTTTCTTTTCTTTCAATGTGTTCTAACACTGAAAAATCAATCTCCTCTAATCGCTTTGTCAGTTTCTCATTCTGCTCTGTGGTATTTTTCTCCATCATCGCCTTGATGTATTTCTGATTATCATCTTCCCAAATTTTCATTCGCTTCTCCATTTCTTATCTTATAAAATAGCTGCATCACGGTTTTGTACTCATACCATCTTCAGATATGCATAACTTTTCACATACGCAACCCACTCTCTATATTATATAATAGACTTCTCATTCCCGCAACCAAACCTTAGTTGAAACCACGGAAACCCTTTCCGATAATCTCACTGCTGTTTGTGATTGCAATAAACGCAGATGGCTGGTTCATACGGATATAATTACGAAGTTCTACCGCCTGACTCCGCTTCATGACCGTTAAGATCACCGTCTTCTGATTGTGCTGGTAAGCACCTTCTGCCTGATAAACCGTAGCACTGCGGTTTAATTCTTTTGTGATAAATTCACAGATTGGCTCCGGATCGTTGCATATAATCGTAAAATACTTGCACAGGTTGATACTCTCGATCACATTATCGACTACCAGAGATTTTGCCAGAAGACCGCACATGGAACAAAGACCTGTCTGCGCATCAAATACAAGACAGGATGCAACGACGATTCCAAGATCCACTAAAAATAATGCTGCTCCAATGTTCAGCTTCGTATATTTCTTTAAGATCATTGCCACGATATCCGTTCCGCCGCCGGACGCTCCGATATTAAACAGAATTGCCGCGGAAAATGCCGGCAGTACGATCGCATAGATAAGCTCTAATACCGGCTGTCCGGTCAGAGGCGCATCCATCGGAAACACCCGCTCCGCAAAGCTTAACCCAACCGATGTCAGTACACTGACGTAAACAGTTTTGACTCCAAATCCTCTTCCAAGGAATATAAATCCAAGTACCAGCAACAGCATATTGATGATAAAGGTAAGATTTCCCGGAGATGTCGGAAGTACGGCACCCAGCACGACTGCCAGACCGGTTACTCCGCCAAACGAAAAATTATTTGGAAATTTAAATACATACACTCCCACAACAAGAATCAGTGTTGCAACAGTCAGCACCACATACTCTTCCACGGTACGTTTGATCTTTCCAAGATTCTTCTGCATTTCTTTTGTCCTCACTCTTTGTATATTTCGCAGAAGAAGTATACTACATCTCTTACTGATAATAAAGTACCTTTGTGCAAATCGGAACTGCATTTTTTTCGGACATCAGAGATCAGATATCTGCATCTCCTTTTGCATGCTCTTTCCGCTTTTTGCATATATCAGAAATTACCTGAATGAGTTTTTCTGCATCCAATGGTTTGGAGATGTGCGCATCCATGCCGGCTGCCAGACTCCGCTCCTCATCATCTGCAAATGCATTTGCTGTCATCGCGATGATCGGAACGGTTTTTGCATCTTCTCTCTCCAGTTTCCGGATGCACTGCGCTGCCTCCAGACCGCCCATAACAGGCATCATCAGATCCATCAGAATCACATCATATCCACCCGGTTCTGATGCTGCAAACAGATCAACAGCTTCTTTGCCATTCCATGCCTCCTGTACCTGTGCCCCCTCATTTTCCAGCACAAACCGGGCGATTTCCATATTTATCTCATAATCTTCCACCAACAGTATTTTATCATTTTCAATTCCCTTTACTGCATCGGTACTTTGTGTCTGCTCCGTCTGCATTTCGATGCTGTCATCCGGCAGAAACGGGATCACAAGTGTAAACCGGGTGCCTTTTCCAGGCTCACTCACGAAGTGGATCGTTCCTTCCATCTGTTCTACCAGTTTCTTTACGATTGCAAGTCCAAGTCCGGTTCCGGTATAGGAAGTGCGTGCTGAACTGTTTTCCTGCACAAACGGTTCAAATGCATGTTCCTGAAATTCCGGGCTCATCCCGATCCCATTATCGGTACACACAAACTCAAACACGGCTTTTTCATTTTTCGGCGGCAGCTCCCGGCACTCCAAAATCACTTTTCCATTTGGTTTATTGTATTTTACCGCATTTGAAGTAATATTTTGTAAGATCTGCCGGACATGAAGAGAGCTTCCAAGCAAATTTTCATGGTTGATCTCTCCTTTTTTTACCGTCAGTGTGATTCCCTGTTCAGTTGCCGCCATCCCGACTACTGTCTCCACTTCTTTTAATATTTCAGAAATGGAAAATGGCTTTTCCTCCAGCTTAATCTGCCCGGATTCCAGTTTATTCATATCCAGAACATCATTGACCAGCTCCATCAGAAAGGTGGATGAAAGCAGAATCTTATCTAGGCACTCCTCCTGTTTTTTCGGATTTCCGATATAATAACGGCATATATCCACCATACCACGGATTCCATTGATCGGTGTGCGGATATCGTGGCTCATCCGCCGTAAGAAATCCGTTTTCGCAATGTTTGCCTGCTCTGCCTGTTCCACCGATTTTTCCAGTTTTTTCTGATAGTCCATCTCACGCATTTTTTCGTCGGTAATATTTCTGCTCAGAAAAAGCGCCGCCTCAACATTGCCATGTGCGTCATGATGCTGCGGCACCAGCATGATGCTGAACCATTCTCCCTTTCCGATTTCGGTCTGGCAATTGATATAATCTTTTCCCTGCAGCCGCTCTGCAAGTGTATCAGGGTTTACAAAGTCCCAAAATTTCTGCCGTTCTGACTGCGCAACTGTATTTTTACAGAAAAATTTCATCATGTTAGCAGTGTTTGTCTCATTGCCGGTCATTTTCCGAATCTGGTCAGATGCTTTGATCATTTCCCATGTATTCTTTTTGAGATCTAACAGCATACAGATAGAAAATACACTGCTGACAGATTGGATGATATGATACTGTTTTTCCATCTGGCGCATATTCGATTCCGCCACATACCCCCGTACCAGCATAAATGTCATCCAGCACAATATGTATACACCCATGGTACCGATCACAACCTTTGTACGCAGTGCATATATCGCAGTTTTGGGGAAAAATGCATAAAGTGTATAATCTTTCATCTGCTTGATCTCCCCATACCAGCTTCCTCCCGTACTTTCCAGATGGATCATCCTGTGCTCATCCCCTGTATATATGTCCGGTGTAAAAATATCATGATACTCCCCCGGCTTCACAGAAAGCAGTTTCTCCGAATTGGAACTAAGCACTTGTTTGTCGTCTGTCACCGCAACGATACCATTCATATCAAATGTAAATCCGGTAAACAGCGAGTGGATGGAAATATCACCGTTGTCTTCCATGCTTTTTTCTTTTTCAATATAAGCGGCGATGAGCCCTTTTCCGTCTGTCCTGGATACCACCGCAAAATCATAGTTTTCCCCCTCTTTATCAAGCCGTGTGATATATGTTTTCCGCGGCTGCTCCAACATATTTTTTACTGCCGGTTCACTCATCTGTTCCTGCCAGAATGTATCCATCTTTCCAACATCTTCTGCCTGATACACACAATTCAGATTTTCGTCTATAAGCAGAACACCATCTAATCTCTGATCTTTCATATAGCGTTCGACCAGCTCTTCCTGATCTGCATCTTTCTCTTCCAACCGCTGATCCAGCTCCAATGTCTTATCTGCCAGACGATAAAGACTCTTTACTTTATCATTATTTTTGTAGTCATCATATTTTTTGACACGGTCCTGCATAAAATCGAGTGTTTCATCTGCAATTTTCTCAATTTTCATCCGGTCATACCCGGTAAATACCACAAAACATACTATCCCTAAAAGCACTCCCATCAAAAATGGCAGCCATATATATCTGCGGGCGATGATCTTTGTTATCTTTTCATTATTCAGCATTTGTGACCCCCAGTGCTTTTTCGGCATCCAATCCGTATTTTTCTACCATGTCCCGGAGTGTTCCATCATCCTGCATCTCTTTTAAAATCTGTGTCATTTTTTTTGCCAGATCCTGATGAGTGTCATTTTTGAAAGCAACTCCCAGTTCTGAAATATACAGACTTTCATCCAGTATGGCATACATATCCGGTGCATTCCCAACAAATCTCTCAAGCGCACTTTCATGTCCTGTGATCGCATCCACATACCCTTTCCTGAGGCTTGCATAGATCTCGTCCATGCCGGACAGACTATACACCATATCCACCTCCGGGACTCTCGGATCACTTCTCTCTAACAGAACCTCCTCCGGTTTTGTTGTCGCCTGTACTGCAACCCTTTTCCCTGCAAGATCGGATATGTTTCTGATTTTGCTGTCCGTCCGCACTGCAATCACCTGTCTGCTGTAAAGGTATGGGCCAGCCCACTGATACTCATCCTCCCTGCCATTCATGGTAAAGCTTCCCCACAGACAGTCCACCTTCCCATTGTCCAGATATTCATCCTTTTTATCCCATACGATATATTGAAATACCGGTGTGTATCCTAACTGTTCACACACCGCCTCCGCCAGTTCCACATCAATACCTACCGGCTTTCCATCGTCATCCAGATAATTATATGGCTCATAATTATCACTTCCGATGATAAGTTCTGGCAGCTCTTCTCCCACCTCCTCAGGATCCTTTTTCATAATGCATGCTGCCCCCAGTGCCATAAAACATATCCCTATTGCCGCAATGTACTTTTTCAAATTAATCTCCATTCTTGCGCTGTCTTTTGCGCATCTCAAGTTTGTGCGTAAGCACAAATCTTGCGTGTGAAAAATCTTA
>OKVK01000264.1_pt1 | contig 37650 bp, 32 predicted proteins | sample 1604771 | NCBI WGS metagenome assembly OKVK01 (sample SAMN01760906, study PRJEB22395) | human gut metagenome | reverse complement strand
CGGCTCTCAATTAGTTGCTCGGCACATTCGCACGCAAACGCGCCGGAGCTTGAACTAGTGCGGGCTCGTGCGTCTTGCTTCGCAAGCCGTTCAGCCCTCTCAAAACATAGTCGCCTATCGCCCTTGGATCGGGCGCTATGCTCCTTGTTTTTCGCCAACATCACCTCGCTTCATCCGCCACTGGCGGCGCCTCGGTGATGTTGCCCGCTCCTCTCAGTTGGCTTATCGAGCACTGCGGCGCGGCTATTGTAAGTCTGATTATAAAAACCAGCTGGTCACTTACTTTTACTTTGCTACAACTCGATTGATAGTTAAATCCCAATTTCATCGCTATATCCCCGTTTCGCGCGCAGGTGCCAAGGAAAGCGTCCGCTCAAAAAAATTACCGCTCCGTATCGCACGCTTTCTCAGACGGTTTTATCCCCACCCATATTGATAATCGCGCGGTCTTGTGGTATCATATGAGCATAAATTTCGGGAGACTGATGCATGAACAAAAAAGAGATTGCCGCGTTCTTTGACCGCATGGCGCCCGAATGGGACGCCAACATGATAAAGAGCGACAAAAAGATAAATTTTATACTTGACGCCGCCGGAGTGAAAGAAAACTCCGTCGTACTCGACGTTGCCTGCGGCACGGGGGTCATGTTCCCGTATTACCTCGCGCGCGGCGCGGAGCGCGTTATCGGCGTTGATATTTCGGCTCAGATGGCGCGGATAGCCGCATCGAAGATGCACGACCAGAGGGTCGAGGTGATCTGCGGCGATGTTGAGGAGATTCCCGTTGAGCGCCTGTGCGACTGCTGCGTTGTTTATAACGCTTTCCCGCATTTTGAAAGCCCGGAGAGGCTCGTTGAGCGGCTGTCCCATTGGCTTAAAAGCGGCGGACGGCTGACCGTGGCGCACGGCATGAGCCTTGACGCGCTGCGCATGCACCACAAGGGCAGGGCTGACAGCGTCTCGCGCGAGATGCTGACTGCCGAGGAATTATCAGCAGTGTTCGCGCCGTACTTTGATGTTGATGTCGCCGTTTCGGACGATGAAAAATTTGTGGTCTCCGGCGCAAAAAGATAAATAATATTAAAGGCTGCCCTTGCGGCAGTCTTTTTTTAATGCGCGAAGCCCCGGGAGGATGTTTCCCCGGGGCTTCGCAGAAGAGTCATGATGAAAATAGAAGTTGTCTGTTTAAAGAAAATTGACGGCGATGACTATCAGCGCGACAACTGCCGCAAGAGCGGCAAGCGCCTTTGCTATCATCGGCTTTGCCATGTCCACGGTCGTGGGGACTACGCGCCATATCGCGTCTTTTATCGGCGTGTTGAGCTTGCCGTCGCAGAGCTGCTCATATGTCTTGGTATATGTCTTATAATTGCGCGGATCGTTCTCGTCGAGGACGAAGCAGCGCACGCCGCGCTGTTTTCCGTTGCCGTAGACATTGAAGCCCGCCGATTGAGTGAAGCCGACATCGATATTGCCGACCTTTTGGTAAAGCGAAAGTAAAATCTGTGTAAACAGCTCCGCCGCTTGGCCCGCACAAAACAGCAAAAAGCCATAACTCACTTTGAAGAGTGAATTATGGCTTTTATTTTATATGCTGTTATTCTCAGCCGCCTATTTTCTCCTTGCCGCCCATATACGGTCTGAGGGCTTCGGGAATATTGACGCTGCCGTCGGCATTGAGGTTGTTTTCGAGGAACGCTATGAGCATTCTCGGCGGGGCAACAACGGTGTTGTTGAGCGTATGGGCAAAGTGCTTGCCGTCCTTGCCGTTGATGCGTATTTTCAGTCTGCGCGCCTGTGCGTCGCCGAGGTTCGAGCAGGAGCCGACCTCGAAATACTTCTTCTGTCTGGGCGACCACGCCTCGACATCTATAGACTTGACCTTGAGATCCGCAAGGTCACCCGAGCAGCACTCGAGGGTGCGCACCGGGATATCGAGAGTGCGGAAGAAATCGACCGTGTTCTGCCAGAGCTTGTCGAACCACATCTTGCTGTCCTCCGGCTCGCAGACGACTATCATCTCCTGCTTCTCGAACTGGTGGATGCGGTAAACGCCGCGCTCTTCTATACCGTGAGCGCCCTTTTCCTTGCGGAAGCAGGGGGAGTAGCTCGTGAGGGTCAGGGGCAGAGTCTCGGGCTGGATTATTGTATCGATGAACTTGCCTATCATCGAATGCTCGCTCGTGCCGATGAGATAGAGATCCTCGCCCTCGATTTTATACATCATCGCGTCCATCTCGGCAAAGCTCATAACGCCGGTGACGACATCGCTTCTTATCATGAACGGCGGCACACAATAAGTGAATCCGCGGTCGATCATGAAATCGCGCGCATATGAAATAACTGCCGAATGGAGTCTGGCGATATCGCCCATGAGATAATAGAAGCCGTTGCCCGCGACCTTTCTTGCGGAGTCGAGGTCGATGCCGTTCATCTTCTCCATTATCTCTGTATGATACGGAACTTCGAAATCGGGCACTACGGGCTCGCCGAAGCGCTGGATTTCAACATTCTCGCTGTCGTCGCGGCCTATCGGCACGCTCGGATCGATGATGTTCGGGATGACCATCATTATCTTCTTTATCTTCTCGCCGAGCTCCTCTTCGAGCTTCTCGAGTTCAGCGAGTCTCGCAGCGTTCGCGCTGACCTGAGCCTTCACCTCTTCCGCCTCGTCGCGCTTGCCCTGCGCCATGAGCGCGCCTATCTGCTTCGACAGGCGGTTGCGGCTGCCGCGCAGCTCATCAGCCTCGCCCTTTGCGGCGCGGCAGAGCTTGTCAAGCTCAATGACCTCGTCGACGAGCGGAAGCTTCTGATCCTGAAACTTCTTTTTGATGTTTTCTTTGACTATTTCGGGGTTTTCTCTGACAAATCTGAGATCCAGCATTTTATATCCTCCTGCATCATATTTAATAGAAAACACCCTCAGAACGGCTCCCGCCGTCCCAAGGGTGCAATAAGCACGGTACCACCTTGTGTTTAACTCTCAGCCCATAACGCGGGCACGCGGCAGAACTCATCGCCCTGCGGCTCGAAAGCGGAATAGACCCTGCGGACGAAGGAAACTCGCAGCAAACATTTCCCTCTCTGATCGTCCCGAAAAGATCCGTGTTCTTCGTCACAGCCTTTATAATATGGGATTATTATACCCCGAAGAAAAATCAAAGTCAAGCCTGTTTTTGCGCCTGTCTGCGCGGCAGGAGCTTAGCTTTTGCAAGAACTTTTACGAGGGTCGGGATTATCACGAGCTGGATAGCGAGACCCGGCAGGCAGGTGACGAACGACGCAGTCACCCAGACGGAGAACGAATAGTTTCCGGCGGAGAAGATGAGGGCTTTGAGTATGCCCGAAACGACGCGCCCGGAGATGAGCGCGACAACGAGGCTCGTGTAGAGCGAGAGATATGTAGTCTTATACTTGAACGCATACATCATAAGACCCGTCACTGCGCCGTATACTGCGAGCTCCGCCATCATCGACGGCAGGATAGCCATCGGCGGCATCTGAGTCAGGAGCGACGAGAGCAGGGGACCGAGCAGTCCGCATACGAGTCCGTACTGCCACCCGCAGATAAGTCCGCACAGCAGCACCGGGATATGCATCGGCAGGAATATCGTTCCGGCGTTTTTGACCATGTGGAACGCCATTGGCAGCACAATACACAGCGCGACGCACAGCGCGGTTATGACCATCTTTTTGATTCTGTCTGAATTTTTGTTTGTCATGAGGATCGTCCTTTCAAAAAACAAAAAGCGGGGGTACGGCACTCCCTTCTGGAAGCGCAGTTACCCTCGCGGCAATGTTTTCACGTTATTTTTAAAAAATCTTCGCTCTCTTCTGAAAGCCCGATCCCTTCATGAGATCGCGATTATTATATCACATTTCAAGCGAAAATCAAGACCCTTTTCCGATTTCTTTCACGGCGGACTGAACGAGCTTCGCCATCGGGATATCCCCGACGCCGACGACTATATTGTCGCAGTGGTTGACAGGGACGAGTACACGCTTTGCGTCGCTCTGCCCTATCGCCGCCGCCATCTTCGGCGTTATCTCGCCGAGCAGCGCGTCGGCTATGACTATGCCGACGGGACCCGCTATGACATCCGCCTTGCGGCACCCAACACACACTGCGTTTTCGCCCGTCGCGGCGGCATCGGCGCCCGCCTTGAGCATGGCGGAGGTCGCGATGCTGTTCGCGCCGACGGCGGTCACGAAGAAGTCCGGATATTCGCTTTTTATCCCGGAAACGAGCAGCTTGCCTATTCCGCCGCCCTGTCCGTCTATAACAAGTACGTTCATATCAGTCTCTCCGTCAGTTTTTCACGGGCTCAAACATGTCCCCGTCAACGCCGCAGTTTTCGCAGCGGTCGGGCGCTGTGTCGCCCTCGATTTCAAAGCCGCATATCGAGCAGCGCATACGCGCGATACCGTCCTTCTGAGCCTTGAACAGCTCGGCGGGCGACTCGCACTTCTGGCACTTCTCGGGCGCATTTTCGCTCTTTATCTTCAGCCCGCAGACCGTGCAGACCCATGTTCTTGTCAGCGCGGGACGGCGCTCTTCAATCAGCTCGCCGCCGACTCCGCAGTTCTCGCAGCGGTCGGGCGCAGCCTTGCCCTCGTGGACATGTCCGCATATCGTGCAGACGAATACAGGCTCTCTTTTCTCTTCCCTTGGCTCCGAGACGGGCTGTGAAAGCGACGCCGGAGCCGAGCAGTTCGGGCATTTATCCGCGGCCGCGTCAAACGTGCGTCCGCATACGGCGCAGTGTATCTTCGCGCCCGTATTTCCCTCTTTGCTCACCGAATCCCTCCGTTTTTTATGTTTTTTATTATGCCGCATCTTATAGATGCGCCACTCATGGTATCTATATTTTATCATCTGATATGCCAAAAAGTCAAGTTGCATGAAATACGCAGATATGATAAAATGAGTGGCAGAAAGAGAAAGGGTGAACGATATGGGACTTTATATACTTCTCGCCGTGCTTGCAGTTCTTGTTATATTTATATGTATACTGCTGATAAGAGCCGCGCTCGCCGCGAAAAAAGCCGAGCCGATAGGCGAAAAGCCGGTCTATACAACCGAGCAGGAGGATATCGAAAACGGCGAACGGCTGATGAAAATGATAGAATGTCAGACCGTATCGTCCCGCGAAATATATGACGACACGGAGTTTGCGAAGCTGCGCGCGGCGGTAAAACAGCTGTTTCCGCTGCTGCACGAGCGCGCCGAGATAAAATATTTCAGCGAGGACTGCTGGGTCTATAAAATCCCCGGGCGCGACGAGAGCCGGAATATACTGCTCATGTCGCACCACGATGTTGTTGCCGCGACGGGCGACTGGACTCACGAAAAGTTCGGCGAGATATCCGACGGAAAGATATGGGGGCGCGGCACGGTAGACACAAAGACTTCGCTCTTCGCGGAGCTCTCCGCAGTCGAGGAGCTGCTCGCCGAGGATTTTGAACCCGCGTGCAACTTGTATATAGCCTCGGGACACAATGAAGAGATTTTCGGCGACGGAATACATGAAGCCGTGAAATATTTTGAAAAGCAGGGCATCGAATTCGAATTTGCCATCGACGAGGGCGGCGGGGTCATCAGCGCACCGATAGACGGTATAGACTGCAAGTGCGCGATGATAGCCGTTCACGAAAAGGGCTACCACAGAATAAATGTCCGCGCCGTTCAGGGCGACTCCGAAGGGCTGACTCTCAGCGACAACCCTGTGACCAGAGTTTCAAAATTCATCGCCGAGGTTTCCGCGCTGAAGCTGACGATAAAAATGCCCGCTCAGGTGCGCGAGATGTTCACGGCGCTCCTGCCCTATATGAACTTCCCGCTGAGACTTATCTTCGCGAACCTCTGGTGTTTCGAGCCGCTGCTGATAAAGCTCATGCCGAAGATAAACTCCCAGGCGGCAGCGATGCTCGGCACAACCTGCGTTTTCGGCAGCATCGAGTCAAAGAAGGGCAAGACCCCGCGCGACAACGAGTGCTCGGCGAGCGCGCTGATAAGATACATCGACGAAGAGGATCTTGTCGGCGACATGGAGAAAATAAGAGAACTCGCGAAGAAATACGCGCTCGAAATAACCGAACCCGCCGACGGGCACGAGTTCCACCGACCGGCGGACACAAGCAGCAGGGCATTCAAATATGTCTGCCGCTGCGCGAGAGACGTGTTCCCGCACGCCGCAGTTGCCCCGTTCGTCCTCGCCGCCGGAACCGACGCCCGCTGGATGAGCGATGTCTGCCCGTGCACGCTGCGCTTTGCGCCGATCGATATCAACATGCAGCAGTTCAACAGCGTCCACAGTGTTGACGAGAACATCGACCTCTCCGCCATCGGCGCGGCGATAGAGTTCTATAAAGAGGTTCTGAGGAACTACAAATAAATATTATTTTCCGTGCCGCCGTGCAATTTTACGCTATGCGGCGCGGATTTTTTATTTTTTTAATTTTTCATGCGCATGCCCATATGTTGTATGAATATTAATGCAAAATACCTGAATTTGTGTATCTGCCGCGCGAGAATTGTATTTTGTAATTCAATTGATAAAATTAACGAAATTTCAGATAAAAATTAGTTAAATATTACTAAAAAATTTGACTTTTCTGTCGAATCGATGTATAATAGCTACGATATAAACGGTGGCTGTCGATCTCCATTACCGCTTATATGGCGCAGGTAATGAATATCCGCAACCTCGAAATATCTAAAGGACCGGATAACCGGAAAAAATCGAGACCCTACGGAGATTTGTGAAATGAAAAGATTTTTAGCTTTAGCCATTGCAGTTATTATGATCCTGTCATTTGCAGCCTGCACTTCGGACAAGAGCGGCAGCGACGGCAGCGACACCACCGCGGCATCCGACATCAAGACGGATGCGGCAACGGCCCCTGCGGCGGAGGACACCACCGCCGCACCTGAGACGACAGAGCCCGCGACGAGCGGCACCGACGCCGTGTCTGCCGCGCCCTCAGTCATAAGAGATCCCGCCAAGACTCCCCCCGCTGCCGACACCACAAAGCCCGCATCGGGCGGCAACAGCGGCTGGCCTGCCGTCCCCTCCAAGCCGGACGACAGCAAGCCCGCAGCGGTTGAAACGAACCCCAAGAAGATAATCGTCTCTGCTGAGAAAGAATGGATATTCACCGAAAAGCCCACCGACTCCTGCCACGCTTCGACCGTTCTGCCTCTTGACAACGGTACAGTTGTTGCGGCATGGTTCGCAGGCTCGTCCGAGAGCGACGACGATGTCAAGATACTCACAAGCGTGCGCGGCACGGACGGAAAATGGAGCGAGCCCATCAGAGTTTCCGCCGATCCGAATGTCGCCCACTGGAACCCCGTTCTCTTCCAGAACGACGACGGCACGATAACCCTCTATTTCAAGGTCGGCAAGGACACCGAATATTGGAAGACCTACTATTCCGTCTCGACCGACGGCAAGAACTGGGCAGCTCCCAGAGAGCTTGTCCCCGGCGACAACAGCGGCGGCAGAGGTCCCGTCAAGAACAAGCCCATCAGACTCAAGAACGGCACTATACTTGCCCCCGCCTCAACTGAGATAGATGGCAAATGGAGAGCTTTCGTTGACATATCTACCGATAACGGCAAAACATGGAACAGAACTCCCGAAATCAATTCGTCCTTCCTCGGCTTCTTCAAAGTTCCGATGATTCAGCCCACGCTCTGGGAGTCGAAGGATGGTTCCGTACATATGCTGACAAGGACGAAAGTCGGCAGAATCTACAGAAGCGATTCCTATGACGGCGGCAAGACCTGGTGCAGCGCATATCCGACCAACCTTCCGAACAACAACAGCGGTATCGACCTCGACACCGACGACAGCGGAAGAATTTTCCTCGTCTATAACCCCGTCGGCATCCCCGGCATCAGAACGCCCCTCACCCTCGCCGTTTCGCTTGACGACGGCAAGACCTTCACGAAGATAAAGACATTCGAGACCGGACTCGCGGAGTACTCTTATCCCGCAGTCGTTGTCAAGGGCGACACAATACACATCACTTACACATATGAAAGAAACTATATCGCCTACTGGCAGATAAAGATCAAGTGATGTTTTCCTGCGGCTTTTACGTGCTTTTCAATCGCTCAAAACCCTCTTGGGCGTTGTGGAAACGCGGCATAATATAGGAAATTTTTAGGAGGAAGTAAAATGACCAAGAGAATTTTATCAGTTCTCGTCGCAATCAGCCTCATGTTTGCTCTCGCATCCATAGGCATGGCTAAAAGCTCGAGCGATGACATCATCGTCTCCGCAACAAAAGAAATGATCTTCGACAAGAAGATAACCGATTCCTGCCACGCTTCAACGGTTCTGCCCCTCGATGACGGCTCCGTTATCGCAGCATGGTTCGGCGGCTCTTCCGAGAAGGAGAACGATGTTAAGATCTACACCTCAGTTCGTACCGAAGAGGACGGCTGGAGCGATCCCATCGTTGTTTCCGCGGCTGATGACATAGCTCATTGGAACCCCGTTCTGTTCCAGAAGGAAGACGGCACTGTCGTTCTTTACTTTAAGGTTGGCGCAGACACTGATTACTGGCAGACCTATTACGCAACCTCGACCGACGGCAGAAGCTGGAGCACTCCCAGAGAGCTTGTCCCCGGCGACAACAGCGGCGGCAGAGGACCCGTCAAGAACAAGCCCATTAGACTTAAAGACGGCACTGTTCTTGCACCCGCTTCGACCGAAATAAACGGCGAGTGGAGAGCATTCGTTGACATTTCCACCGACGACGGCGCGACCTGGACAAAGACCGCCAACGTCGATTCGAAATACTGTACATGGTTCAAGGTTCCGATGATTCAGCCCACCCTTTGGCAGTCCGCTGACGGCTCCGTCCATATGCTCACAAGAACAAAGGTCGGCAAGATCTATCGCAGCGATTCCTACGATAACGGCAAGACCTGGTGCCGCGCTTATGCCACCAAGCTTCCCAACAACAACAGCGGTATCGACCTCGACACCGACGATCAGGGCAGAATCTTCCTGGCTTATAACAACGTTGGTATCCCCGGCGTCCGCACTCCTCTTGTCCTCTCTGTTTCGACCGATGACGGCCAGACCTTCACAAAGATAAAGACCTTCGAAAAGGGTCTCGCTGAGTATTCTTATCCCGCAGTTGTCGTCAAGGGTGACACTATCCACATCACCTACACCTACGAGAGAGACTACATCGCATACTGGCAGATAAAGATCAAATAAGATTTTTTTACAATCGGCCTGAGGGTAATCAAGGCTGAGAATAAGGGAAACTGCAACCCATAAAAATATGCGCCCCGAAAGACAGTGCACAGTTCTTTCGGGGCGTGTATATTTTTTAATCTATTCCGTACTTCTCGTGGATGACATCTCTTATCTGCGGGAACGGGATGACCGGCGGCTGATTTTCAAGATGCTCGCCGATAAGCTTCTCCATCCAGACCATGCCGTACCAGCGGTGGAATTTATATCCGCATTTTGTGAAGCCGCCGATCATTCGGTAGCCGAGATGCGCATGGAATTCCGCGCTGTTTTTCGTCAGATATTCGTCCTCAACTTCTGGATAGGCTATGCAGGCGTTCATGTTGAGAAAGCCCTGCTCGCGCAGCACGGCTTCGAGCGCGTCGTGGAGCTTTCTGCCGAGCCCGCCGCCGCGCGCATTTTGATAGAGATAGATCGATGTCTCGACCGCCCAATCATATGCCGGGCGCGAATGGAGCGGACCCGCATAGGCATAGCCGAGGATATCGCCCTCCCTTTCGAGCACGAGATACGGGTATCTCCTGAGTGTAGATTCGATTCTCCTGCGGAACTCCTCCTCGCTCGGCACATCGTATTCGTATGTTATCGAGGTGTTTTTTACATAAGGCGCATATATTCCGAGCAGCGCCGGAGCGTCCTCGGGCGTTGCCGCGCGGATTTTTATTTCATCAGCCATTTTATTTTGTCTCCCCTTTTTTCTGCGCTTCGAGCTTCTTCATTGCTTTTCCAAACTGAATAGTAAAGAGTATGGACGTGAAGGTTATCGCTATAACATCCGCCACGGGCTCCGCCATATAGACACCCATCGTCTTGTCTGCGACGAACGCCGGCATGATATAAATAAGCGGCAGGAGCAGGACGAATTTGCGAACGACCGCAACCGATATCGAGCACAGCGCACTACCTATCGATACGAAAGCCATCTGGCACGACATCTGTATGCCGAACAGGCAGAGCACGGCGCAGTAGATGCGCAGGGCGTGCGCGGTGAAATCAATAAGCGTGGCGTCGGAGCTGAACATCCTTGCAAAGCCCTGCGGGAACAGCTCGATAAGACCCCAGAGCAGGAACGAATAAGTGAGGCACACGGCAAGGAGCAGCTTGAAAGTCTTTCTGACACGCTCGCTGTTTCCCGCGCCGTAGTTGTAGCTGAGAATCGGCTGAGAGCCCTGTGAGATGCCGTTGAGCGGCAGCATGGCGAACTGCATGACGCTCGTCAGTATCGTCATCGCACCGACGGCGATATCGCCGCCGTATTTGAGCAAAGACGAGTTGAAGCAGACCGAGATAACGCTCTCGCTCGACTGCATGATAAATGTCGCGAGCCCGAGTGCAATGCACGGCAGGATAATTTTAGGAGAAACGAAGAAATTCTTCGCCTTCAGGCGCAATATTGTCTTTTTGCCGAAGAGGAACGCCACGACCCAGCCGCACGAGACACACTGCGATATAATCGTCGCGAGCGCGGCGCCCCTGACTCCCATATGCAGCCCAAAGATAAATATCGGGTCGAGCACAATATTTGATACAGCGCCTATCATGACGGTCACCATGCCGATATTCGCGAAGCCCTGCGCCGTTATAAATGCGTTCATGCCGAGCGTCAGCTGGACAAAGACGGTGCCTATGGCGTAGATATTCATATAATCGACCGCGTATTCGATAGTGTTCTCGCTCGCGCCGAACGCGAGAAGCAGGTCGCGGTCAAAGATAAGCAGCAGCGCAGTCAGAACGGCAGATATTATTATCTGCATGAAAAAGCAGCCGCCGAGTATTTTTTCCGCCGAGCCGTTGTCGCCCTTGCCCATGGATATCGACGCCCTGGGCGCGCCGCCCGCGCTGACAAACGCGGCGAACGCCGAGATTATCATGATTATCGGCAGGCACACGCCGACTCCCGTCAGCGCAAGGCTGCCGTCGCCGGGCATATGACCAATATATATGCGGTCAACTATATTATAGAGCATGTTGACTATCTGCGCTATGACCGTCGGCAGCGAGAGCTTGAAAAGCAGCTTGCCGACCGGCTGAGTGCCGAGAAACGATTTATCTTTTTCCATTTAATTACCCCCATGCATGCAAAAAAACGAACAGTCTAATTATATAACCGCTCCGCCGGTTGTCAAGTGAAGGAAAGAAAAAGCTTCAAGCGCAGGACAAGTGACGCTCATATATCATTGCCGTCGGCGCAAAGCATACAAAAGCAAAATCCTACCCGCAAAAGCGCGGGTAGGATATATTGCTTTATAGCCGCCCACAAAAGCGCGGGTTTTTATCAGTCACGGTTATGTTCATAGAAATAGTCATACGCCTCTTCGTAGTCCTCGAAGTCGTCGTAATAATAGTCGTAAAAGTCCTCGGGGTCATTGAAGTCGCGGGCGTTATACGGATCGTCGTCATAGTAGGCTTTTTTCGTGGTAGTCACCGGGCGGTTGCCGGAGGGTCTATACGAGCCGCCGGAGGATGAACCACCGGAAGAAGAGGTCTGCTTCGGCACGGTCTCATATTCCGGATAATGCCACACCCATTCTACGACACCGTTTCTCACATCTACCGCATAATATGCGTATAACCAATCAGAATACTCCGACTGCTTTGCGTAATAGGGGATCTTCCAATAATATTTATGATACCCCTCGCGGCGGGCAACTGTCTGATCGTAGAACTTTGAATATTTGAGCGGGTCATAGTTGACGGCGGTCGCCTTGCCGAGCTTTGTTGAATTTATCAGCTCCTCCGGCATCCCCTTATACGGCAGAATCTCCGAGACGGGGGTTATCCCCTTGTCGGTTTTTATTCCGAGAAAGTGAATCTCTCTGCCGTCATTGACCGATATCAGGTTTTGTCTGCTGATATAGGCACTGTAGTTTATTTCATGCTCCTCGCCCGACCCCGTCACATACTCGCCGACATAATATGTATGCAGGGAGATATGGATAAACGGGTAGTCGGACTTCACGCCGTCGAGCTCGTCGAGAAAATAATAGAACTTCTTCCAGTCCTTTATTTTTTCGGGCGGGTCTAATTTCAGCGATACTTCAATTTCATATTTTATCGGGTCCTCGGTTTCGTCGTAGATGTATTTGTTGCTGTACGGCTCATGAATAACTGATTTGACCGTCAGTTGCGCGTTGACCTTGTGCTTTTTGCAGACGGCGGCAAATGCTTCTCTGAGCCTCAATTGCTCGGCGTCCGCCGTATCGTGTCGGTACAGGCTCTCGTCGGCCTCGCTCTGCCGGCGTGATTCGTCCTCGCGGGCGGCATTTATTACGTTTCTCGCGAAAAGCCCCAGCGTGACAATCAAAATAAGCACGCATATTATGCTGACAACTATCTCCGCCGTATTCGGCTTGTTCTTGGTCTGTTCGCTCATGTCCTCCCTCCTTACAGCTCTGTAAACCCGGAATTATTTCTTCTTTCTGCCCTTTTTCTCAGTATATTCATTGCCCTTGACTCCGGGATTGACGAGCTTGAGCTTGCGTCTCTGGCGGCGCTTGTAGTTTTCATAGATGAACAGCGCAATATAGCCGACAACGAGAACGGCGACTATCGATGCGATAATTTTAAATACAGTGCTCGAAGCGACTTTCTTTATCGTTGCGCCTATGAACAGCAGAACATTTCTCGACACATCCTCGGACGCGACGAGCTTTATCCGCGCTATCTCCTCGCCGGCATAGAGCACACGAGCCTCGCATATCTCTTGACCCTTTTTGACCGGCGCGTCAACGCTTTTCGGCACGGTCTCGGGCACGGGCTCGATAAGCACGCTTCCGGCGTCAGCCCCTGTCGGGACGAGAGCCAGCACTTCTTCGCCGGGGACGAGCGAAATATGATCGGTTCTGAAAGAGAGTTTGAGCGGAACTTCTGTTATTATCTGAGTCGGGCTCGCTATCGACTTTAATTCGATGTGGTTGAACACCCAGTTGAACATCCTGCGGCAGTCGACAAACGCGCAGTTTTCGAGCGGCTCATCGTCGTCGATATTCTGCATCGGCGCGTTCATTATCACGCACAGATAGTTATAGCCGTTGCCCGTGCCTTTTGATATGACGCAGCGTCCGGCGTTGTCGGTCGAGCCGGTCTTGATACCCACGGCGTAGGGCGAATAATAATCGGCATACGCCTTGTTCATGAGATTATTCGTGTTGCGCAGGGTGCGCTCCTCGCTCTTGTTTGTGGCGGTAACTTTATATATTGTAGTCGAAGTTATCTCCGAGAAATACGGCAGGGTCAGCGCGTGCTTTGTTATCGTCATCAGGTCGCGCGCGGTGGTGTAGTGGTTCGGGTCGTCGAGCCCGTGGACATTCGCAAAGTGCGTATTCTTGCAGCCGAGAGCCGCCGCCTTGTCATTCATCATCTTGACAAAGCCCTCGATAGAGCCGCCGACATGCATCGCAAGAACATTCGCCGCGTCGTTGCCGCTTCGCACAAGCAGGCAGTAGAGCAGATTCTTTATGCTCATCTTCTCGCCCGGCTCAAGCCCGACTATCGAGCTTCCGGTGCCATCGAGCAGGTGGATAGCCTCGTAGCTCGCCTCGACTTCTTCATCGAGATCCTTGCAGTTTTCGAGCACGACGGTGGCGGTCATTATTTTAGTCAGCGATGCGGGAGCCGCCTGCTTGTCCGCGTCTTTTTCAAAAATGACCGTGTCGTTGTCGAGGTTGACGAGCAGATAAATCTGGGCATAAATAGGATTATCTCCGCTGTCTGTCAAACTTTTCTCGTATACCGCGTTATAATTAGCGTAGGCAGGCGCAGTAGAGAGCACTGACACGATAAGAATAAAACAAAATAAAATTTTTATGAGTTTTTTCATAGACAGTCACCGCCGAATGTTGTATTATATATATAAACGATAGAAGACAACTTTGTCCTGACACTAATTGATTATACCAGTTTCAGGCTGTAAAATAAAGTAATAAAACGGATTTTGTTTATCAGGGGGATTAAAAATCATGCTTTATGTTACGGGAGACACCCACGGAGATTACGAGCGATTCACATCTTCCGCGCTCAAAAAACTGAAAAAAGGCGACACGCTCTTCATCTGCGGCGATTTTGGATTCATCTGGGACGGCTCGAAGAACGAAGAGAAGATGCTCAAAAAGATAGGCAAGCTCAAATACAATGTATGCTTTATCGACGGCACGCACGAGAATTTCGAAAGACTCAGGAGCTACGAGGTATCGGAATTCAAGGGCGGAAAAGTCCATCACATCACCGGCAACCTCTATCACCTCATGCGCGGTCAAGTCTACGACTTCGACGGCGTGAGCGTCTTTGCAATGGGCGGCGGCGAGAGCCCGGATATAGATATCCGCTCCGATCTCAACTCCTGGTCGGGCGACGAGATACCCACCGAAGCGGAGCTGACCGAGGGCGCACAGAATCTAAAGAGGCTCGGCAACAAAGTTGATATTATAATCACCCACGAGCCGCCGATGAAAATCAAAGGATTTTTGAAACTCAAGGACAAGGAGCCCGTGCGCGTGACGGGACTCAATACATATTTTGAGGAGCTCGGCGCCGCCTGCGAATACAAGCACTGGTTCTTCGGCTCGATGCATATCGACAAATTTATATCCTCGTCTCACATCGCGGTGTTCCAGCATATCATCAACGCCGAGACCTGCGAGATTGCAAAATAAATATCTTATTCAAAGGCTTCCGGAAAAATTTCGGGAGCTTTTTTATATATTTTTTTGCTTCGTACCCAAAAACGGGCGGTTCATACCGCACGCACATAAAGCATATTTTAGAAAAATATGTTATGATATATGCGAATAAAAAGGAGGACAAAAATATGAAATTAAAAAGACTCGTTGCGGCTATCCTCGCTTTTCTCGCGCTGGCTTCATTCGCGGGATGCAAGGGAGAGAAAAAGGACGATTCGGCTTCGACTTCGGCAGAAGCTGCCGGTGCCCAAGCGTCGGAGACAGAAAGCGGAAGTGATGCAGAGACTGCAAGCGAAGCGGCAGAAACTCAAAAAGCATCAACGGAATCTGTCAAAATGAATCCGCGCACAAATACGCCATATTATTTTCTTGACCTCTATATGGAATCATTCGGCAGCAACGAATGGAACAACTGGGTTCCGATTTCAGAGGGCGATTATGTAAACGGAAAATATGTCATAAGAGACGAATATTTCTATGATAAAATCGGAAATCTGACCGGCACCCGCCACCATGATGACAAAGGAGAAGCCCAGTTTTATTCGGAGAATTTTAAATACAACAGCGACGGCACCGTGAAATCATGCCGCGATAAAGTATCGGGTCAGGCGTATTTTGTTTATAAATATGACTCTCAGAAGCGCGTTATTGAGAAAGAACGTCATTTCGATAATGGAGTTATATACAAGTACACATATTCATACGACAACTCCGGCAGATTAACGGAATTTGCGGAGTTCGACAAAGAGACCTCGGGAGAAACAAAGATGTCTCAAAAAGTAATGCTCACTTATGATAAAAGCGGAAATATAATATCGTCTCAGGCAATGTTCGAAGACGCTTCCAATTCCACATATTTGCAGATGGAATATGATTCGCACAACAATATGATTCAAAGAAAGCTCCGCAGTTCAAACGGCAGCTGGGTTACAGTTGAAAAAGACGCGTATGACAGCAGGGGCAATTTGATAAAGCAGGAATATTATGACGAAAAGGGCGCATTTCGCACATGCAACACCATGGAATATGACAAAAACAACTGCATTGTAAAATACACTCACGAGGAAGCTGAGCCATATGTTTTCTGCTCCGTCAGACAGAATGACCAATACGGCAATCCCGTTAAAATATCTGACTATTCGGGAGAAAGCAAAGATAAGCTCAAGTTGGAGGAAGTTTGTAAGCTGTCATATAAATATGAAAAAAATCGGGTAACGGTAACGCAGACCACGCTTATGACAAACGGAGAAAAGATTTCCGCAGACCCCAGCATAACTGTTTATGGATACCGCTCGCATGCACCGCTCATGACATTTGAGGATACAAAGCAATACATGTCATTGACCATGTTTTAAATTAAAGCGGCTTATTTCAATCCCGGCTTCGCGCCGGGATTTTTTATATTTTCTGCATTATTTTCGCTTTTTCGATGCCAAAAGTCTAAAATGGCAATAACACTGTCAAAAATATGGTATTATATAGGCGAAAGAGAAAATTTACAGGAGGTGTTTTATGAACATCAAAAGACTTTTAGCCGTCATTCTCGCAGTTCTGGCGCTCTTGTCATTTGTTGGATGCAATGTAAAAAAAGACACGGGCAAAGAGCCTCTCAACGCCGCAGGAGGAAAAGCAGACGAAGCCATGTCGGAAAATCAGCCCGAAAACACCGACGCGCAGGCAAGCGACACGGCAAGCGCAGCCGCCGGCAATGAAGCCTCTTCGTCCGGCACCGCCGAAACTGCAAAAGAAACGCAGAAGCCGACCGCCGCGGCGACCGCAAGGCCGAACAAGCCCGACGTAAAGAAGTCAAAATATTTCCTCGGCACCGACCTTGACGGATGGTACAACTGGGCGCTTGCCGGAAAAGGTTATAATGAAGGCGCAAATTATATCAAGGTCTGGACAGAGGAATTTGATTCTCACGACAACCTTGTAAAGCGCGTATCATACAAAACTCTTGACGGAGAAAGCATTCCCTCCATTACAACGACATACGAATATACCTATAACAGCAACGGCACCGTAAAAGAGATCCGCACCGACGGCGGCAACGGCTACATATACAGCTATGAATACGACTCTGCGAAGAGGATCACCAAAATCTCCGTTGTTGAGCCTATATCCGGCGACACTATGAACTCGTACAAGTTCACATATAACAAAAGCGGAAAGCTCATCGGAGTTGACAGCGGCAGGGTTGCCGGCATGGACGGCACCGAATACAAAATCACCGTTTCGTATGACGGCAGCGGAAGAGTCTCAAAGAAAGAGAAAGTTTATTCCGGCGGTCTTGTAAAATCGTACAAATACGAATACAACAGCCGTAACGACATCTCCCGCAAGACCGAGGAAGTCAAGCAGTCGGATGACTATTTGAAGAATGTGACCGACTACAAATATGACGAAAACGGCGCGCTTATAAAGCTGACGGTGAAAAGCTCGGACGGCTCTTCGCAGGAATCCGTATACACCAACGACAAATACGGAAATCCCGTCAACATAAAGGTCACAAAAACCGCAAACGGCAAAACCGTAAGCTCGCATACTTATCCCTATACATATAAGTACGAATCCAATCGGATAACCGTGACCGAGCACGACGGCAGCAAAAAGATATACGAGTATCATAAGAATCAGAGCATTATGCTTGACGATTCGCGCATATTCTGATATTTTACAAAACAGAGATCCCGGCCTCGCGCCGGGATTTTTTCACTTTGTGAATCGAAAAATCAAAATCCGCACATTTTTTATAAAAAGTGTGCTATTATATAGACGAGAAAAACTTTCAGGGGAGGTATTCCATGAAACTCAAGAGAATTTTTGCAGCCGTTCTGGCGGCGGCGATGCTGCTGTCGTTTGCGGGATGCGCGAACAAGGACACTCAGGGCGACTCTTCCGAGCCTGCGGGAGAGCAGACGACCGAGGAGCGAACCACCGAGCCTCAGACTAATGAGGACGGCAGTCTCGTCAAACCGAAAAACGCCGTCTCGGTCTCCGACGATGTGAAGATCAAGACCTACAGCGGCACTTCGCTAATTGAAATCGGCAACCGCGTCATGGAGCCCTACGGCAACGCGTATAAAAACATGAAAGCCTACGCCGACGCGCTCAACCGTCTCAAGGCGGAGATGCCGAACACCAAAGCCTACTGCCTCATGGCGCCGACCGCCATTGAGTTCTACGCCCCGAGCAAATATAACACCGGCGTGTCGAAGTCGCAGTACGAGGGCATGTGCTACATCTACGAGCAGTTAAAGGACATAACGCCCGTCAACGCCTATGCCGAGATGGCGGCGCACACGGACGAATATCTCTATTTCAGAAGCGACCACCACTGGACCACCCTCGGCGCGTACTACGCCTATCGGACCTTCGCCAAAGTCGCGGGGTTCACGCCCGTTGACAAAAACACTCTCCAGACCGGCAAACTCTCGCCGTTCCTCGGGCTTTTCTACAAAGACACGAAGAGCACCGCGCTCTCGAACGACCCCGACTATGTCGAATATTTCATTCCGCCCGTCAACACAACGGCTATAGCATCTGACACCGACGCCGCGATGAGCAACAGCTACAGCATTAAAGTCATCAACACCGAAACTACTTCGTCGAACAAATACTTAGCCTTTGTCGGCGGCGACCACGGCGTTGTCAAGATAACAACCGATGCACAGAGCGACAAGAGCATTGTTGTTATCAAAGAGAGCTACGCAAATGCCTTTGTACCGTGGCTCTGCGCGAATTATAAAACAATATATGTCCTCGATCCGCGCCAGCTGACCGTCAAGCTCGCCGATTTCGTCAAGACGAACTCGATAGACGAGGTCCTGTTCCTCAACTATATGTTCATTCCAAGCAACCCGAAGTTCATGAATGCGCTGGAGAATATGGCGTAAGCGGCAAAAAGCTTTTAAAAAAGGTCATAGTTCACGGATTAAAACGCGGATTATGACCTTTGTTTTTTATACACACAGTCTTTATATAAAAAGCTTGAACGGTATTTGCGGTTATGCTATAATCTTGAAAAAAGCAGGAGGAAGTTTATGAACAGCAGAAAAACAGCGGGCGCCGTCCTCGGAACGCTCGGCGGGCTGATCGCTCTGACTGCGGCTTCGGCGGAGATATTCTATAACCTCGCGATAAACACGAAATCGCCCATACATATGAGCAAGCTCAACAACCTCGTTCAGAAGGCGACAAACACGAGCGCCGATGAAGACGAGGCGAGCGCAAAATACAGCGGCATGACCGGGACGCCGGAAATGAAAAAGTGGTACGCCGACGAGGGCGAGGATGTCTATATAACTTCCGACTCTCTGCGCCTGCACGGCAAGAGATTCAAAAATTCCGGCTCTGACTACGCGCTCATCTGCCACGGATACACGAGCAAAGCGAAGCACATGGCGGGGTTCGTCAAAAAATTCTATGAGCTCGGCTTCAATGTTCTCGCGGTCGATGCGCGCGCCCACGGCGACAGCGAGGGCGCAAAAATCGGCATGGGCTGGCCCGAGCGTAGGGACATAGCCGGGTGGATAAAGCTCATTCTCTCATGGGATCCCGACGCGCGGATAATCCTGCACGGCGTGTCCATGGGCGCGGCGACGGTGCTCATGGCATCGGGCGAGACGCTGCCCGAAAATGTCAAGGCCGTTATCGCGGACTGCGGCTACACCTCGGAGTGGGATGAGTTCATCCGGGAAGCGGAAACGCTGCACATCCCGTGGTTCCCGGTGCTCAACGCCGCGTCATTGCTTTCAAAGCTTCGCGACGCCTATGATTTCAAGCAGGCGAGCGCGCTTGACCAGGTCAAAAAGAGCCGTATACCGACGCTGTTTATACACGGCACGGAGGATGAGCTCGTGCCGTATAAAATGCTCGACGAGCTGTACTTAGCGGCGGCGTGCGAAAAAGAAAAACTGACCGTTGAGGGTGCGGGACACGCGCTCTCGTCATCGGTTGACCCGGAATTATATTGGAGCACGGTTGAAAGATTCATAGAAAAATATATCGGCAGCTAAAGCAATAACCACCGTCGCGGACGGTGGTTAGAGCGTGTCGATAAACCTATTTTGGGTGGTTTCGCAAAAATCAAAGCCTCCCTTGTGTAAAGGGAGGTGGCGCGAAGCGCCGGAGGGATTGTTCTGAATAAGGGAAAAATTTTCAAAATGCTGAGTATTTTAAACTTTCATTACAACAACCCCTCAGTCACGGCTTAGCCGTGACTGCTCCCTTTACACAGGGGAGCCTTGAGTCCGTGCAATGACAGACTTTTTCGACAGACTGTAACCACCGTCGCGGACGGTGGTTATTTTATCGCACAAAAGAAAATCCCGACCGGTTAAGGTCGGGACTTTCTTTGTATAAAACGGGGGCAAGAAGATGGTAGGTGTCTGATTTATTCGGCCTGCTTCGAGTATTTCTTGAGATAGATAACTCTCATGAGCAGGCTCTCAATAGGATTGATCGGCTTGCACTTACCGAAGAGACCGGAGCCTATGTAGGTAAGGCAGCTCTTCTCTGCGATCATCTCAACCGCACCTGCGTTGCTCTCATTCGAGCCGCAGCAGAGCGCGCCGCCGTCCTTGACGAGAACGCAGTGGCGACCCTTGAGCGCCTTGACGACCTTCTTGGGCGAATTCTTCGCGCACTTGAGGCTCACGCCGATTATCTGGGCGCTGTCATCAAGCTGAGGTTTAACAGTCTTGCCCATGGCGGCAACTGCGAGCACCTCGGGAGCCTGGGAATAAAGAATAGCATTGATATCATCGCGCGCTTCATATATGGCGCGGTGAAGCTCGGCTGTCGGAATTTCACCCTCGCCGCTGACCGCTGAAGTTGCGGGATCGACGGTGACGGTATGCTCCTTGTCGCCTGCAGCGTAGAATACTATCTTTCCGCTTGCGTCTCTGTACGAGTTATTATAACAGGTTTCGTCATGCTTTACAATAGTTTTTCCGTGCTTTTGTGCCCATGAAGCACACATTTCGCTCAGGTCGGCAATTTTTTCGCCGAATTTACGGTCAAACTGGTCGAGCACATAAAGTGCGCTCTCGCGCTCGAGCGTGGCGGCGACGTTGAACGCCTCCTCGCTGTCCTTGCCGTAGCAGACAGCGCCGTGATGCGCCATGATAACAGCCTTGCTGTCCATATCGGCGGCGATAGCTGCGGCGACGCCCTTCTTGAGCTTCTTTGTGCCGGGCAGACCGTATGCGCCGAGCAGAACCTTGTCGCCTATAACTTTGCGGCCTTTTTCGCTGAGCGTCGGGATGCCCTGCATGGTCGCGCTTATAATGGAAGCGAACTTCTGATGGGTGTGAATAACAAAGCCCGCCTCGGGATGAGCCTTGTAGACCTCGGCATGAACGCCCTTTTCGGAGGAGGGCTTGACATTGCCCTCGTAGCTCAGGGTGTCGATCTTGACCTCGACGATATCGTCGGGGGTCAGTCCCTCATAGGGCTTTCCGCTCGGGGTGATGACAAAGCTGTTCTCGTCAACGCGGCAGCTGACATTGCCCCATGTTCTCGCGATGAGTCCCTTTTCGACAAGACGCAGACCGGCTGCGATAACTTCTTTTTTTGCCTGTAAAATATCCATGAAAACCGTCCTTTCACGATAAAATCCGAATTGTGCTTGCGAACAATTTTGTACTACAGTTCAATTATAACACAAGAAGCCCAAAAGTCAACAAATTACTCTTTCGGCTCGCCGTCGGTCTCCTGATTCTCCTCTTCGGCTGAAACATCCTCCGGCTGGACTGCCGCGGCGTCCGCCTCAACAGATTTCTTCGAGCTGCGCCAGATATGGATAACGCCGTCGTCATTGAGTACCTTGAGCACGGTTATGACTATCGGCATAATAAATATTCCGATGAAGCCGAAGAGCTGGAGTCCGATATACATGCCCATGATGCTGACTATCGGCGGGATGCCGAGGTTGCTCGCGACTATCTTCGGCTCGATTATCTGGCGTATGACAGTTATGCAGGCATATATGACAATGAGTCCGATTCCGAGTCCGTAGCTGCCGTTTATCAGCGAGAACACTGCCCACGGAATAACGACCGTACCTGTGCCGAGCACGGGCAGGATATCGACTATTGCGGTTATTATTGCGATAATAAATATATATCCGCTCTTGTATGCGCCGATGACTTTCAGCACGCTAAGACCTATCGACATCTCAGCAAAAGTTATGAGCATTATCAGCGCATATGACTTGACGAGTTTTCCCATGGACGAGAACACAATTTGTTTAGTTTTCGAGAGCGTTCTGCGCTTCTGCGGGGTCAGCTGATTCTTGATGAAGCCGACTATTCCGTCATATCCGGCGGTCATGAAGCAGGCGGCGATAATAAACAGGAGCACGCCGATCAAAATACTCGGAATCTGCTTCGCGGTTGACCAGACGCCGCTGAGCGGAGTCTTGAGGATAGACAAAAGATTGATATTGGAGTTCTGCTCGCCGCCCTGCGCGCGCTGAGCCGCACGCTCTTCTGATGATAGCAGGAGCTTGTCCGAGAATGATTTTATCGCATCCTCGGCTGAGCTTTGAAGTCCGTCCGGCAGACGCTCGGCGAAGCGATAGAGCGAAGCCTCCCAGCTTTTTACATAGTCCGGCAGCTTCTTGAGCCACTCGGTGAGTGTCGAGGCGAGTCCCTTGACCTCAGACACGACTCTCGCGCCGGTCAGGGCAACTATTGTTATCAGCAGCGCGATTATCAGCAGCACCGCGATAACCGATACAATTCCCTTTTTGATATGGGTTTTCTTCGAGATAAAATTGGTCGGGCGCTGGAGCGCGGCGGCGACCAAGAATGCGAACACGAACGGAGCGACTGTCCAGAATGCATATTTCATGAACAGATAAAACGCGCCGAGCACGAGCGCGATATATGCGACATTGATAAGTACCGCTCTTCTCTTTTCCACAGTGGCAGGGGACATTTTCTGCACCTCTTCTTTCAACCGTTTTTCTTCCTGCGTCCAATGACAAAACAGCATAATTTATTATATATATTATACTATTTTATCTTAAAACTCAATGAATTTGAAAAATACTTCATAAAAATGTAAGAAAGTTTTCCTTTGGGGCTTTATCGCCGGGGCTGTTTGTGATAAAATAATAAAAACCAATGACAGTGGGGAGACAGTTATCATGTATATAGCGATAATGGGCTACGGCGTTGTCGGAAGCGGCGTTGCCGAGGTCATCAACAAAAATCACGACAGCATCGTGCGCAAGAGCACGCAGTCGGAGCTTGAGATAAAATATATTCTCGACCTCAAGGATTTCCCGGGCGACCCGAATGAGGAGCTTTTTATAAAAGATTTTAATATTATTCTCAACGACCCCGAGGTAAAGGTCGTTGTCGAGACGATGGGCGGACTTCATCCGGCGTATGAGTTCGTCTCCGCCTGCCTCAAGGCGGGCAAGAGCGTTGTGACCTCGAACAAAGAGCTTGTCGCGGCGAAGGGCTGCGAGCTGCTCGGATACGCCGCAGAGCACAATGTGAACTTCCTCTTTGAAGCGTCGGTCGGCGGCGGAATACCGATAATCAGACCGATAAGCCAGTGCCTCGCCGCAAACGAGATAAACGAATTCGCGGGCATTCTCAACGGCACGACGAACTTCATTCTCACCCGTATGATAAACGACGGCATGGCGTTTGAAGACGCGCTCAAGCTCGCGCAGGACAACGGCTATGCCGAGCGCGACCCCTCGGCAGACATTCTCGGCTTCGACGCCTGCCGCAAGGTATGCATCCTCGCGTCCCTGTGCTTCGGCAAGCATGTCTATCCCGACCAGGTTCACACCGAGGGCATAACCGAGATAACACTCGAGGATGTCGAATACGCCAAGGACTGGGGCGGAGTTATAAAACTTCTCGGCAGAGCGCGCAAGAGCGAGGACGGCAAGCACATCTATGCGATAGTCAGCCCCGCATTCGTCGATCACCACAGCCAGCTTGCGAGCGTTGACGATGTTTTCAACGCGATTCTCGTGCGCGGCGACGCGATAGGCGATGTCGTATTCTACGGCAGAGGCGCGGGCAAGCTGCCCACCGCAAGCGCGGTCGTCGGCGACGTTATCGACTGCGCACGCCACGAGAACAAGCAGAAGTTCTTCGGCTGGGCGGACAGCGAAGAGGGCTATGTCTCCGACTATCTCGACATGCCTACGGCGCTCTATGTCAGAGCGCGCGCTCAGCAGAAGCAGCAGGTCATATCCTCGGCGGAGAAGACTTTCGGCGAGATAAAGCTCCTCAAGCGCGCCGGCGCGCCGGAGGACGAGTTCGCCTTTGTCACCCCCGTTGCCTCGGAGCGCGAGCTGCGCACAAAGCTCGAAACTCTTCTCGGCGCCGAAATCATCTCGACGATAAGAGTTACAGATTATTGATAGTTTTTCAAGAGGGACTGCCGTTTGGCAGTCCCGTTTTTTATTTAGAAATTGATTCCGACTCCGCTGTTTTTCCACAAAATCGCGCCGATTGCGCGGCGGAGAAAATATTTGTCTTTATCTGTCTTTTTAAAAAGAATTATTCCTAATTTGAAATCAAACCCGCCCGATCTGCGCTATAATTACTAAATAATCACATGAAACGGAGGCTTGCCAATGTCTACCTGGGAGGAGCTCAGGCAGGAGTGCCTGAACTGCCGCAAGTGCGGTCTGTGTCAGACGCGCACGAATGTTGTTTTCGGCGTCGGCAAAGAGGACGCGGAGGTCATGTTTATCGGCGAAGGACCCGGTCAGCAGGAGGATCTCAAAGGAGAGCCGTTCGTCGGGCGCAGCGGTCAGCTGCTCGACAAGTTAATGGCGACCGTTGACCTGTTCAGGGACAAGAATATCTATATCGCAAACACCGTCAAGTGCCGCCCGCCGCAGAACCGTGATCCCCTGCCCGAGGAGCAGGAGGCGTGCTCCGCATGGCTCGACAGCCAGATAGCCCTGATGCGCCCGAAGATAATCGTCTGCGTCGGCAGGATATCCGCCCAGAGATATATCTCGAAGGACTTTCGCGTCACAAAAGAGCACGGACTTTTCTATGACCGCGACGGTATACTCTATATGGGTACTTTCCATCCGGCGGCGCTGCTTCGCAATCCCAACCAGAAGCCCGCGGCGTTCGAGGATTTTATTGCCCTGCGCGACAAGATAAACGAAATCTGCGACCACACCTATTGAGCCAATCGCCGCTTGAGCGGTTGAAATATACTTAACGGCACGAGCCGAATTTTTGAAGAAAGGATCGATTTCAATGCAGCAGAAGTTTCTTGAAAAGACTCTGGGTCAGCAGATCGCCGATATGGCGGCAAAGTACCCGGACGACAACATGATCGACTACACTGACAGGGACTACTCCAGAACATGGAAAGAGTTCAACGACGAGTGTGAGACGATAGCCAGAGGCTTCATGGCACTAGGCCTTAAAAAGGGTTCACACATTTCCATCTGGGGCACAAACGTGCCCGCATGGCTGCTAACCTTTTTCGGCAGTGCAAAAATGGGCGGTATTCTTGTTACCGTCAACACAAGCTATAAAGTTTTCGAGCTCGATTATCAGCTCAAGCAGTCCGACTCCGAGGCTATTGTCCTCATTGACGGCTACAAGGGCACGAGCTATATCGATATAATAAACGAGCTTTGCCCCGAGCTCGAATCCTGCGAGCCCGGCAAGCTCAAGAGCCGCAGACTGCCTCTTTTAAAGAGCGTTATCTACGCGGGCGAGGGCGAGTGCCCGGCGGGCATGGTCGACTGGAAAGATCTCTATACTCTCGCCGAGCAGACTCCGGTCAAGGAGTTCGAGGCGGTGCGCGACTCGTGCGACTGCCACGAGGTCGTCAATATCCAGTACACCTCCGGCACGACGGGATTCCCCAAGGGCGTTATGCTCACCCACTACAACATTCTCAACAACGGCCAGACGATAGGCGACGGCATGAAGTTCACCCATGAGGACAGACTGTGCATCACGGTTCCGTTCTTCCACTGCTTCGGCATGGTGCTCGCGCTCATGTCCTGCATATCCCACGGAACGCCGTTTGTGCCGATTGATATGTTCAACGCCAAAAAGGTCATGGACGCGCTTGTGACAAAGCACTGCACCGCAGTCCACGGCGTGCCGACGATGTTCATTGCCATGCTCGAGCACCCGGACTTCGACAAATATGATTTTTCGCATATGCGCACGGGCATCATGGCGGGCTCGCCCTGCCCGATAAAGACTATGTACGATGTCAGCGAGAAGATGAATATGCACGATATCGTCATTGTTTTCGGTCAGACCGAGGCGGCGCCCGGCTGCACGATGACAACGACGGAGGATTCCCTCGAGACGCGCTGCGCGACGGTCGGCAAGGCGTTCCCGGGAGTCGAGTGCAAGATAGTTGACCCGAACACGGGCGAGACTCTGCCCGCGGGCGAGATAGGCGAATTCTGCGCGCGCGGCTACAACATAATGAAAGGCTACTACAAGATGCCCGAAGCCACCGCTCAGGCGATAGACAAGGACGGCTGGCTCCACTTCGGCGACCTCGCGGTCTGCGACGAGAACGGCTACTACAAGGTCACCGGCAGGCTCAAGGATATGATAATCCGCGGCGGCGAGAACATATATCCCAAGGAGCTCGAGGAGTGCCTCTATCATAATGACCGCGTCAAGGATGTTCAGGTCATAGGCGTGCCGAGCAAGAAATACGGCGAGGAGGTCTGCGCCTGCGTCATTCTTAAAGAGGGCGAGGACATGACCGAGGAGGAGATAAAGGCCTACTACAAGGAGAATGTCGCGTTCTTCAAGATCCCGAAATATGTCTGGATAATGGACGAATTCCCGATGACCGCGAGCGGAAAAATCCAGAAATTCGTTCTGCGTGACATGGCGGTCGAAAAATATTCGCTTCAGAGCGACGACTCAATAGAAACTGCGTAAAAGAATATTACGAAAGGATCTGTTACGATGAAACTATCATTTTCAACCCTCGGCTGTCCGCGCTGGACGCTGAAAGAAATAGTTGCGACTGCCAAGGATTTAGGCTTCGGCGGCGTGGAGATAAGGGGTATAGGCGACAAGATAAACGCGCTTGAAATCCCCGAGTTTTCGGACGCCGAAATCGAGCAAACGAAAGAAAATATCGCTCAGACTGGGCTTGTCATTCCCTCTCTGACCTCGGGCGCAACGCTCGCCGTGCGCGATAGGGCGCAGGACTCGTTCCTCGAGGCGTGCGGCTACATTGACCTTGCGAGAAAGCTCGGAGTAAAATATATCCGTGTCATGGGCACGGGTGAGCCGCATATCACAGTCGGCGATTTCACGCTCGGCGCAGGGCTCTACCGCCAGCTGTGCGAGTACGGCGCGAAGAGAGGCGTCACTCCGCTTATAGAGACCAACGGAGACCTCTCAAGCTCAAAAGCGATGCTCGCTTTTCTCGACAGAGCCGGCAGCGACAACTGCGGCGTGCTCTGGGATGTCCACCACACGGTGCGCTTCGGCAGCGAGAGCCCGGTCGAGACCTTTGCGGCTCTGGGCACCTATGTAAAGCACGTCCATTTGAAGGACTCCGTCATGCGCGGCTCAAGGGTCGAATACCGCATGATGGGCTACGGCGATGTGCCCGTCACGGACGCTGTGACGCTGCTCGACAGAGCCGGCTTCGACGGCTTCTTCTCCCTCGAGTGGGTCAAGCGCTGGAACCCCGACCTTCAGGAGCCGGGCATCGTCTTTGCCCACTACAAGAACTATATGGACTCGCTTGCGGAATAAAAACAGAAACGCCGAATTCAGAGTATCCGTAAAACAGATTCAGCCCCGACAGAATAATATCTGCCGGGGCTTTTCCTGTATGTATTAAGCCGTGTAGGGCGGATATTATCTGCCCGCGGGTTATGCGGTGATTGCAGCAGGCGAGCTAAGCTCACCTTTACAAGGGAAATGCGGAAAGCTTTGAGTTGTAGGGGTCGGCGACCCGACGACCCTTTGACGCGACAGCGTCACCGAAAATCTATTTATTCATCCGTGTCGTGCAAAACGCTCTCTGCGTGCGACTTGCCCCCTGTGCCGCCTACGGCGGCAGCGGTGCGTCGAGTCGCCGCACCCTACAAAGTGAATAGCCGAAAGTCACTGCAAAAATTACTTTGTTCGCCCGCAAACTTACGGTAAACTTTTAAACCGTTTCATTCACAGGCTTTGAGTTGTATACCATGTCCTTACACTACTGTTTACCATGTTTCTCTTGACAGGTCGCCGCACCCTACAAAGCAAACTGTTGCAAGCTGCTGCATAAATCGCTGGCGGATGATATCCGCCCCTACACTATTGTGTTAATTTGCAATATTAAAATTGTTTGCCTGACGGCAGCTTTACCCTCTGCACAACTCCCGATTTATCAAACAGATATAAAGGAGCACTTTTATGAACCCTATAACAAAAAAACGGTCTATTGCTCATAGGTCGCTTTTTATGTCTTGCGAATACTCCGCCAAAGGCAGCCGGAATATTATCCCGAGCCTTTCGGCGGTATATGAGTGCTATATCAGTTCAATTTCAATATCCTCTTTCGGCTTATTATAAAACACCATGCACCAATCCGGCTCATATTCCGGCTCATAATACAGTGACGAGCAAGCAGTTCGTCCGCTCGCCGATGATGTGACGATGACGGTCGGGCCATCCGCGCCGCCGATAATGCCTATTGCCGACGCCGCTTTGCCGCGGGGCGCGAGAATCCCGCGCGGTTTTTCCGGCTTTGAACGGTCATTTACGGATATCTCATCCATCGGAATTTCCGGCGAGATATCATAATTCATTATTGTACATAGCGGCGGTTCTTTTCCGCCGATATGCCTCAGCTTTGAAAACTTCTGCTGTTCGACAGCCGTAACCGTCAGCGTATGCTTTTTTCCGGTCACGGGATTTATAAATTCTGTCTTGTCGCCGGGGCGATTCGCCTTGAAATGCGCTCCCGGGACGGGTATCTTTTCTGCGCGAAGTTGCAGGGTCAGGGAATCTGATTTTTTCGGTTTTCTGCCGTGCCACGGGATACTCATCCTCACTGCAAGCCAGCAAAAAGATTTATCGAGCCCGTATCTGTCGAGCAGAGCTTCCGCCGCATCACCGCTGTCGGGGAAAAGCGGATTTCAGCAGTCGGAGCTTGAAAACTCCATGTCGCTTTTTCTGCCGCCGAACTGAATTGAGGCGAAGATATCGCTGTTCAGCGGATTTTCAGCTTCTATTTCAGCCTGCTGTTCGTCTGAAAAGCCGTCACAATCGCTGTTTTCATCGAGTCCGAATTTTTCTGTAAACTCACGAAAGCTGTCAACGCTCACTTTTTTGAACATATCTGCAACAAGTCCCTTGCCGCAAAAATATACAGACAGCACGAGCCAGCTTTCGCCTCACCAAAGAAAGCTTTTATTGATTTCGATTTCCTTTCCCGCGCGGTCGCGACCGAAGTGGCCGTAGAGCGAGCCCTGATAAAAGGCCTTGTATTTTTTCTCCATATCAAAACCTCATCATGTTCCCGAGCTCGAGCGACCCGTCGGCGCGCTGCAGCTCGGACGAGTTGGAGAAGCGTATCGGCTTGCCGTTTTCGAGCGGCTTTTCAATGCGGACAAAGAGCGACTGCCCGTCGTCTATGCTTATCTGCGCCGAGAATACTGCGCTCTTTCCGGGCATAAGGCGGCAGAGCTTTTGATTTTCCGCTTTAGTCCACTGCGCATTTTTCTCGTCCCCCACGCCGAGAGACACGCCGAGATCATAGTATATCGGGGCGACGCCCGTATTTTTTATCGTGACAAAAGCATAAATTTTGCCGAAAATTTTCATCACTCTCGCGTCTGTGACAGTAAAATCATAGCCGAGAGCCGCCGAAGCTGTTTTGGCGCGTTCGATTTCGTCCGCGCCGAGATTTTCTTCAAACGCGCCCGCCATCATCAGCCACGAGCAGTGGGTCACATTGACGCACTCTGAGTAGTCCTGATATCCGTCGAGCGGCGCGCCGGACAAGAACGCCGACTGCCCCTCCGGGCGGAACTCGCCGCCGATTGGCTGATTTTTCCAGGTCCCGGTCTGATGCGCCTTTTTCATCTTGGACATAAAATACCAGCTCTCGCCGTAGAGTGTCGAGTGGGTGAAAGAATCGTCGTGGAAGCCGACATTTCCCTTTCGTGTAGTGCCGGGAGTCCCGGGATAGCGGGTCAGAATGCGCGTAGTCTTGAAATTTTCCGCAAATGCGGAGATAATTTTTGCTTTCTGCTCTTTTGAAGCTTCGAGCTCCGGCAGGCAGACATGCCACTCGCCCCAGTGGCCGAGAAGCCCAGTTGTGATATAGGCTATGCGACGGTCGCCGTCGTATTCACGTGCCAGCTCGCGCACGAAATCGCAGAGGATATCAATGAGCCTGCCGTCCGAATAATCCGGACACCAGCCTCCGCCGTATTCGTCGTAGTGCTCTTTTTTTATACCCATATCCCAGATGAACTGCGGCACGGCTTTTTTGCCGATACCCGAGCCGGGATAGTCGAGATAGACTCTGAAAACCGCCTGATTCCCGCGCGCCGATATCTCTTCAAGATACGGCTCAAGCCCCTCGCGGATAGTGTATTCGCCGCCGTCGGACATGAGCGCGGAGAGCGGAACATAGAACCACTCCATGCTGTAAGGCACGCTGTTGTCGGCTCCGCCCTGTTTATAAAACGGCATGAAGCCTTTGAGCGGATTGCCGACCGCCTGCTCATATTCCAAATTATAAACTGCAAAGCCCCCGAGCGGCGAGATGCACAGCGAGAGCCCGAGTAAAAGCACAAATAGACGTGCAAAGAATTTCAAGAATCTTTTCATCGGCGTTTTCCTTTCAATATTGCTTTCTTCAATAAGTATAACATTCTTTCCGCCTTTCCTCAAGATAAAAAGAACCGGAGCCCAAACGAGCTCCGGCGAGAAAATATTTACTTTTTCGGTTTGACTGCGATCCATATCTCGCAGGTATAGTCAGGGTTCTGCACGTCCGCTGAGGGATAGACCTCAATCTCAACGCCGTTGCCGTATTCATATCCGCTCTGCGGGAAAAATTCGGTGCATATCTTTCTATAGGTCTCCCTGAACGCGTCTGGCATCCTACCGCGCACGGTGAACACCGCGTAGGTATAGGCGGGTATCTCCACGATTTCGAAATCCTGCGGGTCGGATTCGCCGTCATACTCCGCACCGATGCCGTAGGGAAAGCCGCTGTCCGTCATCTCGGTCGAGAAGCACACGCCGAGAAGTCCCTTGAACTGCGCGCTGTCCTTGATATATCCGCAGAGCTTCTGAATGCTCCCGTCGCGTCCGCACTCGTTCCAGAATTCGGGTATCTCCCTGTTCGTGTAGTCGTCGCCTGGCTTTGTGAACTCCCTGCGGCGGCAGATAATCTTCGCCGCCTGTTTCTTTTCTATTCTGTACTCCATAATACTGCCTCCTGTTAAAATGAGTTTAACACAGATGCGGGAGAACGAGCGGATGGCCGCGCCCTTTCGGACTGCGGACGGGGATACGCCGTGGAAGCGGGTGAACGCGCGCGAAAAGCTCTCTGGCGAGTCATAGCCGTATTTGAGGGCAACATCGATAACCTTGGCGTCCGTAGAGAGCAGCTCCTCCCCGGCGAGGGTGAGCCGCCGCATACGCACATAGTCACCGAGCGTATAACCGCACAGCAGAGCGAACACGCGCTGAAAATTAAACGGCGACGAACAGGCCTCTTTAGCTGCCCGCGCGTAATCCGTGGGCTCCGTGATGTGCTCCTCAATATAGTCTATCGCTTTGCTTATCCCTGTTATCCAGTCCATGCTTTCCCTCCCTGTGCAAGAACATTATAGAGCGAAGGAATTTTTTATTCCTGACTTTTTGTGCTCTCTTGTGTCAGGATATTATTCTTTCTTTTCAGCTTTCTCTTCTGAAGTTTCTCTATGCCCGTGCCGATCGCAAGACCGGCGGCGGAGACGACCGCACCTATTGGCAGGGTGATTAAATCGTTGAGGTGCACCGCTATATCGCCTGCGGAAACGCCCGTCGAAGCGGCGTTGGCGAGGGTGAAGGTCAGAAACGGAATGAGAGTGTACATAAGAGCGAGGATAGGCACCGCCCACCATTTTCTTCTGCCCCAATAGCCGTTTGCGCCTATGAGCAGCGAGATGACGAATGTGGTCAGCGGGATTGCGCCCCATATAACGAGCACGGCGTACGCGCCCGCGTCTGACCCGGAGACGGCGAGCCAGAAAAACGCGACCGACACCGCCCATATGACGAGATATGCGGCGACGAGCACGAGCTTTCCGAGTCTGCGGCGGCTCTTGACGACGTTTGTGCTCTCTTCGAGATAGTTGAGATAGTTGAGATCGTTTGACACGGTTTTTTCCTCCTTCAGCAGGCAGTCGAGGCTGACGGAATAGAGGTCGCTCATTCTTATGACGCTCACTATATCGGGATAGGTCTTGCCCGTCTCCCAATTCGATACGGTCTGGCGGCTCACGCCGAGCGACTCCGCCGCACTTTCCTGAGTCAGTCCCGCCGCATTTCTCGCGTCCCTGAGCTTCTTTCCGATATCCATCTGCCGCGCCTCCTTTTTTCGCTTTCAGTTTACGCAAAAAACAGTCGTGTGTCTATCAAAAGCGTTTTACATCCACGCATTTTCCGTGTCAAAATGCCTTTACATATCGATTATATCATGCCGCGCAGGTGTTTTCCATATTGAATTTTGGGTGCGGGGTTGTGTACCAATAAATCCGTGCGAATTTTGCGGGCGGATGATATTCGTCCCCACCGTGACATTAAGATAAACGAAAACCGCCTGAGGATTGACCCTCGGGCGGCTGCGGTTATTATTTTTCTATGCTGTTAAAAATCTCTTTCGCCGTCTGCGCGTCGGCGGCTATCTGGTCACCGAGCGAATCGAGCGAATCGAAGACCCTTTCGGGTCGGATATATCTGAGCAATCTTACTTCGACATTTTTTCCGTAGAGGTCGCCGGAGAAGTCGGTTATACAGGTCTCGCTGCGCAGATCGTCGCAGGTGAACGACGGGCGGCGTCCGATGTTCGTAACCGCAGCGTGCAGTTCTCCGTCTATCGGCACTGCCGAAGCATATACGCCGAACTTCGGGACGATGAAGCCCTCGGGGAAATGCTGATTTATCGTCGGCGCGCCTATCAGCCTGCCGCGCCTGTCGCCGCTGACGACGGTGAATTTATAGGAAAATTCGCGCCCGAGCATGGCGTTTGCGTCTTCGATATTGCCCTCGGCGAGCGCGTTTCTTATCCTCGTCGAGCTTATCGCCGCACCGTTATAGTCGGTGCGCTCCGCCACGGCGCATAAAATTCCATGCGCCCTGCAGAGCTCTTCGAGTTCGTGCGAATCCGCGGCGGCGCTCTTTGCGAAGCGGTAGTTATATCCGCAGCAGACAGCACCTGCGTTCAGCTCGCCTATCAAAATATCGTTGACGAACTGCTCCGCCGACATATCGGCGATGCGCCCGAACGATATCTTTTTGACGGTTATACCGAGGCTTTCGAGCATTTCGTCGCGCGCCTGCGGGGTCATCAGCTCCGGGGGAGCTCCCGCGCCGACAACTTTCAGCGGGTGCTCGTCAAAGACGAGGGCGCACGGCTCGAAGCCGTCTTTTTCAAACGAGAGAGCGAGGTCGAGCACAGCCCTGTGACCCCGATGGAGTCCGTCAAAGCTGCCCAGAGCAACCGATCGGCGCTGTGTCATTCCTGTCCCCCCTTTCAGATTACTTGCCTCTGAACTGCTGCTTGAGTCTCTTCTCTTTCGAGAGAATACGTTTTCTGAGTCTGAGCGACTTGGGCGTGACTTCAAGCAGTTCGTCGTCCTTTATGAATTCCATGCACTGCTCGAGGCTCATCTCCGTATATGGCACGAGGCGCAGCGCGTCATCGGAGCCCGATGCACGGGTGTTGGTCAGATGTTTGCTCTTGCAGATATTGCAGACTATATCCTCATTCTTGGCACATTCGCCGACTATCATACCCTCGTAGACCTCGACGCCCGCGGGAATGAACAGCCTGCCTCTGTCCTGAGTGTTGAACAGACCGTATGCGGTGCTCACGCCGGTCTCGTGAACAACTATCGAGCCGCGCTCGCGGGTGACTATCTCGCCTTTGTAGGGCTCGTAGCCGTCGAACAGCTGGTTCATGATACCGTTGCCGTTGGTGTCTGTGAGGAACTCGGCGCGGTAGCCGATGAGTCCTCTCGACGGGATGCGGAACTCAAGATGAGTTGCGCCGCCGTCGCGCGTGCCCATGTTGACAAGCTCGCCCTTGCGGGAGCCGAGCTTCTCTATAACTGCGCCGACATACTGCTCGGGAACTTCGACTATGAGCAGCTCCATAGGCTCGCAGGTCTTGCCGTTTATCTCTTTGAGAATGACCTTCGGGCGCGAAACCTGGAACTCGTAGCCCTGACGGCGCATGGTCTCAATGAGAATTGACAGATGCAGCTCGCCGCGTCCGGAGACTTTGAAAGTATCGGTCGAATCGGTCTCTTCAACGCGCATGCTGACGTTCGTCTCGACCTCCTTGAACAGGCGGTCTCTGATATTTCTCGAAGTAACGAACTTGCCCTCGCGACCTGCGAACGGGCTGTCGTTGACCATGAAGTTCATGGATATCGTGGGCTCGTCTATTTTTATGAAAGGCATCGGCTCGATGCAGTCCGGGGAGCAGGCGGTCTCGCCGATATTTATGTCGCTGATACCGGAGATGCAGACGATATCGCCCGCAGCGGCGGAATCGACCTCGACACGCGAGAGTCCCTCAAACTGATAGAGGCGCGACACCCTGACATTCTCCTGAGTGCCGTCCGTTTTGCAGAGCACTATCGGCTCGTTCTTCTTGATCCTGCCGCGCTCAACTCTGCCGACGCCTATTCTGCCGATATAATCATCGTAGTCAAGGCTCGTGAAGAGTATCTGAAGCGGGGCATCGACGTCGCCGTCGGGAGCTTCGATATGCTCGAGAATTGAGTCGAGCAGCGGGCGCATATCACCCGAGCGGACATTGGGATCGAGCGAGGAATAGCCGTCTCTTGCCGAAGCGTAGACAACGGGGAAGTCGAGCTGATCCTCCTCGGCGCCGAGGTCGATGAACAGATCAATGACCTCGTCAACAACTTCTGCGGGGCGCGCGTTGGGTCTGTCGACCTTGTTTATGACAACGAGGACTTTCTTCTTGAGCGCAAGAGCCTTCTTGAGGACAAAGCGCGTCTGGGGCATGCAGCCCTCGAACGCATCAACGAGCAGAAGCACGCCGTCAACCATCATGAGTATACGCTCGACCTCGCCGCCGAAATCGGCATGGCCGGGAGTGTCAACGATATTGATTTTCACGCCGTTATAATGGACGGCGGTATTCTTTGAAAGTATTGTTATTCCGCGCTCACGCTCAAGGTCGTTTGAGTCCATGACCCTGTCCTGAACCTGCTCATTGGCTCTGAATATGCCGCTCTGCTTGAGCATCTCGTCGACGAGGGTAGTCTTGCCGTGGTCGACGTGCGCTATTATGGCTATATTTCTTACGTCTTCTCTCTTTGCCAAAAGAATTCACCCATTCTTGAAAAATTTGTGATGATAAAAGTTGAAAGCGGTCTGCGGATGGTCGTTTTTCCGTCAGCGCGCACAAAAACAAGAGCGCATCTTTGTGCGTCCTGACGAAAAAACCCCCGTCAAACGACCGCGCCGCCGCCAAATACGGCAGGAATATAAAAGCTTCTAAAAAGCACTATTTCGGCGGAACATAAAAGTTCCGCCGAAAATGAGTGTATGTTTAATTATTCGCCCTTCATCTCAAGGAGCTTGACCTTGCCTTCATAGGAAGCAACGCTGACCTTGATAGAATCGGTGATAGCAGCCTTGATGTCGTCCTCAGTAACACCGAGCTCTTTGAAAGCATAATCGGTGGGCATAAAGAGATCAAGATCCATGATATCCGGAAGACCCATGGGATTGATACCGCTGTCGATGCCCTTCTCGGCATACCCCTTGACAACGCCCTTGAGTCCCATTCTCATCATCCACGGCGGGATGCCGATGATCTTTCTGTTATCGCCCATGCCTCTTGCGGCGTAGACTATCTTGAGGAACGGAGCCCACTTCATGTTGTAGCAGCTGATGGGCCATGCCTTTGCACCGGTGCTGCGCTCAGCCGCGCCGACGATGGACTCACCGACCTGACGGACTGTAAGCATTGCTGTACCGCCTCTGGGATAGAGGGTGCAGGGAAGCTTATCCATTCTCTTTATCTGCTCGATAAGGATAACCCAAACGGGCTTTCTGCCGGGCTGAGTGCCGAAGATGTAGGGCAGCTCAAGAACGGCAACATCGAAGTTGTCATCGGCATAGGAGAAAGCGACGTTCTCCTGGTCGATACGGCTTCTGATATAGGGGTGCTTCTCGCAGAGCTTCATATCCGGGCGCTCTTTGGCAAGGTAGGAGAAATAAGAGCCGAGGATAACGGCCTTCTTGTAACCGAGTTCCTTGCAGATGGGAAGAAGTCTCTTGAGGGGAGCGATGTTGTACTTGTAGTAAGCATCGTAAACGGGTGCGGGGAATTCGACTCTCTCGTCGACGCCTGCGGCGAAAACGAAGCAGTCGCAGCCGGCCATAAGCTCTCTGATCTCATCGTCGGTCTTCTCGTAGATATTGCACATTACGATCTCCATCTCCTCGGGGATGGGAGCTCCTTCGGGAAGGGGCGGAAGAGCAACAGACTTGACGCTGTGGCCTCTGTCAATGAAAATACGCGCTGCGGCGCTGCCGAGAAGGCCGGTGCCGCCAATCATAAATACCTTCATTTTGTTTACCTCCAATATATTTGCATTAGCTTTTTTATTATACTTTTTATATCGGTAATAGTCAAGCGATAAACGACAAAAAAGTGTACTAAAGTACAAAAAATTCCGCCGCTTTCTTTGTATAAAAAATCATCGCTCCTGAATTTCCTTGCCGCTCATGTGCTCTATATCTATTTCATACATCCGCACAGCCTTTCCCGAAGCGGCGATTTCCTCATCCGCAAGGCGCTCGTCGGGATAATATTTCATCGCGAGGCGTTTGACCAGAATCAGCGTCTGAGCGCGGTCTTCAATGACGCGGCACCTGCCGAACACTACGGCGCTGCGCATGAACGGCGCCCATGCCTCTTCACGGATAATCTCATCCCCGTAAGCCGTGAAGCATATTTTATCGCATTTATTTATCGAGTCCGCCTTGTGTCCCGCTTTTGCGCCGTGAAAATATATCTTTCCCGCCTCTTCGTCATATAGATAGTTTATCGGTATCGCATATGGATATCCGCCGTCGCCGTTGACTGCGAGCACTCCGCGGCGGGCGGAGCGCAAAATTTCTTTTGTCGCTTCTTCGCCGAGAGCGTTTTTAATTCTGCGAACAGGTCTGAACATAATATCGTCTCCGGTGATTTTTGAATTTATTGTAGCAGAAACGCGCGTGAAAATCTATAGAGAAACGCCCGAAGAGCGTCTGAACTCTCCGAGCGTCTTTATAGTTTTATATCAGAGAGCTGTTATCAGTCCTCTTTTTTCCTCTTTGCAGAGCAGCCGATAACGAATGCCGCGCCTGCGAATGCAATGAGCATTACGGGAGCTGCCGCACCGGTGTTCGGCACTTTGCTGTCGCCCTCGGGCTTATTTGTATCGG
>OKVK01000262.1_pt1 | contig 37823 bp, 26 predicted proteins | sample 1604771 | NCBI WGS metagenome assembly OKVK01 (sample SAMN01760906, study PRJEB22395) | human gut metagenome | reverse complement strand
AAAAACACGCTCTATTAGTGTTCATATCGGCCTTTTTAAGCCCTTATGACGAATTATTTAACATAAAACAAAATTTTAAGATGAAAAAATATATGCCCTTAGAGGGGCTTAGGTGGAGTCGTGATAGCGGTTCTGCCCTATGTGATACACCCCAAAACAGCCGTTCTCGGACGGGCTGGGGGGAAGACTTCTTTGTAAGTTACTGCATTCATATTTCCGATTATTACGAACTGTTTCTTAGCTTCAATTATCCAACCTAAAAAATCTCTGAATAAAGAAAATGGAGGATTAGTTATGATGATATCTGCTTCATCGCGGAGATTCTTGATTTCTGTACTTCGGAAATCTCCATCTCCCTGTAGATAATCCCACTGTAAGTCTTCCACGTCAATTTTCCCATCTCCAGAAACATCATGGTCAAGAACGAATATCTTGCCATTTGTCTTGGTCTTGTCTTTATCGAACTTGATGTCATTTTGCTCGAAAAGAGATGGTTGATAACCTGTCTTATACTTTTTACTTTCTGGAGCGTAACTTGTACTTATCAGTTTCTTAACACCGAATCGTTCAAAGTTTTGAGCAAAGAATTTTGTGAAATTACTCCATTCAGGGTCATCGCATGGTAAAAGGATAGTTTTATCTTTGAATACATCTGAATTATATTCCAGGTATGCGTTCATTTCTTTTTCTATATCATAATATTGAGTGTAAAACTCATCGTTCTTTGCATTTTTTGCATTTGCTAATCCACTATTTGCCATCTGAGTACTTTGGTCTTTATTCTACCGACTCCTCTAAGCAGAAGGTGATGGTTAAGGATTATCTATCAAAAGAAATGGCGTAGGAGTTCTGTACTAACCATCCTTTGTAAGTTGAGGTATTAGGGGACCTTTGAGCTCAAAGAATGAAGTGCAGAAGCCTACGCCAAGAAGGTATATATGGATAGCACAAGATGCACCCTCTCTTGACGAAAGGGCGCATTTGTGCCATGTATATACACGCAAGGTGTAGGCGCCCACCTTGTTTCTTATCCGAAGCTCGTTTTGGAAGTCCCTAATTTCCAACTTGTCAGAAGAAAAACGCAGTAAACGCCGTTTTCATAAAAATAGAGCCAAGCGGCAGATTAACGCCAACAACTCATTGATGGCAATCCGCAGAATGACAAATGCAAAAATACTGAAAAGAATTTATATAGCCAAACGTTTATTGAAAAAAATGCTTGAAAACAGCAAAAAGTGGCGATAGGTGTGCGAAATCTATGTTTTTTTATGAGATTTCGCACACCTATCGCCACTTTTTTCGATTTTTTTGATGATTTTATGAGATTATACCTTATTATATATAGGAGTTATTTTTGTTACATCCTATCCGAATCTAGTCTTTCAGGCAGCCAATAGGCACAACATATACTCCGTCTTCTCTGCGATAAGCAAAACTTCCTACGGCGGTAAGTATCATCAGGAAAGAAGGCGATTTCATTTTTGTGGTATCTATCTTTTGCGATAGTTTTTTGAGATTAGCAGCTCCTTCTTCGATTAATTTGTCACCACCAATTTTGATTTCTATTAATCCATAATCACCATTTCTTAAATGCACAACTGTGTCGCATTCCAGACCAGTCTTGTCTCGATAATGAAATACATTTCCATCCAATGCCTGAGCAAATACACGTAAGTCTCTTACACATAATGTCTCAAAGAATAGACCTAGTGTATTTAGGTCGTTCATGAGATCATTAGGTCCTATACTAAGCGCAGCTGTAGCGATAGAAGGATCTACAAAATATCTTGTATCTGTTGTTCTGATGGAAGTCTTCGAACGTAAGTTTGGATTCCATGCAGGCATATCTTCTATGACAAATATTTTGCGCAAAGCATCAAGGTAAGAACTTACAGTCTTCTCGTCAAGTGCTGATTGGTCGTTTGCCAACATATCATTTCTGATTTCTGCCAATGACGTCTGTGTGCCTTGACTTCTTGCATACGATTTCATCAAGCGTTTTACCCTTTCTGGATTTCTTTCCACTCCATCTACTCGTTGGATGTCTGCATTCACTACAGCATCATAATAATCTATGGCCTGATCAAGTGCAATTTCTTCATCATCATCCAATAATGCTGCTTGTGGCCAACCACCTCGACAAATGAGATATGAGATTCTTTGTAGGTCGTTGTTGTTTTCTGCAGCAATGGATTTTGGAGAGGTGAATAGCTCTTTAAGGGAAATTGTTCCATTGGAATCTCCTGATTCCCATAATGACATAGGGCGCATGAGTAATCGGGCTATTCTACCCGTTCCTGTATGGTGGAGTTCTTCTAGCTTGGCTGGTACTGCAGATCCCGTAAGGATGAATTGTCCCATCCCATGGCGATGGTCAACCTCAAAGCGAACCATATCCCACAATTTAGGAGTTTGTTGCCATTCATCAATCAATCGTGGCGTCTCTCCGTCTAATATTACTTTCGGGGTACTATCAACAAAGATTCGATATTGGTCTCTTCGGGCAGAGTCTGACATATAGATCACACTCTTAGCCTGCTGCTCACCTGTGGATGTTTTTCCACACCATTTTGCACCTTCAATAAGTACGGCTCCTTTTCCTCTCAGCTTTCTGCTGAGTAGTTGGTCTATAACTCTTGGCTTATAATCGTTTATACTCATATCTTATGATTTAATTTTGGTGCAAAGATAAGCTTTTTTTCCCAAATTCCGTAATTTGGCCGAATATTTTTCCCGAATTTGGCATTATTTAACTCCCGAATTTGGCCATTTTTAATTCCCGAATTTGGCAGAATAAAAAACTGTCCTCATCTGAATGGGTGTTTCAGATGGGGACAGTTTCAGTTATGTTTTGCTACATTACAGCTATATTTCTGCTACATTGCAGCTATGTTACAATCTGAATCCTAAGCCGATGGTCATCGGGTAGCACTCGGGAGCCTTGGTCTTCTTGAGCAGCGGGGTTATTCCGGCACGGGCGTAGAGCATCACTCCTGAGTAGCCGGCACGGGCTTCCAGGTTCAGGCCGATAGGGTTGAGGTTGATATCGCCCGTTTCGGTATGCTTGTGCTTTCCGATGAAGTAGCGGGAATGCTCGTGCCAGCGGTATTCTACTGATGGACCTAACGCCAGGAATGCATCATGGCATCCTATGCGCTTCTGCCACTCCAGCATGATAGGCAGGCGGAGCACATTGTAGCTGATATAGCTTTTCTTCAGCGTCTCGCCATCTATCGGAGTCATTGCAGATACCCCGTTTTCGGTGCTTAATACATAATTGTCCTTGAAATGGTGGTGTACCTGTCCGATGGAGAGAGAGGAGGTGAGCGCCATTTCGTTGGAAAGGCGAAAGCAGAGACTGGTGAGGGTGATGCCCCATTCCCACGACTTGGAGTCGCGACTGTGCATCTCGTTGTTGCCTCCCATGCTTCCCTGCTGCCTGGCAACTGGCTGCAGCCGAAGAAGAAGGTTGGATAATGACTCTCCAGACTGCGCTTGCGCTTGCTCAAGGTCTGAGGGATGAAAGGTGAGGTGACAAATACCTTTTCTACTTCCTGACCATCTACGAATTGGGTTTCGGAAATCTTGGTCATCTCGTTGCCGTTCATCTTATATATCTTCACAGAAGTCTGTTCACCATCCTGCTTGATGACGATGTTCTGGTCGTTCACTCTGATTGTGGTGTCGTTAGCCTCTACCGAGGCTGGTGCACTGTTGCTGTTGGTTTCAGCAAGGGCGAAGGCTGGCATCATGGCAGCCATCATCATTACGTTTTTGATATTCATAATACTTTATTTTATGTTGTTTCTTATTCTTATTGAGAAAATTCCAGAAGGAAAATGCTGTTTCTATCTTCTGGAATAGCAGAGTTTCATGATATCTTCGGGCGACAGGTCGCCTTCGATATAAATCACGGTTCCCTTGCTTTCACTCGGATTGCTGAAGAGGATAAAGCGGTTGTCTCCATTGCTCAAGGGTGCCATCATGTAATAGCCGCTCACCATCTTGCCATTCTCCACCACCTCTCTGATTTTCTTCGCAGCCTTGCGGTCGGACTTCAGATAGTGGGCTATTTCCGTGGCATGGTTCTTATATACCAGGCTCTTGTATATCTTGAGTTTGTAACCTTTGAGTTGCGTATTCTGCATCGTAACCATCTTGCATCCCTTGGCGTGCCCGAAGCGTTGGAATATGTTTTTTACGTACAGCCCCTCCTGGGCATTAGCCGAAATCGAGGCTACCACGATAAGAAGCAGTCCGATGAAGAAGCGTTTTATCAAGTTGCATCGTTTCATATTCTATACCTTATTATATATATTATACTTTATAGTTTGATTGATAGTTTCATCTAAAAGATGAATTTATTGTTTCATCATATCCAGGGCACTGAATGGATCTTCGGAATCTGCCGAAACATCTTCCAAGGCATCCAGGGCTTCGTGGTGAACGAACTCCTGGTCGGTATAAACCTTTCCATCGATAACTGCATAACATTCAGGCTGAGGCTGGGCTATCTTCTGGATGCCCACAATCAGGAATGCGATGATAGCGGCGCCTGCCACAGAAGTGCCGAAATATTTGAGGCATCTGCTGCGAGAAGCTTCCTTCTTTGGGATTTCTTCCTTCTCGATATCTTTCTTTTCGAAATCCTCCTCCTTCTCTTCTTCTTTTAGAATTTGAGAAAGATTCATTTGTTCGAATCCTATATAGCTGAAGAGGGCGCGATAGGATTCCCATTCTTCCGGAATATCATTGCCATGCTCTTCGAAATATTTTCTGAGCGTTGCCTCTTCCTCATTGGAAGTGGCTCCATCCATATACTTGTCGAGCAAGTTCTGTATCGTCTTGAATTCATCGATACCCTTGAAATCATCAATTTTTTTTATTTCATCGTTCATATTCTTTCCTCCTTCTTTATTTTGTTCTGTTTTGTTTCACGATATTCATATAGGTCTCTCTGATTTTGAGCCGGGCTCTGGAGAGATTCTTTCGGAGATTATCGGCAGTACATCCCGTTATCTGCATGATTTCATCGGCAGTATAGCCTTCTATCTCCTTCATGCGGAATATCTGCTGCTGCAAGGGCGGAAGCTGTGCCACTATCTGCTTGATGAGGTTTACCTCGTCCCGTTGCTCTGCCCGCCGGTCTTCTATGGGTACTTCCATCACCTTGTCGGTGGTGAAGTTCCGCTCCTCATGTCGGCACTGGTCATAAAACTTGTTGCGCATGATGGTGATGGCGAGCGCCTTGAGGTTATCTTCTGCCTTGATGTTCTGGCGCATGTCCCACAGCCTGAGCATGACTTCCTGCACGAGGTCTTCGGCATTGTCGTCACTCTCAGTCAACCTTAGCGCATACGCTTTCAAGTTGCTGCGCATCGGTAGGATGATATGTTTGAATTCTTCTGTTCTCATAACCTTAACACTCTATAGACGTATAAAATTGAAAAATCGGACATCTTAAAAAAGATTTTTTCAAAAAATGCTTTCTTTTTTCAAAGAAAAATGTTATTTTTGCAGTCATAAACATAAAATTTAGCAATCGAAAACATAAAATTTTTCAATCGAAAACAATAAAAAACTGAATGGCTTATGGCATCTATAGTTTCTATTATTCCCATCGTGTTGCTGTTCATCCTGATGCTCGGCTTCAAGATGGCAGGTCATAAAAGCGCCTTGCTGACGCTCGTAGTTACCGTGTTGCTTGCTCTCTTCGCAGCTTCGCCGCTGGGCATGATTGCCCCGGAACATGCGGAGGACAGCGTGATCGCCCTGACGGGATGGGCGGTGGTGGAAGGCATCCTGAAGGCGGTATTCCCGATTCTCATCATCATCCTGATGGCTATCTACAGCTATAATATCCTCGTGGAAAGCAAGCAGATTGAGGTAATCAAGAGGCAGTTTACATCGATTACCGATGATAAGGGACTGCTCGTGCTGCTCCTCGTATGGGGATTCGGCGGACTGCTCGAAGGTATGGCGGGTTTCGGAACGGCGGTGGCGATACCTGCTGCCATCCTCATCGGACTCGGCTTCAAACCGATGTTCTCGGCTCTGGTTTCCTTAATCGGTAATACCGTGGCTACGGGATTCGGTGCCGTGGGCGTGCCGGTTACTACGCTCTGTAACGAGGTGGCGGAAAGCGGATCGGCTTCGGCGGCACAGATTTGCGAGACTTCGGCCTTCGCCATTATCCAGCTGGCACCTCTCTTTATCATCCTGCCTTTCATCATCCTGACGCTTACCGATAAGCACAATCTTATCAAGAATCTCATCATCGCCCTCTGGGTGGGAGTGATTTCCGTGGTAGTGCAGTTTGTATGCGGCTATTATCTCGGTTCGGAGACTCCAGCCATCATCGGTTCGCTGGCAGCCATTATCGCCATCATCGCATACGCCAAGGTGTTTGCCAGAAAGAGCAAGGTGCAGGATAAGGAAACCTTTACGCTTGCCGAAAGCCTGAAGGCTTGGAGTGTTTACCTCTTTATATTGATATTCATCCTGGTTTCCGGCGCACTCTGTCCTCCGGTCAATGCTTTCCTCAAGAGTCATCTGGTGAGTGCGGTTCATCTGCCTGTACTCGACAGCACCTTTAAGTTTGGCTGGATTTCCAATGCAGGCTTGATGCTCTTCCTGGGTGCTACGATTGGTGGATTGGTTCAGGGATTGGGCCTCAAGAGATTGATGGTGATTCTTGCCCGTACCACGGTGAATCTGCGAAAGACGGTGGTGACCATCTGTTCGCTGATAGCCCTGGCGAGTGTGATGAACTATTCGGGAATGATTACTTCCATCGCCTCAGGTCTGGTGGCTGTGACGGGCGACTTCTATCCTTTGGTAGCGCCGATGATTGGTGCCATCGGAACCTTCGTAACGGGGTCTGATACCTCTTCGAATATCCTCTTTGCCAAGCTCCAGGCTCATGTAGCCAACCAGTTGGGAATGACGGGACAGAGCACATTCTTTGGTATGGAGGGCGGTCAGGAGAACTGGCTGGTTGCTGCCAATACCACGGGAGCCACGGGTGGTAAAATGATCAGTCCGCAGAGCATCGCCATCGCTACTGCAGCCTGCGATATGGAGGGAAAGGATGGAGAGATTCTCCGTTCGGCAATCCCATACGCCCTGCTGTATATCGTATTGGGCGGATTGATGGTTTATTTCGGTTGCTGATATTCTTTCTGATCTTCTTTTCTTATATAGCAAAAAACTGTCCTCATCTGTTATCTCAGATGGGGACAGTTTCAGTTTTATAAATCGACATTGAAGCTATCTAAGCATGTCTTTTCTCGTAAGCCAGACTGTGGTCGTGCTTGTCGATATCATGCTTCGACTTACTCTTTACCACGAGCCATACGCCAGAGAATACGAGGATGGCGGCAATTGCCTGCATGCCCTTGAACACGGCGAGACCTACGATGACACTCACTGTGACCGATACCAGCGGCTGCACATAGTTATATACACTCACTACGGTAGGGCGCAGAGTCTTCTGACCAATCATCATGCAGATGTAGCCCAGATAAGTGCCGAAGAGAACCACGTAGCCCGTTTCCCACCAGGTGCTCATCGGAACATGGGCAAAGTCGATGCTCATCACGTGGCTGATGGTGAAAGGCCATATCAGGACCGTTGCCCAGAGGAACATCCACTTGTTGATGGTGAAGAGCGAATACTTGGACAGCAGGTTCTTGAAGAGCGACAGGTAGAGGGCGAAGGAAAGCTGAGCCGACATACAGAGCAGGTCGCCCCAGATGTTTCCCACCTTGGCATTGCCAGCCGTAGCACTCGTCATGATGATGATGACGGCACCAGCACATCCCATCAGTACACCGAGCGCCTTCTTCCAGGTGATAGGCTCCTTCAATATCAGGAAGGAGAGAACCATGGCGAAGATAGGCATCGAGGTGGTCATGATGCTGGAATTGCTAGGCGAGGTCATGTTCAGACCGATGGTGTAAGAACACTGGTTGAACACGAGGGCAAAGAGTCCTGCTGCAGCAAACTTGAAGATATCTTTTACTGGAACATGCTCTTTCTTGGTGAAGAGCGAGGTGAGCCAGAAGAGAATGGCGCCACCCAATACGCGGAAACTCACCAGGTCGATGCCGTCGATGCCATGAAGCATGGCATCCTTGCCTACGGGAGCCATCAGTCCCCAGAATGCGCCGGAACAGAAGAGGCACAGGTGAGCGATAAGAGGTCGTTTGTTATCCATTTTTCCTTATTTCTATTTAAATCTTCTTTATTTTGAATAAAATCGAGTGCAAAGGTACAAAAATTCGAGGAATTTTGCTATATTTGCGGTATATTTTTTAGAAGTTAAAGAAGTTAAGAAGTTAAGACTATCGTCTTTTTCAGTTCTTGACTATTAAAGATAGGAGAATATCTTATGCAGAAATATGCTGATTATATCAAACAGATAGAGATAGAATCTCTCTGGAGCGGTACCAAACATATTCTTTGGAACCTCGACCGCCGTGTCAATATCCTGAGTGGTGTAAACGGCGTGGGCAAGAGTACTATATTGAATAAGGTGGTAAAGGGTCTGGCGGCTGGCGGCGAATTCCCTAGTCACATGATCAAGGGCGTACACCTGAAGGTGGAGCCGGAGGAGGCAAAGTGGATTAGATATGATGTAATCCGATCGGTAGATAGACCATTGATGAATGCCGAGATGATCAACAAGATAGACCTTACCCTGGTTACCGAACTCGACTGGCAGCTCTTCCAGCTGCAGCGCAAGTATCTGGATTATCAGGTGAACATCGGCAACCGCATCATCGCCGTGCTTCAGAGCGGTGAACCGGATGCAGCCTTCAAGGCTCAGCAGCTGAGCGAACCGAAGAAGATGTTCCAGGATATCGTAGATGGTCTTTTCAAGGATACCGGCAAGACCATCATCCGTACTGCCAACGAAATCCGCTTCAACCAGATAGGTGAGCAGCTCTCGCCTTATCAGCTCTCGGCTGGTGAGAAGCAGATTCTCGCCATCCTCCTTACCGTGCTGGTGGAGGACAACCAATCTTATGTCCTCTTTATGGATGAGCCGGAAATCAGCCTTCACTTCGAATGGCAGAAGCAGCTCATCGGTCTGGTGCTGAAACTCAATCCGAACATCCAGATCATCATGACCACCCACAGTCCTGCCGTGGTGATGGACGGATGGACAGACCGGGTGACGGATGTGAGCGACATCACAATATAAGTGAAAAAGAAGTATTATGGCTAAACGTTTAACCGATAATATTAACTCCCTCTACTTTGAGGCCGCCAACAAGATGACCTCGAAGAAGGCTCGGCGCAAGATAGTGGCTTACGTCGAGAGCTACGATGATGTCTTCTTCTGGCGGTCGGTGCTGGGAAAGTATGAGGATGAGACACGCTATTTCGAAATCCTGCTTCCTACCCGCAACAACCATCTCGACCGTGGCAAGAAGGCGGCTATCGGCAATATGCTCAAGGGGGTGGGCAAGGATATGATAGCCTGTGTGGATGCCGACTACGATTTTCTGCGGCAGGGTACTACCGAGGCTTCGCAGCTGATGCTGGAAAATCCTTATATCTTCCATACCTACGCTTATGCCATTGAGAATTTCCAGTGTTATTCCAAGGGTTTGCACGAAACCTGCGTGATGGTGACGCTGAACGATACCCATATCTTCGATTTCGAAAGATTCATGGAGGCATATTCCCGTACGATATGGCCGCTCTTCGTGTGGCATCTTCTCTTCTATATCCGTCATCGCAAGATGTCGATGCATTTTGATATGGCAGAGTTCGACAAGGTCATCGTATTGCCATCAGTCAGAATCCAGGACCCTCAGCAGGCTATCAATTATCTTGCCAAGAAGGTGAGGGCGAAGCTTTTCCAGCTGGAGCGCCGCTTCAAAACGTTCAAGGATGAGCTGCCGGATATGATCCAGTATCTGAATAATCTGGGGGTAAACGAGCATAACACCTATTTATATATACAGGGTCATCATCTTTTCGACCTGGTGGTTTGCCCTTTGGTGCAGACGGTTTGCGATACGCTGCGCAATGTAAGGGAGAATGAAATCCGTGATAGGGCGGTTCATTCCGAGCAGGCACGCACCGAGATGGCATGCTATGAGAACAGTCTGGGCAAGGTGAAAATGATGATGAAGAAGAACACCTTCTACCAGTTCTCTCCGGAATTCCAGAAGATTCAGAGGGATGTAGAGAAGTATCTGGAACAATCATCCTGAAATGAAATTGCAGAAATAAACTCTTTATTTCGAAATAAAAAATGCGAGCCGGAAATGGCCCGCATTTTTTTATTTTGATATCTTATTCTTATACGTATGTCTCCAGGAACTTCAAGGTTCCTTCTACCTTCAATGTCTGGGTAGAGGCAGGAACTACGATGCTCTCGCCGCCCTGGAGCGTAATCTCGTTACCCTCGTTGTCGGTAATCTGAGCCTCACCCTTCAAGCCAATCAGAATCACGAAGCTATCCAACTCTGAATAATCCAGCGTCATTGGCTCGTCAAGATCATAAACGGCTGTGGTGAAGTAAGGGCACTGTACCATGCTAACACCCTGATTCTTGGCAGGAGTGTAGTTCTGGCGATAGTCTGCCAATACGGTGTAGTCGATGCACTCAGATGCTTCCTTGGTGTGGAGCTGGCGATAGTTGCCATCCTTGTCCTTGCGCTTGAAATCGTAGATGCGATAGGTAACATCGCTGGTCTGCTGAATCTCGGCAACGAAACAGCCTGTTCCTATGGCGTGGATTCTGCCGGCTGGGATAAAGAAGCAGTCGTCCTCCTTCACGTTATACTGAGCCAGGGCATCGGTGATGGTATCATTCTCCACCATCTCCTTGTACTGCTCAGGAGTAATCTGCATCTTCAAGCCATTGTAAAGCTTGGCATCCGGCTCGCTTGGCAGCGCATACCACATCTCGGTCTTGCCGCGCTCCTTACCCTGCTTCTTGGCAATTTCGTCATTAGGATGTACCTGGATAGAAAGGTCGGTATTGGCATCGATAAACTTGATGAGCAGTGGGAACTCGTTTCCAAAACGCTTATAGTTATCTGCACCGAGGAAATTCTCCTTCAATTCAGCAACAACCTCATTGAGCTTCTTGCCCTTCATCTCGCCGTCGGCTACGATGCTCTCGTTGCCAGGAACACCAGAGATTTCCCAACTCTCGCCAACTTTCTCCTGCTTGATGTCAAGATGCTTGAAGGCGATGATCTTGTTTCCACCCCAGATGGTGGACTTCAATAGCGGTTCAAATTTTAATGGTTTCATAATTTTATTGAATTAGTTGATAAAATGTTTATTGTCTAGGATTTCCAGTACCTGCCTCCTGCGGAAACTAGTTCTCTCTCCAGAAGGCTGGAGTGAAGATTACCAGTACGCTGAATATCTCCAGACGTCCGATGAGCATCATCAGCGAGCAGAACCATTTTGCCACATCCGGCAGTTCGCTCCACGACATCGTAGGTCCAATCTCCGTACCCAGCGTAGGACCTACGTTGCCCACACAGCTCAGGGTGATGGTGATGGCATTGGTGTTGTCGATGCCCATGGCTATCATCGTGAAGGAGATGACCAGGCAGATGATGAGATACGTGGTGAGGAAGGCGAGTAGCGTAACCCGCTTCTGCATCGGCACGTTCACACCGTCAATCTTCAGAGGCAGTACCGCATTAGGATGCAGAATCTGGCGGAATTCATTCTTCACCATTCTTACCAGCATCACGGCGCGGATACATTTCAAACCTCCACTCGTACTGCCCGAGCAGGCTCCGAAGAACATGCAGGCTGCCAATATCACCCAGGTGACATGAGGCCAGAGGGCTGCATCATCATTAAACAAGCCTGTGGTGGTGATGAATGAAACCACCTGGAAGACGGCGCTGCGGAAGGCATGCTCCATATCGTAGTTGCGCATCGCTATCAGCTCTACCATGATGAAAGCCGTAAAGGCGGTGACGAGGAGCATATAGAACTTGAACTCCGAGTTCTTGAACAGATCCTTGATCTTAAACTTGATGACTGCCGCATAGAGTAGGGTGAAGTTCACTCCCGAGAGGAAGCAGAAGAATGCACAGATGTATTCCAGCGCCGGCGAATGGAAGAACTCGGTACTGCTGTTGTGGGTAGAGAAACCCCCCGTAGCCGTAGTGGTCATCGCATAGTTGAAACTGTCGAAGAGATTCATTCCTGCCACATAGTAGGATACGATGCAGGCGATGGTGAGCATCAGATAGATACTCCATATCCATTTTGCCGAAGTGGAAAGCCGGGGATGCAGCTTGGTCTTGATAGGACCCGTAGCCTCGGCGGCAAACACCTTGGTCTGTCCTCCTACAAGTGATGGCAGCAGGGCGATGGTGAAGAACACGATTCCCAAACCGCCTATCCACTGGGTGAGCGATCGCCAGAACAGCAATCCGTGTGGGAAGCACTCCACATCATCCAGAATGGTGGCTCCCGTGGTGGTGAATCCCGACATCGTCTCGAAGTAGGCATCCGTAAAGTTATTGATGTAACCGCTGACCATGAAGGGCAGGGTGCCGAAGAGACTGAAGATGATCCATGAGAGCGATACCACGAGGTACGCGTCACGGCGCGACATCGAGTTGTCTGCTCCGTGTCCTTTCCATTTCAGGATGAGTCCGCCGCCGATGGTGGTCAGTGTGGCTACCACGAAAGCGAAGATGTCGTCCTGCTGGTAGTAGTATGCCACCAGCAGACTGACGAAGAGCAGGAATGCCTCGATGAAAAGCAATTGTCCCAGTATCTTGTATATCAACTTACTGTTTATCATTCCCTCTTGTCTTTATACCTTATTATATATATCATATCTGTCTTTATACCTTATTATATATAGAGACTAAATGAAATATTTCTCAATTTTCTTCATATTGATGTTGTGGCAGAATACCATCACCGAGTCGCCCGGTTCTATCTGGGTGTTACCCGAAACCAGCATTCCTTCGCCGTTTCTCACCAGACCACCGATGGTAACACCGATAGGCATTCCCAGGTCTTTCACCGGTTTCTTGGTCACCTTGGAATCTTCCTTGGCGATGAATTCAGCCACATCGGCGTTGGCACTCATCAGGAATCTGACGTTCATCACGTCGGCATCGAGCATCATCTGATAGATGTAGCTGGCTGCAATCATCTTCTTGTTGATGATGGTACCGATATCCAGACTTTCTGCCATGCTCACGTAATCCACGTTTTCTACGGCAGCCACGGTCTTGCGTACACCCATTCGCTTGGCGGTGAGGCAGGCGAGGATATTGGTTTCCGCATTTCCCGTCAGCGCCACGAAAGCCTGGGTGCTTCTGATTCCTTCCTCTGTGAGGAGAGGAATGTCGCGGCCATCGCCGTGGATGATAAGGATATGATTGTCGTCGAGGATATCGTTGAGATATTCGCAGCGATTCTCATCCTTCTCAATAATCTTGCACTCCATGTATTCCGGCATCTTCTTCACGGCTCTTACAGCAGTGCGTCCGCCACCCATCACCATCACGTTCTTCACATCCACATAATGCTCCTTTCCCACAATCTTGCGGATGTAGGGAATGTAGTTGCGGGTGGTCATGAAGTAGGCGAGGTCGTAGAGCTTCAGCTCATCGTTACCACCCGGGATGATGGTATCGCTGCCTCGCTTGATGGCTACCACGTGGTAAGGGTCGTTGGGACCGCTGATGTTCTTGAGCGGCTCGTTGAGGATTTCGCATCCCTCACGCAGCTTGATGCCGAGCATCACGAGGGCGCCGTCGTGCACATCCCAGCGCTGGCGCACCCAACTCATCTTGAGTCCGTTGTTGATATCTACGGCAGCGAGCATCTCCGGATAGATGAGCTTGCTGATACCGAGTTCCTTGAAGAATTCCTGTGCCTGCGGTTCCATGTATTCCGGATTATCCACTCGTGCCACGGTGCGCTTGGCACCGAGATTCTTGGCAAGGATGCTGGAGGTGATGTTGGTACTCTCCACCGGGGTGACCGCGATGAAGAGATCCGTATCTTGAACACCGGCATCCCTCAGGGTCTGCAGACTGGTAGGTTTTCCTATCATGGTGAGCAAATCGCAGTCGGAGCCGATGCTTGCCAGGCGCTCTTCACTTTCATCGATGAGTGTAATCTCCTCCTTGCTGCGCGACAGAAGTCGCGCCAGGTGGGTACCGATGGCATAGGCGCCAGCTATGATGATTTTCATATTGATGAATATTTAAATTTCGATGCTCTATTTTCCGATAATGGCATTCTTGATGCTCTCGTGGTCGAGATGTACAATCTCGCGCAGCTGTTCTACGGTGCCATGCTCCACAAATTCGTCTGGCAATCCCAGGCGGGTTATCTGTGGCTGATAGCCGTGGTCGCTCATCCATTCGAGTACGGCAGATCCCATTCCGCCCATTCTTGCACCATCTTCTATGGTCACGATGCGCTTGAACTTCTTGCCCACCTCGGTGAGGATGTTTTCATCCAGCGGCTTCACGAATCGCATATCGTAGTGCGCAACGCTCATCTTCGTTTCCTTCTCTACCTCTTCGATTGCCTGGATGGCATCGTTTCCGATAGGACCGATGGTGAGCACGGCTACATCTTCTCCGTCTTTCAGCTTTCTGCCGGTACCGGTCTTGATTTCCTCCATCTTGTTGCACCAATCTACGAGCACACCGCAGCCACGAGGATAACGGATCACGTAGCTTCCGTGGTCTGGCAGCTGGGCTGAATACATCAGGTTGCGCAGTTCGTGCTCATCCATCGGCGAAGCGATGGTGAGATGCGGGATAGGGCGCAGGGCTGCCAGGTCGAAGGCGCCATGATGGGTAGGACCATCTTCTCCTACCAGTCCGGCACGGTCGAGGCAGAGCACTACAGGCAGGTTGAGGAGTGCCATGTCGTGGATGATATTGTCGTAGGCACGCTGTGCAAACGAACTGTAGATGTTGCAGAAAGGAATCAGACCATCCTTTGCCATACCACCCGAGAAGGTGACTGCATGTCCCTCGGCGATACCTACGTCGAAGGTGCGGTTTGGCATCGCCTTCATCATGATGTTCATAGAGCATCCGGTAGGCATAGCTGGTGTCACGCCTACGATCTTAGGGTTCTGCTCGGCAAGTTCCAGCAGGGTCTTTCCGAAGACATCCTGAAACTTAGGAGGCTTGTTGCTGTTGTCGGCAATGATTCTCTCGCCGGTTTCCGGGTCAAACTTGCCTGGTGCATGCCAGATGGTAGCACACTTCTCGGCTGGTTCGTATCCCTTGCCCTTGGTGGTATGCAGGTGGAGCAGCTTAGGGCCTTTCATACTTCTGAGCTGCTTCAGGATTCTTACCACTTCCTTTACATCATGACCGTCGAATGGTCCGAAGTATCGGATGTTCATTCCCTCGAAGATATTCTGCTGATGGCTTAATACCGACTTGAAGGCATTGTTCAGCCGGATGATGCCGTTCTTGCGGTTATCATTGAGAATACCCTTGGAGTGGAGCCACTGCGAAGTCTTGAAGCGAATCTTGTTGTAGGTCTCGTTGGTGTCGAGCTGGAGGAGATACTTCTCCATTCCACCCACGGCACGGTCGATGCTCATATCATTATCGTTGAGGATGATGAGCATATCGTTTGGAGTACTTGATACATTGTTGAGTCCTTCGAAAGCTAAACCACCGCTCATCGCACCATCGCCGATAACGGCTACTACGTGGCGGTCTTTGTTGCCTGTTTCGCGTGCTGCCCCCGCCATACCCAGAGCTGCCGAGATAGAGTTGCTGGCATGTCCGCAGGTGAAGGTATCGTATTCACTTTCCAGCGGTGTAGGGAATGGACGGATGCCATGGAGCTTTCTGTTGGTGCAGAATGCCTCACGTCTTCCAGTCAGAATCTTATGTCCGTATGCCTGATGGCCTACATCCCAGACGATGCGGTCTTCAGGAGTATTGTACACGTAGTGTAAAGCTACGGTGATTTCCACAACACCCAGAGAGGAAGCAAAATGGCCAGGATTTACAGCCACTTCGTCGATGATGTCTTCTCTCAATTCTTTGCATACCTCTGGCAACTGATTAATGCTCAGTTTGCGCAAATCATTAGGATATTTGATATTGCTTAACAGACTAAACTTACTTTTGTCCATAATTTAATAATTTTATAAGTGCAAAGGTAATGCTTTTTTTCATAAAAAAACATTTTTATGGAGAGAATTTCGCTTTTTTCGATAATTCTTTGTATTTTTGCAAAAAAATAGGAAGGAATCAGTAAAAGGAGAGGAACCTTTCGTTCTCTCCGGTTGCGCTTTTCCAGTAAATTAAGTAACTAAACATAAAGATTAAATAAATGAAAAAGAACCTGTTCTTTGTGGGAGCCTTGATGATGGCTTCCCTCTCGATGATGGCGCAGACCAAGAATGGCGGCATCAATCAGACTATGCTCCAGCAGATGGAGAAAAGCCAGACTGGCGGTGTGACCAACAAGGCATTGTTTAACGCTATCGCTGGCAACAACATCGATGATCTCGTGAAGAATCATGCTAATGAGGCTCCGGTAGATACTCATTTCAGCATCGAGACTCCTTCTCAGAGCATCCATAACCAGAAGAGTTCCGGACGCTGCTGGATGTTCAGCGGCTTCAATGTACTCCGTTCCAACTTTGCTGTCAACGACAAGCAGGGTAGAGTAGTGGAGTTCTCTCAGGATTATCTCTTCTTCTACGACCAGCTGGAGAAGGCTAACCTGATGCTCCAGGGTGTCATCGACCTCGGCAAGAAGAGCCTGGAGGATCCTCAGGTGCAGTTCTTCTTCAAGAATCCGCTCAATGACGGTGGTACTTTCTGCGGTGTTGCCGACCTGGCTAGCAAGTACGGTCTCGTACCAATGAGCGCTCAGCCAGAGACTTATTCCAGCAACAATACTTCCAAGATGAGCCGTCTTATCAGCAGCAAGCTCCGCGAGTATGGTCTCGAGCTCCGCAAGATGGTAGCCCATGGAAAGAAACCTGCTGCTATCCAGGCTCGTAAGACCGAGATGCTTGCCCAGGTTTATCACATGCTCAGCCTTACTCTGGGTGAGCCTGTGAAGGAGTTTACCTATGCATTCCGCAACAAGGATGGCAAGCAGGTAGGCGAGGCTAAGAAATATACTCCTAAGAGTTTCTATGAGGAGACTGTTGGCAAGGACCTCAACGGTACCTTCCTGATGGTGATGAACGACCCACGCCGTCCTTATCACAAGACATACGAGGTAGAGTACGACCGCCACACCTACGATGGTCATAACTGGAAGTACCTGAACCTGCCTATGGAGGAGATTGCGCAGCTCGCCATCGCTTCCCTGAAGGATGGTCACAAGATGTATTCCAGCTACGATGTGGGCAAGCAGCTCGACAGAAAGCGTGGCTATCTGGCACTCGACAACTTCGACTATGGCAGCCTCTTCAACACTTCATTCCCACTGAACAAGGCAGACCGCATCGCTACTTTCGAGAGCGGTTCTACCCATGCCATGACTCTGACTGCGGTAGATCTCGATGCTGCGGGCAAGCCTGTGAAGTGGAAGGTGGAGAACAGCTGGGGTGCTGACAATGGTTTTGGTGGATGCTTCATCATGACCAACGATTGGTTCAACGAGTATATGTTCCGCCTGGTAGTAAACAAGAAGTATGCTTCTGAGCAGCTTCTGAAGGAATTCGACCAGAAGCCAACCATGTTGACTCCTGACGATCCTTTGTTCCAGTTGGAGGATTAATACCTAATTTTATTATGTTAGAGAAAAATAAGCGGGAGCGCATCATTGCGCTCGTCAACAAGGAAGTTGTGCCTGCCATCGGCTGTACCGAACCGATGGCTGTGGCTCTCTGTACAGCTAAGGCTGCTACCACTCTGGGTAAGCGTCCGGAGCGCATCGAGGTACGCTTGAGTCCTAATATGCTCAAGAATGCGATGGGTGTGGGTATTCCAGGAACCGGTATGATCGGGCTGCCTATCGCAGTTTCGCTCGGTGCCCTCATCGGAAAGCCAGAGTATGAACTCGAAGTTCTCAAGGATCTTACACCTGATACCCTGGAGCTGGGCAAGCAGTATATCCAGAATGCTGACATCAACATCAAGTTGAAGCAGGGCGATGTAGATAAACTCTATATCGAGGTAATCTGCTATGCCGGCAACGGCAGAGCTACAGCTATCATTGCCGGTTCTCATACCAACTTTGTGTATGTAGAGCGCAATGGTGAGGTGGTTTTCGACAAGCGTGGTGGAGCTGCGGCTGATGTGGAGAATGACGATATCCAGTTGAATCTCCGCTTGGTTTACGAATTCGCAACCACCGCTCCGCTCGATGAGATTCGCTTCATCCTCAAGACCAAGGAATATAATATGAAGGCTGCCGAGGAATCTATCAAGGGCAACTATGGCCACTGTCTGGGTAAGACGATGGATCGTCCTTTGAGCCGTGGTATCTTCGGCAACAACATCTTCTCTCATATCCTTTCCCGCACCGCTTCTGCCTGTGATGCCCGAATGGGTGGAGCCATGATTCCGGTGATGAGCAACAGTGGCAGTGGTAACCAGGGTATCTGTGCTACCAATCCAGTGGTGGTTTATGCCTTGGAAAACGAGAATACCGAGGAAGAGCTGATTCGTGCCCTGATGCTCAGTCATTTAACGGCTATCTATATCAAGCAGAGCCTGGGTAAACTCTCAGCTCTTTGCGGTTGCGTGGTAGCCAGCACGGGTAGCAGTTGCGGTATCACCTATCTGATGGGTGGTGATTTTACCCGTATCTGCAACTCAGTCAAGAATATGGTGGCAAACCTTACCGGTATGATCTGTGATGGAGCCAAGCCAAGCTGCGCCCTGAAGATCTCATCGGGTGTGAGTACAGCCTTGCTTTCTGCTCTTCTTTCCATGGAGGGTAAGTGCGTAACTTCTGCCGAGGGTATCGTGGATGATGATGTGGATAAGTGTATCCACAACCTCACCTCTATCGGTGCCGATGCGATGAAGACCACCGATGATATGGTGCTTGATATCATGACACATAAATAATTAGGTATCATGACGCATAAATAAATAGAAGTGTAGATTTTACATTATTTATAACTAGAAGATAAAAAAGGCTCGCAAGAATCTCTCTTGTGAGCCTTTTTTGGAATGTTTTTCTACTTTTTGCTTAAAAAGTCTTAAAATAATGAATTTTGTTTCATTAAAAACCGGTTCGTATTAAAATTTAATATATCTTTGCAGCGGCTAACTTAAATTAATAAGGATTAAATAACATTGGCTAAATTAAATAAATAGGTCGAATAACATCGGCTGAATTAAATGATTGGACCAAATAACATTTTTTAAACTATATCTTATGATTAGACAACTATTCACAGTAAGTACTATGATTATGGCTCTTGGTATGACTCCTACTCACGCATATGGGGGGGTGACTCGTATCCAGGAAACTAATCAGTCCAAGAACGGACAATGCACTGGTACCATTATTGACCCTACAGGTGAGCCGGTAATTGGTGCTACAGTTACAGTTAAGGGAAAGCAGGGTGGAACCATCACAGACATTGATGGTAAGTTTGTGCTTTCAGACGTGCAGCATGGTGCAACAATCTGTATCAGCTACATTGGTTTCGAGCCAGTGGAGAAGGTATGGAAGGGTGGTGCCATGAATGTAACCATGCAGGAAGACAGCAAGACCCTGAATGAGGTCGTTGTTGTCGGTTTCGGTACTCAGAAGAAGGTAAACCTCACTGGTGCCGTTTCTACCGTTGATTCCAAGACCCTCGGCGCTCGCCCAGTCAACTCTGTTGTTGACGCTCTTCAGGGTGCAGTAGCCGGAATGAACTTCTCTACACCAAGCAGCGGTGGTACTCTTAATTCAACCAAGTCTTTTAACATCCGTGGTACAGGTACTATCGGTGCCGGTTCTTCCGTATCTCCACTCGTGCTCATCGACGGCATGGAGGGCGATATGAACGCACTCAACCCACAGGACATCGAGAACATTTCTGTATTGAAGGATGCTTCTGCTTCTTCCATCTACGGTTCACGTGCTGCCGGTGGTGTAATCCTTATTACTACCAAGAGTGGTAAGAAGGGTAAGGCTTCCATTAACTACAACAACTCATTCCGTTTTGATTCTCCACTCAACATGCCGGAGATGATGGACTCTTATACATGGGCTAAGTACATGAACGCTGCATCTGTTGGTAGCGGTGCAGGTGTCTGGTTTACAGATGAGAAGCTCGAGCAGATTAAGAAGGCTCAGAGCGATCCTACCATGCAGAAGATGTTCAAGAACAGCAACAACCGTTGGGAGGTTTGGGATAATACGCCACTCTTGCCTCTTGGTAATACTGACTGGCTCAAGGAGCAGTTTGGTACCAGTTTCTCTCAGGAGCATACCTTGAGCATCAATGGTGGTGATGACCGTTTGCAGTACTATGTATCAGGCAACTATCTCAACCGTGGTGGTCTTCTCCGTCATGGTGATGATAGCATGCAGCGCTATACTATGACAGGTAAGATCAACGCTCAGATAACCAACTGGTTGCGCATGACCTACAATACCCGTTTCTCACGTCAGGACTTCGATTCTCCTGGTGATTTGATCAATGGTACAGATGTGTTCTTCCACAATATGTGCCGTTACTGGCCTATTATACCAACTACCGATCCTAATGGTCATTGGGTACCAGAGTCTTACATCGGACGTCTTCAGGATGGTGGCCGTGCCAAGAACCAGGCAGACCGTCTCGCTCAGCAGCTTTCATTTGTTGCAACTCCTGTAAAGGGTCTGACTCTGAATGCTGAGTTGAACTACCGTATTGTTACACAGTTCAACCACCGTGACTGGCAGACCACATACGCCTACGACTGCGACAACAATCCTTATGTAGATACCAACGCAACATCAAGCGTGTATGAGTATTCATTCAAGTCGAACTATTTCAACCCTAACCTCTTCGCAGAGTACAGCCATTCATTTGGTGATCACAATATGAAGGTGATGGGTGGTTTCCAGAGTGAGTGGTTCCGCCAGCGCAATATGAAGGCACAGCAGAACGGTATCATGTCTGGTCTTCCTACTCTCGATACAACAACCACCAAGCCAAGTGTAGGTGGTGCTTATAACTCATGGACTACAGCCGGCTTCTTCGGTCGTATCAACTACGACTTCGCAGGCCGTTACCTCTTCGAGGCTAACCTCCGTTATGATGGATCTTCACGTTTCCTCCGCGAGAACCGCTGGAACTTCTTCCCATCATTCTCTGCAGGTTGGAACATTGCCCGTGAGAAGTTCTGGGAGCCATTGACTGATTACGTAAACACATTGAAGCTCCGTGCTTCTTGGGGTCAGTTGGGTAACCAGAATACTGACAACTGGTATCCTTTCTATCCAACCATCGGCTTCTCTTCTCAGGGTGGCAACTGGTTGATCAATGGCGCTAAGCCAAATACCGCTTCACAGCCAGGTCTCGTATCTTCTACTCTTACATGGGAGAAGAGCCGTACATGGGAAATCGGTCTCGACTGGGGTGCTTTCAATAACCGCCTCACCGGATCGTTCGGCTACTATCAGCGCAAGACATTCGACATGGTAGGTCCTGCTCCTGAGTTGCCTGTTATCCTCGGTGCCAATCCTCCAAAGGTGAACAACCTTGATATGACATCTAAGGGTTGGGATCTCCAGATTGGCTGGCGTGACGTAATTGGTGAGGTAAGCTATGGTGCATCTCTCGTATTGAGTGATAACCAGGTGGTCATCGACAAGTATCCTAACCCATCTAAGGAGCTCGGTTCATACTATGCTGGTGCTAAGCTCGGAGACATCTGGGGTTATACCACAATCGGTATCGCACAGAGCCAGGATGAGATGGACAAGCACCTCGCAAAGGTTGATCAGAGCGCACTCGGAAGTGGCTGGACTGCTGGTGACATCATGTATAAAGACCTCGATGGCGACGGCAAGATCAATGGTGGTGAGGGTACAGCCGACAAATCTGGCGACCGCCGCATCATCGGTAACTCTACTCCTCGCTATAACTTCGGTTTGAACCTCGATGCAGCTTGGAAGGGCTTTGATATCAAGGTGTTCTTCCAGGGAACCCTCAAGCGTGATTACGCAGCAGGTGGTGCCGTATTCTGGGGTGCTATCGGTACTGGTAAGTGGCAGGCTACCGGCTTCAAGTTCCACGAGGATTACTGGCGTGAGGACAACAAGGGTGCATACTACCCACGTGCAGACTGGGGTGGTGGTCGTAATACCCAGACTCAGACCCGCTATTTGCAGAATGCTGCTTATGGCCGTTTGAAGAACCTCACCATCGGTTACACCTTGCCAAAGTCAATCACAAGCAAGGCTTATATTGAGAATCTTCGCTTCTTCGTATCTGGAGAGAACCTCTTTACCATCACTAACTTCACTGAGGCAGGTGATCCAGAGCTGATCGGAGCAGGTTATGGCGGTGAGATTGGTAAGACATATCCATTGTCAAAGACATTCTCATTCGGTCTTAGTGTAACATTCTAACTTATCATTTAGATTATAGAAAGGAAACAATTTATGAAAATTAAATATATTTCAATGCTCTTATTGGGCGCGACGCTCGGTCTGACAAGTTGCAATGACTATCTTGACAAGGAGCCTGAAAGCAACGTGACACCTGCGTCTTTCTTTACTAGCGCAGACGACCTGGCAGCCTACACCGTGAATCTCTATGGTGTATTGACAAGTATTGGTCCTGGTAGCTATGGTATGAGTACCTTTGCTTACGATAATGATACAGATAACCAGGCGGGAACCGGTTATTCTAGCCGTTGGGTTCCTGGAAACTGGAAGGTAGGACAGAGTGGTGGTGCCTGGGATTTCGGCAACATCCGTTCGGTGAATTATTTCCTGGATCAGGTACTGCCAAAGTTCGAGGCTAAGCAGATTAGCGGTGCTGAGGCTCAGGTGCGCCACTATATTGGTGAGGCATACTTCCTCCGTGCTTACCTTTATTTGGACAAGTTGCAGTCTTTGGGTGATTTCCCTATCGTGCTCACTGCGCTTCCTGATGACAAGGAGACTCTTGTTGAGGCTTCAAAGCGCCAGCCACGTTATAAGGTAGCTCAGCAGATTCTCGACGACCTTGACAAGGCTCTCGGCCTGCTGATGGAATCAGCTCCTGGTGGCAAGAACCGCATCTCTCGCGATGCAGCCCTCCTGCTCCGTTCTCGTGCAGCTCTCTTCGAGGCTACATGGGAGAAGTATCACAAGGGTACTGCGTTTGTGCCAGGTGGTCCAGGTTGGCCAGGCAAGGCTGAGGATATCCAGGGCTTTGACATCGATTCTTCCATCAACCACTTCCTCGATGAGGCTATGAAGTCTTCTAAGGAATTGGGTGATAAGCTCGTTGACAACCTTGTAGAGAATACGGATACTCCAGAGGGACAGAATGCTAGTTTGGCAAGTATCAATCCTTACTACACCATGTTCTGTGACAAGGATATGAGCGGCTATAGCGAGGTTTTGATGTATCGTGCTTTCGATAAGGCAAAGGCTAACGTTACCCACAACGTGCAGATGCAGTTGCAGCGCAATGGCGGTGGTACTGGTTGGACACGTGGTCTCGTCAACTCATTCCTCATGCGCAATGGTTTGCCTATCTACGCTGCCGGCTCAGGCTACGACCCAACTTGGGAAAACCAGGGTGTGAAGGCTACCTTGCAGAATCGCGATTCTCGCATCCAGCTCTTCACCAAGATGGATGGATCTATCGAGAACTACACCAGTGAGGGTGCTGTTCCAACCGACCTCTCATGGACAGTAAAGGGCAACAACGAGACTCGTATGGTGACAGGTTTCGCAGTAAAGAAGGGTAAAAACTATGATTCCCAGCAGGGACTCAATCACGACTACGGCGAGAGTGGTAGCATCGTATTCCGTGGCACAGAGGCTCTCCTCAACTACATGGAGGCTTCCTGGTTGAAGAACAATACTATCGACGCTACAGCTGATAAGTACTGGCGTGCTCTCCGCATCCGTGCCAAGGTAGATCCTGATTACAACAAGACTATCGCAGCTACCAACATGCAGGAGGAGGCTAAGTGGGACTTCGGTGCTTACTCTCATGGTAAGTTGGTTGATGCTACTACTTACAACATCCGTCGTGAGCGTCGTGATGAGTTCATCGGTGAGGCTTCTCGCTGGGAGGACTTGATTCGCTGGCGTGCTTGCGACCAGGTAAACGGTTACCAGATTGAAGGTATGAAGTACTGGGGTACTGTTTACGAGGGCAAATGGCTCGATGGTACAACCAACCTCGCTATCGTAGATGTTGAAGGAGGTAAGGGTAATATGAGTGATAAGACCATTAGTGGCGACTATATCCGTCCATACCAGATTTCCAAGATTAACAACCAGGTATTTGATGGTTATCACTTTACACCTGCTCACTATCTGTCTCCTATCGCACAGAGTGTATTCCGTCAGACAGCAGCTGGTGACCAGACCGATCTTACCACATCTGTAGTTTACCAGAACCCAGGTTGGCCATTGGTTGCCGGACAGGGTGCAACTGCAGTAGAGTAAAGCGTGTGAACATATTCATTCTGCTTATGTCTTGAGATAAAGAGTTCAAAACATAAGATACAAAAAAGGCTCGCAAGAAGTTTTGATTTCTTGCGAGCCTTTAAGATTAAGAAATATTAAAAAACTGGCTTTTCCTTGGAGATAATCGCGGATATGTGTATATTTGCACCATCCGATAATCGCGGATAGGTGTGTATTTGTGCTATCCGATAATCGCGGATAGGTGTAAGAAACGGAAAATATTAATCGCGGATAGGTGTATTTATCCGATATAATTAATCTAGGATAGGTGTAAATTATGAGAAGAAAAGTATATGATCAACTCAAGAAATGGAAGGAAGAACAGAACGGAGAAAGTGCTGTTCTCATCAATGGTGCCCGCCGAGTAGGAAAGAGCTATATCGTAAAGGAATTCGCTCAAGAAGAATACAAGAGTTATATTTTGCTTGACTTCAATAAGATAGGAAAGAACATAAAATCCTTGTTCGAAACCTACCTGGATGACTTGGATACATTCTTTATGTATTTGAGCAGTTTCACCAATACACCTCTATATCCAAGAGAATCGGTTATTATCTTTGATGAAGTGCAATTGTATCCTCGGGCTCGTACTGCTATCAAGTATCTGGTTGAAGATGGACGCTACGATTATATCGAGACTGGTTCGCTTGTTTCTATCAAAAAGAACGTTGAGGATATCATGATTCCTTCTGAGGAGGAAGAAATATTGATGTATCCTATGGATTTCGAGGAGTTCTTGTGGGCATTGAACAATGAAACCTTGATGCCGCTTATACGAATGAACTTTCAGAAAAAGCATGAGATGGGACAGATGATGCATCGCATGGCAATGGACTATTTCAGACAGTATCTTATTGTTGGAGGAATGCCACAGGCTGTAGCTAAATTTGTAGAAACTCGAGATTTCAATAAGGTGGATCGTGTGAAGCGACAAATTCTTACCTTATATCGTAATGATATTCAAAAGTATGCTTCAACTTATGTATTTAAAGTTACCCAGATTTTTGATACAATTCCTTCTCAACTTCAAAAACATGAGAAGAAATTTATGTTGAAAGCACTTACAGAAGGGGCGAGAATGCGGGATTATGAAACGGCTTTCTTTTGGCTGGCAGATGCCATGATAGTCAATATGGCCTATAATACGACAGAGCCAAGCATCGGTCTTGGAATGAATACCGATGATACGACATTGAAATGCTATATGGCTGATACGGGTTTGCTCATCAGTCATGCTTTCAATGAAAATACGATAGTATCTGAAAACTTATATAACAAGCTTCTGGTAGATAAACTGGAGTTCAATGGCGGAATGATAGTTGAGAATATTGTTGCTCAGATGTTACGTTCGGCAGGGCATAAGCTGTATTTCTTTTCCAAATATAGTAAGGATGATGCCAAAGAAAGGATGGAACTGGATTTCCTGATAGCCAAAGATACAATAACGTCAAAGCATAATATTTCACCGATAGAAGTGAAGTCAACTAATAGATACACGCTCACTTCTCTCAAAAAGTGCATCGCTAAATATGATAGTTATCTGGCCACTCCGTATGTTTTGCATACGGCTGATTTGAAAGTAGAGGAGGGGATTACTTATTTGCCATTGTATATGACAGGGTTATTATAAGTGGTTTTAGTTGAATGGAAAAGGCTCGCAGGAAATCGAAATTTCTTGCGAGCCTTTATTATTTGCTTAACTTTGAATCTGAACCAGTTAAACTAATCATAAAGTTCAATGTTCAAACCTCAAAGTTCAAAGTCTTATACGAGTGTTGCAACGACTTCCTCACGGGTACCTGGCAACATATCGATGACAGGAATCTCTGGCATGGTGTAGCAACCTGGCTGGAGACGGAATGAAGCGCGAGCCACGTTAACCAATACCTGAGCGGTGAGGGCAGGGTTGTTGATGCTCATGTTGAACTCGAAGCGCTGGTTCTGAGTCTTGCCAGATACACCCTTGCGAACGAGGTTCACACCATGACCCATATCCTTTACATCATCTACAGATGCTACGGCGAATACGTGAGTCTCATCGTGAGCGAAGTATGGGTCAGCCTTGATCTCTGCGGTAACATCCTCAAGCTTGGCACCTTCCTCCAACTCTACATAAACCATACGGCGGTGGATACCCTCGCCCAATGGGATAGTAACAGAGAGCGCTTCCTTGACACCCTTCTTGCTACGAACGCAAACAGAGTGTCCCATGCTCATACCAGGACCGAAGTTGGTATAGGTCAATCCCTTTGGAGCCAGACTTTCCATCAATACACGTACGATAGAGTCTGAACCTGGATCCCAACCGGCAGAGATAACGCTCACCTTGCCAGCCTTCTTGCAGTTCTCCATCTGCTTAGTACGATAGTCGAGAATGCTGGTGTGGATATCGAAGCTATCTACGGTGTTGATGCCGAGTGCAACGATCTTCTCTGCATACTCAGGGCAAGAACGGGTAGGTGTTGCGAGGATAGCAACATCTACATCCTTCAACTTGGTGATGTCATCTACTACCTCATAGTTAGCCAACTCAGCTGGTTTGTCCTTAGCACCCTGGCGACGAACGATACCTGCGATCTCGAAATCAGGAGCTGCTTCGAGAGCTTCTACTGTAAACTTACCGATGTTGCCGTAACCTACTACGGCTGCTCTAAACTTTTTCATTTGATGTATTTATTTCTTTTATATTGTTGTTTATTTTGGATAATTCCTTCTAGATATCTATTTCCGGTTGCAAAAGTATAGCTTTTTCTTGAAATACGTGACGTTTTAATAGATTTTTAACTCATAAAACTTGCAAAAGGTAATAAAATCATAGTTTCTAGGTAGAATGAAGGGGGAATTGTAAGGGTTCTAGAACAGATTCCTTACAGTTTCGTGATTTCAGGGATTTAAGAGAATGCCTATGCTCTTCCTATTCTGTTTGTCGATGGATAATGAGTGATTTCTTTCCGCTCCTGATTAAATTAGCTTCTATCCTTAAGGGAAATTGTATCTGCCCTTAAAGGTATTTGTTTCTACCTTTAAAGGAAAATGTTCCTGTACCTAATAGAAATCTTCGTTCAGCGATGTTGAATCTCCGTTCGCCGACGTTGAATGTACGTTCAGCGACGTTGAATGTCGGTTCAACGACGTTGAACGGAGATTTCTTCTAGTCTTAAAAACAATTTCCATAGGGGATAAAGGCTTTTTCTTATAGGGGTATCAGCAATATAATCCAATGCCGGATACAATAAATCCCTATTCCGTGCGTTCATATTATTATAATTAATTTATGAAAGAGGTATAACCAAGTGTTTAATAAGGAGAAAATAAAAATGATAGAATATATTCATGGCGATCTGACCGAACTGACCCCGGCAATGGCAGTAGTAGAGACTGCAGGAGTGGGGTACGGACTCAATATTTCGCTCAATACCTATACTGCCATTCAGGGCAAGCAGGAAGTAAAACTCTACGTGCATGAGGTTTTGGTGGCAGGTGGAAGAGATGACTCTTTCACCCTTTTCGGTTTCGCCTCCAAGCAGGAGCGCGAACTCTATCGCCAGCTCATCACCGTATCGGGTGTGGGAGGCAATACGGCGAGAATGATTCTCTCGTCGATGTCGCCAAGCGAACTCTGCAATGTGATTTCTACAGGCAACGAGAAGATGCTGAAGACCGTGAAGGGTATCGGATTGAAGACCGCCCAGCGCATCATCATCGACCTGAAGGATAAGATCGTGAGTCTGGGCATCGCCGATGAGCTGCCGGCAAATGGCGGTAATGTGGTGATGGTGAACAATGGGGTCAAGGATGAGGCTGTCAGTGCCCTCACCATGCTCGGTTTCTCACCGGCACCTTCTGCCAAGGTGGTAGTGGATATCCTGAAGGCGCAGCCTGATCTGCCGGTAGAGCAGGTTGTAAAGCTTGCCTTGAAGCAAATTAAATAACTTCAGGCTGAAGCAAATCCAGTAACTTTATGAAGGGGCAAAGAATCTTTTATTTTTTGATGGCTTGGCTGATGGTGGCAACCTTCGGCTACGCCCTCGCTTTGCCTTTTCCGCAGCAAGACAAGAAGCTTCCAAAGCACCAGCCCATTCAGGTAGATGAGGATACGATTCCCGATTCCCTGCTGCATCCCCGTTGGAAAATCCAGCTTACCCAACCTTATTCCCTGAGCGATCTCTATCAGAGTCCGCTCGACCTCAAGCGTCCTGATGCCCTCCGGTATCAGGTCATCTACAATGATACCCTCAACCGTTATGTCATCGGCAACCGGATGGGCAATACCTGGCTTTCGGCTCCCATCATGCTCACTCCGGATGAATATATGAAATGGACGGAACAGAATGAGCGCAATGCCTTCTATCGCCAGAAGAACGATGAAATCTATCAGGCGAAGGGCAAGGAGAAGTTCGATTTCTCTGATATGCACTTCGATCTGGGACCTGCCGAGAAAATCTTCGGGCCCGGTGGAATCCGTGTCAAGACCCAGGGTACTGCCGAACTGAAGTTTGGTGTCAACAAGAAGAATATCGACAACCCGTCGCTGCCTATCCGCAACCGCAAGACCACGATGATGAACTTTGATGAGAAGATCAATCTCAACGTGAATGGAAAGGTAGGCGATAAGATGGACCTCAACCTGAATTACAACACCGATGCCACCTTCGACTACGATGCCCAGAACATGAAGCTGAAGTATGATGGCAAGGAAGATGAGATTATCAAGCTGGTTGAGGCGGGCAATGTCTCCTTTCCCAGCAACTCCTCGCTCATCAAGGGCGCCAGCAGTCTTTTCGGTGTAAGAACCGATATGCAGTTTGGCAAGCTCAAGCTGCAGACGGTGTTCTCACAGAAGAAGTCGGCTTCCAAGAGTGTATCGAGCCGGGGTGGCGTGCAGCTTACTCCCTTCGAGCTTAATGTGGTAGATTACGAGGAAAACCGTCACTTCTTCCTCTCTCAGTATTTCCGTAGTCATTATGATGCCTGGATGCAGAAACTCCCGAATCTGCTGACGGGTATCACCATCAACCGTGTGGAAATCTGGGTAACCAACAAGACGGGAACCACCACGAATACCAGAAACATCATCGCCCTGACCGACCTGGGAGAAAACGAGAAGGTGAGCAACCCGATGTGGGGAGCAGGAGGAACGATGGTGCCGGCTAACCAGGCGAATACCGAGTATGCATCGATGACTGGTCAGTTTGCCGCAGCCCGTGACATCAACCAGACAGCCTCTGTCCTGGAAGGTGGCGGACTGATAGGCGGCAGCGATTTCGAGAAGCTGGAGAGTGCCCGTCTACTCAATTCCTCTGAATATACCGTGAACCAGGCGATGGGATATGTTTCGCTGAAGTCTGGTCTGCAGACCGACCAGGTTCTTGCCGTGGCATACGAATATACCTATGGCGGAGTGACCTATCAGGTGGGCGAGTTTGCCTCGGATATCACCGATACCAAGCAGGCTCTCTTCGTGAAGTCGTTGAAGAATACCAGTTGCAATCCACAGCAGGGCAACTGGGACCTGATGATGAAGAACGTATATTATCTCTCTTCGCAGGTGGAAAAGGACAAGTTCCGCCTCGATGTGAAATATCAGAGTGATACAACGGGTGTCTATGTCAACTACATTCCGGAAACGCAGGTGAAGAACCAGCCTATCATCCGTGTGCTGGGTGCCGACCGACTTGATAACAACAACAAGGCGCGCAGCAATGGCTACTTTGATTATGTAGAGGGCTATACCGTATCGAATGGTCGCGTGTTCATGCCGAAGGTGGAACCGTTCGGCAGTTATATGCAGGATTATCTCGTCAAGAAGGGCGTGTCTGAGGAGCAGGCAGAGAAGTATGCCTTCACCGAACTCTATGACAGTACGAAGACCATCGCCAAGCAGATAGCCGAAAAGAATAAGTATCTCATCGTGGGACAGTTCAAGGGCTCGGCAGCCAATGTCATCTCCCTCGATGCCTACAATGTGCCGCAGGGTTCGGTAGTGGTGACGGCAGGTGGTGTTACCCTGAAGGAGGGTACCGACTACTCGGTGGATTACAATGCCGGAGAGGTGACCATCCTCAACCAGAGCATCATCGATGCCGGTACGGCGGTCAACGTCTCCCTGGAGAGCAATACCGATTACGGGCAGATGAGAAAGACGATGGTAGGATTCAACTGGGAGTATGAATTCTCCAAAAATTTCCAGATCAGCGGAACCTTGCAGCATCTCTCGGAACAGGCGCTCACCAACAAGGTGGCGATGGGCAGCGAACCGCTGAAGAATACGCTCTGGGGCATCAACCTGAACTGGAAGAAGGAGAGCCAATGGCTTACCAACATGCTCGACAAGATACCGTTCCTGCATCTCACCCAACCTTCCTACATCTCCTTCAAGAGTGAGTTTGCCCAGCTTCTGGCGGGCGAGGCAGGAGGAGTACAGGACAATGCTTCGTATATTGATGACTTCGAGAATACCAAGGGAACCATCGACGTGATGACTCCTACTTCGTGGGTTATCTCCAGTGTGCCGTCGCTCAACTTCAAGGATGATTACAATGACAAGACGGGGTTGAGCAGCGGTTTCCATCGTTCCCGCCTTGCCTGGTACACCATCGATCCGCTCTTCACCCGAAGGGGCAGTTCGCTCACTCCGGGCCATATCAAGAGCGACCTCAAGCAGTTGAGCAACCACTATGTCAGAGAGGTGTATGTAAAGGAGCTTTTCCCTCTGCGCCAGCAGAGCACCTATCAGGGAGCCACCAGCACCCTGAGTGTTCTCAATCTGGCTTACTATCCATCGGAGCCGGGACCTTACAACTTCAATGTATCCGATCTGCAGTCGGATGGTACCCTTGCCAATCCGTCCCGCAACTGGGGTGGAATGATGCGCAAGCTGGATACCAACGATTTCGAGCAGGCAAACGTGGAGTATATCGAGTTCTGGATGCTCGATCCGTTCATCTATTCCCGAGAGCAATCGGATGCAGCCGACTATGGTGGCGACTTCTACATCAACCTGGGCGAGGTGAGCGAGGATATCCTGCGGGATGGCAAGAAGTTTTATGAGAGCGGAATGCCGGTGGATGGCAGCAACAGCTTCACCTATACGCAGTGGGGTAAGATTCCTACGCAGAGCACCGTGACATACGCATTTGCCACCACCAGCGGAAGCCGTGCCCTGCAGGATGTGGGATTCAATGGTCTGACCGATGCCGAAGAGCAGGAATTCTACAAGAGTGCCTATCTCAACCAGATACAGGGCAAGGTGAACCAGGCAGTGTTCGACAGTATCTTTGCCGACCCAGCCCGGGATAACTATCACTATTTCAGAGGCTCTGACTGGGATGAGATGCGTGCGCCCATCCTTCACCGATACAAGTACATCAACAACCCTCAAGGCAATTCGCCTGACAGCGAAAGCCGTACCGAGAGTTATGATACCTCCTATAAATCGACACCGGATGTGGAGGACATCAACCAGGACTATACGCTGAACGAATATGAGAAGTATTTCCAGTATCACGTCAGCATCCGTCCGGAAGATCTAGTGGTGGGCAGCAACTTCATCGTGGATAAGCGCGAATACACCCAGACTTGGCGAGACAACACGAAATCCACGGTTACCTGGTATCAGTTCCGCATTCCTGTGGATGAGTTTGAGAAGCGCCAGGGAAACATCAACGATTTCTCCAGCATCCGCTTCATGCGAATGTTCCTCACCAACTTCAAGAAGCCTATCGTGCTCCGTTTCGGTACGCTCGACCTGGTGCACAGCAAATGGCGTACCTACGACCAGCCGTTGGGTGCAGCCAGTGGCGGAACCTTGGAGGCGAGTGCAGTCAGTCTGGAGGAAAATGCCGAGAAGACACCGGTCAACTATGTGCTTCCTCCGGGTATCAGCCGCGAGCAGGACCCATCGCAGCCACAGCTTGTCGAGGCAAACGAGCAGGCGCTGAGTCTGGTGGTGAAGGATCTGACCCATGGCGAGGCAAAGGCGGTATATAAGAACTCTACCCTCGATCTCCGCCAGTACAAGCGCATCCAGATGTTTACCCATGCCAATGCCCTGGAGCAGAACGCCACCAATCTGAAGAACGACCAGCTGGCGGTCTTCATCCGCCTGGGCAGCGACTATAAGAACAATTACTATGAGTACGAGATTCCGCTCAAGCTGACCGAACCTCGCAGCAATTATAACCGCAACAGTTCTGCCGACAGAAAGCTGGTCTGGCCGGAGGAGAATATGCTCAATGTAAACCTGAGCGTATTTACCAGCCTCAAGAAGGAGCGCAACAAGGCGAAGGCTGCTGGCATGGCTTCCTATATGGCACCTTATGTGATGATGGATGCCGAACATCCGGGCAACCGGATCACCATCGTGGGCAATCCGAGCCTGGGCGAGGTAAAGACGCTGATGATTGGCGTGAGAAACAATTCGGATGAAGTGAAGAGTGGAGAAGTCTGGGTCAACGAACTCCGACTTCTGGAGCATAACAACAAGGGCGGATGGGCTGCCAATGCCAATCTGAACGTGCAGCTCTCCGATCTGGGTAGCGTGAATGCCTCCGGCCGCTATATGAGCGAAGGCTTCGGCGGTCTGGAAGACGGCGTGGCTAGCCGCAGTACCGATAATTATGGTGCCTATAGCGTGACCACCTCGTTGGAGATGGGTAAGTTCTTCCCCGACAAGGCGAAGGTAAGCATACCTTTATATTATAGTGTGACGAAGGAGAAGACCTCTCCGAAATACAATCCGCTGGATACGGATATGGAACTGAAGGATGCGCTGGATGCCGCCGGCTCGAAGGCTGAGCGGGACTCTATCGAGAACATCGCCGTGACCAAAGTCACCCAGACCAACTTCTCGGTATCCAATGTCCGGGTAGGTATCGCCACCCGACGTCATCCGATGCCTTACGATCCAGCCAACTTCTCGTTTACCTACAGTCATGCCCATCAGCATACCACGGGTGAGACCACGGTCTTCGAGAATCGGGACAACTGGCGCGGAGCCCTGGATTATTCCTGGACACCGATCTACAAGGCGTGGGAACCTTTCAAGAAGTGGAAGAACAAGAGCAAGTGGCTCGACATCCTGAAGCGATTCGGATTAAACTGGCTGCCTCAGAACATAGCCTTCAATACGGAGATGACGCACGAGACCTATGAGCTGCAGGAACGCGATATGGAGAGTACGCTCAATTCGCAGCTGCCGCTCACCGTGAGCGACCAGTTTCTCTGGAATCGCGAGTTCTCTCTGCGCTGGGATCTGACCAAGAACCTGCACATGAACTTCCAGAGTGCCACCCATGCACAGGTAGATGTGCCTTATCCGGATGTAAATGCCGATCTCTATGCCGACCAGTATCATGCCTGGAAGGATTCGGTGTATCGGAGTTCGGTATGGCAGAGTGTGAAGAGCTGGGGTACGCCGCTCGACTACAGTCAGAACTTCACGGCATCCTATAAGTTGCCTATCCATCTGCTGCCAGTCTTCGACTGGGTGAATACCGATGCCTCCTACAACGCCAACTATACTTGGGAGCGAGGTACGGAGGATGAGAACGGCAACTCGTATGGCAACACCATCAACACCCAGCGCGAGCTGACGATTAACGGAAGCTTCGATCTGGTACGCCTCTACAACCACATCCCATTCCTCAAGAAGGCGAATGACCGATTCAACCGCTCGATAAGCAGGAGTGAGATAGAGAGGAAGAAGAAGGAGAAGGAAGCCAGGCGGAAGCAGGCTTTGCTGAAGAATGCACAGCAGAAGAACGATATGCAGAAGAATGGACTGCAGAAAGATAATATGCAGAAGAATGGGCAGAAGAATCAGGTAGATCTGGCGAAGGCGCTTCCGAAAAACAGGAAGGCTTTCGAGAAGGAAATCACCCTCCTGCCGGATACTTCCCTGCTCATCAGACATGGCAAGAACAGCAAGCGACTCCTCATTTCTGCTAAGACGGAGGATGGAAAGGTGTATCATCTGAAATATAAAAAGGTGGATAACAACCAGATCCGTATCAAGTCGAAGGTGGATAGCATGATGAAGCTGAAGATTACGGTGATGCCGAAAGAGCCGCTCGATAACGAAAGATGGTACCGGACAGCCCAGACGGCAGCCCGACTGGCAATGATGCTGCGCAAGGTGAGCTTCACCTACCGCAACAACTATCAGATGCTTCTGCCGGGCTTTACTCCTAACGTGGGTGATGCCTTCGGACAGAAGAAAGTGGGAACGATGGCGCCGGGACTGGATTTCGCCTTCGGACTGGTGGATGACAGCTATATCGGAAAGGCAAGAGACAACGACTGGCTGCTCTGCAACGACTCGATTGCTACGCCGGCTACTACCAGCAAGACCGAGAATCTGCAGCTGCGTGCCACCCTGGAACCAGTCAGGGATTTCAAGATAGACCTTTCTGCCACCCGCACCATGACCACGCAAAAGAGCATACAGTATATGTATGAGGGTACACCGACCACCCAGAGCGGAACTTTCCAGATGACTACCATCTCACTGAGTTCGGCTTTCGAGGGAATCGGAAATGCCAACAGTGGTTATCGCAGCAGGACTTTCGAGAAGTTTGTCGGCTCGCTCGATGGTTTCCGCCAGCGGGTGGAGTCGCAGTATGCCGGAACGGTATATCCTGTGGGTTCTACCTTGGGTGGAGGCAAGTATGATGCTTCCCGCACACCGGTTAATCCGTATAGTGGTGATGTGATGATTCCTGCATTCCTCAATGCCTATACCTCGATGGGCGGCAGTTCGCTCTCCATCTTCCCGGCATTGAGCCGGCTCTTGCCAAACTGGACCGTCCGCTATAGCGGCTTGGGCAAGTTGCCTTGGTTCCGCGAGCACTTCAAGAGTGTGAACATCAACCACGCCTACAAGAGTATCTTTGCCGTGGGCAGCTATAGCAGCTACAGTACCTATCAGGAGTATATGAATGGTCTGGGCTTCGTGACGGATGCCTCTACGGGCAATCCATCGCCTAGCAGCATGTTCAATGTTTCTCAGGTGAGCATCAATGAGGCATTCTCGCCATTGCTCGGTATGGATGTTACGCTGAACAACAATATGACTATCAAGGGTGAGTATCGCCAGACCCGAGTGCTGAACCTCAGTATGACGAGTGTACAGGTGAACGAGGCGCTGAGCAAAGACTGGGTGGTAGGTATGGGCTATCGCATCAACAACTTCAATCTCTTCGGTGCTCCAAAGGCACACAAGGTGAAGGGAAGAACGGGTGCCCAACAAAACAGCGGAAACGGAAGCAAGGGCAAGAATCAGACCCGGAACTATGGTCCTAATCACGACCTGAACCTGCGTCTCGACTTCAGTTTCCGCAAGCAGGCAGCCATCGTCCGTGATATAGCCACGATGACGAGCAGCGCCAGCAGCGGCAACAATGCCCTGAAGCTGAGTTTCACGGCTGATTATACCTTGAGCAAGATGCTCACCATGAGTTTCTACTATGATTGCCAGACCAATACGCCGCTCTTGTCGAGTAGCAGTTATCCTACCACCACGCAGGATTTCGGTTTGAGCATCAAGTTCTCCCTGACGAGATGATGTTTTTTATCGCCCAACTGCGGTGCAAAGGTACAATAAAAAAAGACATTGTGTTTTGCAAGGTTGTCGCTGGGAGGGTAGGTAACAAACCTGCGCTCCCAGCGCATTCTTACTTTATAAGAATGGGGTCATGTAAATCGGAATCAAGAGTGTTTGCCCATCTTTCTGTAGATCTTTGGTGTAAACCAAGTATGGATGTACTATCCTGTCGGAGAATTTTTGACAGAAAGCATCAAGCGAGGCATGCGTTTTGTAACCAGACGACTTGACCTCTACTGGGCACAACTTATTGCCGCGTGACAACAAGAAGTCGATTTCGTAAGAATGCGTGGCATCCTTTGGAAAAGTATAGTAAAAGAGTCTGTTGCCTGAGGCTCTCAGCATTTGGGCAACCAGATTCTCAAATACGTATCCCATATTGGTGGATAGCTTGTCGCTCAACAGTTTCTGGTAGATGATGTTCTCCGTATAATCCTTGTCCCAGAAAGCCAAAGTTACGAATAGTCCCGTATCGCCTATGTACAGTTTGTACTTGTTGATGTTGGCTGTCAGTGGCATACCTACATTCGGATCATCCGTGTGGTACGCAATGTTAACCGTCTTGCTGTCTTCTAAGTTGAGTATCAACTCATCTATTTTCTCTGCAGCCATTCTTCCTACAGCAGAAGTAGGCTGATAGCGGAGCTGGTTCTTGCTCAATTGGGCTGGGATAGACATGAATAGTTTGGATATTTTGCCCGATGGGTCTATCTTTCTGAAATCATCAGCATATAGTTGGAGAATCTGTCGCTTAACGGTATCTACTTGCTGTAGATTGTTAGTGTTAAGATAAACATTGACAGCTTGTGGCATTCCTCCTACCAACATATATAGGCGTAGTTCTCTCATCTTCAATCTGTTGACTCCCTCGCCTAGAGATATTTTCTTATCGAAAACTTGACGCAGCAGAGGCACGCTAGCCGTGTCCCCCATGGCCCATCTGAACTCTTCGTAATCCATCGGAAACATCTCGATACGATGTTCTTCGCTAGGGATACTAATGTCCTTAGTGCTCTTATGTATGCTGATAAGTGAGCCAGTCTCTATATAGTCATATCTACCGTCTTTTACCAAATACTTGATGGCTTGTCGGGCTTTCGGACATTGTTGTACCTCATCGAAGATGATAACCGACTTTCGCTCATGCAATGTTTTATTGTAAGCATTCTGCAGGAAAAGAAAAATGAAATCTATATTCATAAGATCATCAAAGAGTGCTTTCACTTCCTTGGAAGCCTCATTGAAATCTATCAAAATGTATGATTCGTATTCATTCTTGGCAAATTCTTCTACGATAGTTGACTTTCCAATACGGCGAGCACCCTCTACAAGGAGGGCTGTATTTCCCTTGGAAATTTCCTTCCATTTAGCCATTTGGCTATATATTTTTCTCTTAAATATCATATTCTCCATATTTTCAATGTCTTATGGGTGCAAAGTTACATAAAAAATATGTTTTACCAAAATCTTTTTGGCGAAAATATGTCGTTTTACCAAAATCTTTTTAGTGAAAATATGTCGTTTTACCAAAATCTTTAGTGTTATTAAGGATTTGAATTTTCCTGTAAGTGTCTTATACGTGAAAAAGTTGTCACCTTTAGGATGGTTAAACTAAATATGTTAC
>OKVK01000259.1_pt1 | contig 37931 bp, 35 predicted proteins | sample 1604771 | NCBI WGS metagenome assembly OKVK01 (sample SAMN01760906, study PRJEB22395) | human gut metagenome | reverse complement strand
GCAGTCTCTCTGCAGCCGCCATCAGTCTCTGCCATTCATTTTAACACGCCGTCCCGCCGCCCGCAGCCGCAACAGTCCGCACAATGACGTCGCCCGCCATCTGTGCAAGCACCGAAAGACTCGCCGCATCAAGGTTCGCCTGATTGACGGCGGCAATGCCCGCTGCGCGATTGAACGCGAGCGCGACAACGCCGTTTACCGCAACAACGCCGCCTGCGATGCTCGCGCCATAAACGCTGGAAATGCCCTGCACATCGCTCTCTACACATACAGCACTCGCTGCAATCCGTCCCTTTTCAGACGATGCTGCACCGCTTTGCGCAGTTCCCTGCGGCGTCGTGCCGATGTAAGTCTGCGCGGAGAGCCGGTTTACAGAAATCGCAACCGAAGCGCCTTCCGCAATCGCACCGCCCATGATAGCGATAATAGATGCGTTTGCGTTTGCTTCAAACGTAGTGGAAAGGTTGATGTTCGCCGCCGGTGCGTCTACCACAACCCCCTGCCCTATGTAGGTGTGCACCTCAGTTATGTTGGTCGCTATGGCAACGCCTGCGTTTACCGCACCAGCGCCGCCCGCAATTGTACCCGCGGCGGTAACGACGTTGGTTTTGCCGCTGGTCTTTACGTTGATGCTTCCGCCCACATCCCGCAGCCATGCGTTTCCGGCAATCGCGGTTTCCACGCTGCCGCCGAAATGCGTTGCGCCAAGGGACACATTCACCGCAACTGCGCCGCCGGAAACGCCGCTCGTGACCGTCAGCACGCGGCCGAAGTCCATGCCGCCTTCTACATTCACGTTCTGTGCGCCCGCGATGTCTCCTGCGAGGATCGCCTTTACCTGCGTGAACACGAGGAGCGTCGCCGCGCCGACGCCGACGCCCACGAACCCGCCGCCCGCGGTGAAGGAGATGAGGTACAGCGCGGAGCTTTCATTCACCTCACCCACACCCTGCTTTTGGAGTTCCGCCTTCACCGAGCTTTGGGATACGGTGCCGCCTTCGACTTCCTTGTCAAGCGGAGCAAGCACATCTTCGGACGCACCGGAGCTTGCCTTCACATTTACGTCGCCGCTCGCACGCAGGATCGCACCGCTTTGCACGAGTGCCTGGACGTTGGAGAAAAACGTTGAGGACGAAAGTCCCACGCCGACGCCTGCGCCTGTGCCGCCGATGGCGACCGTGCCGGAAACCATCACCGCGCTCACCGCATCCGCTGCAAGTACGTTGATGTCGCCGCCCACCGCACGGATGGCGGTTCCTTTTCCCATCACCTCAGCGGTGGTAGAATCCTTAAGCCCGTCGAGCGCTGCGGAACTGTAGCCAAGGCCTTCCGCAGCAGAATCAAACTGGCTGCTGTCGGGCGCGTTTGCCCTGCCGTCTTCGCCGCTGCCGAACTGTTGATTTTCGCTTGCGCTCTTGCTGGTCTTTTCGTATTGCTTGGTCCTGCTGTTATACAGGTAACGCTGCTGGCCGTTGTACTTCGATTCATATTCTTCGTCCGTAACGGGAATATATTTGCCGTTCGCAAGGACGTAGATTTGGCCGGAAGTGTCCTGCCCATAGCTGCTGTAATCCTCCTCGCCCCCACGCTGGCCATCGCCCGCAAGCAAATCGTTCAGGCTTTCACCGGGTTTGTTTGCGCGCGCGCTGCTGTGCCCAAGCTTGAACGCGCCATCCAACTGCGTCTGAGGATCAAGATTGCCGGCTGTAGCCTTGGTAAGCTTCGCCTTATCCACAGTGTAGGGGACGAGGTTCCCGTTTGAATCCATGCGGTAAAGCTTACCGTCCGGCGCTTCATACACGGTAACATGTACCGTTTCACCGGAGGCTTCGTATGCATAGTCGTAAACGAGGTAAAGTGTGCCATCCCGGGTGGTGGTAAGCTGGGATCCGTCATTCTGGTAGAGTGAATCGTGTGCATCCTGGCTCATCTTGTTGCCGGATACCACAACGGAGAGCGAAACGCCAACGCCTGCAACGCCGGAAGCCGCCACAGTTGCAACCGTGCTCACCACATCCCGGTTGGATGAGGCGAGGAGCGTGAAACTCTTGCCAACGATCGTATTCGTTTCACCGATGACGGCGGTGATGGTATTGAAGCTTACGCTTACAAGCGCTGTCACGCCGACCGCTGCTGTTCCGCTGCCTGCAGCCGTCACAACTACGGCGACGAGGTCGTATTCATCCACCGCGCGGACGTTCACATCACCCGCCGCGTAAACCGCAACGTTGTTGCCGGTAAAGGCGCTGGTCTTGACCAAGGTGACGAGCACGTCGAGCGTACCGCCAACGCCTGCCGTGCCGCCGCCGGACATACCGGCCGCATCTGCGGTCACGAATTCATAGGAGTTGGCAAGCACCGCCACGTCGCCCGTCACAGGCGATGCCGCCGTGCCGATCACCGTGCCGTCCGCAAGGTAAGCGGTCGTCGTATTTTTGAAATAGGTCACCACAGCCACGGCTGTTACCGCCGCCGTGCCGCTACCCGCAGCGCCTGCGGCGATGTTGTACAACCTGGAATCCGCCGTTGCGCTTACAAGGACATCGTTGGCCTTAACAACCATGCCGCCAAGGGCAGCGGTAGTGCTGTTTTCAAACACCAGCGCGTTCGCGCCGCCCGCAACGCCTGCCGTACCGCCTGCGCCAAAGGCAAGGGCCAACAGGTAAAGATCATCTTCCGCATTTGCGGTTACGCTTATATCGCCCGCTGCGGCAACTGTGCCGCTGAGCGCAGCTTCAACGGTTTTGTTGAACACCAGCACCACTACCGTGGCGCCGACACCCGCCGTACTGCCCGCAGCAAGGCCGCCGGCAAAGTCGAGGATCAATGCTTCATCCGAAGCTTCAACACACACATCCGAAGATGTTGTGATCTTCTGCTGCTTGCCGTCCTCCGCGGTAATTTGATAGCTGATTTCGCTTCCGCTGGCGTTCAGGGTAGATCCATCCACCTTTGCGCGCACTGTGTTCTTCGCCACGAGCGTGTTGATAACGCCTGCGCCCGCTCCGTTCCCAGCTGCCGCGCCCGAGATGGAGATCATGAGCATGTCTTCCGTGCCGGAAGCATGAACAACGATGCCGCGCCTGCGTACCGCGCGGTTGGGCACCTGAATGCCTGCATCCGCAGGAAGCCCTGCCACTTTTCCGCTCGCATTAAGCATTGCGCCCTGTTTCACAAGCGCTTCTATTGTATTCTGGAGCACCGCGGTGGAAACCGCCATGCCTACGCCCGCAGTGTTGCCCACGCCGAATGCGCCTGCAGCGATATAGATGCCCGAATCGAGGTTTGCGATCACGCCGATGGAATCGCCTGCCGTCACCACCGCAGTTTCCTGCACGGCGGCGCGAACCGTGCTGTTGCTCACCGTGACCGGGAGCACGCCCGCAATGCCGGCTGTACCGCCCGCGCCCATTGCAAAGCCGATGATGAGCACCCAATCTTCGCCCAATGCCTGCACGAGGGCGCTGCCATCGGTTGCAATCAGCTTTGCGCCCTTGCCAAGGTTCGCTTCGGTCGTGCGGTTCAATACGTTTACGATTACGCTTGCGCCGACTCCCGCCTTTGAAGCTCCGGAGGCAGACATGCCAAGCACAAACATCCAAAGATCGGATTCTGCCGTAATCGCGGCATTTCCGGCTGCGCTGACCGTCGCGCCGTTCCCCACCTTTGCACGGGTTTCCGCAGTTGCCACGAGCACGTTCACCGCCGCTGCAACAGCACCGCTTCCGGAAGGCGCCGCAGAAACCGAACCAAGAGCGCTCACAAACTTATCCTTTGCCACAGCGGAAATTGCAGCCGCACCCGCGCTTATGAGTTCAGCGCCTGCAAGCACATCGGCGATGGTTCTGCTGCCCGCAACGATAACGGAAATGGTGCCGCCAACCGCTGCCTTGCCGCCGGATACGGAGACTGAGAGCGATGGCATCAGCAGGTAAGTGTCCGCCTTCGCGGAGATGTTCACGTCACCCGAGCGCGTCCTGATCACGCCCTTTCCGAAGCGGGACAGGACATCGTTCTCCATCACGACAACGTTCACCGTACCGCCGACTGTGGCGCCGGAGCTGTTGGTGGAAACCGCAGCCGCGATTGTAATCACCATGAAGTCGTTATTAACTTCCGCCGACTGGGTATAGCTGCCGGCCGTGATGTTCGTACCGTCCTCAACAACGGCTTCCACAGCGCTTTCATTGTTGAGCGTGGAAAGCGTAAATCCTACCCCTGCCTTTGCCGGAGCGCTGGAGATGGAACCGGAAATGATGCGCGCCGTCGCATGATCCTGCGCCGTGACGGCCGCAGCACCAATAACATCCACCGTGACGTTCTGGCCGATGAGCGCGCGGGTCGCCGCTTTGTAGAAGATCATCGCCATAGAGCCTGCAAGGCTTAGCGTCCCGCCTGTCCCTCCTGAAATCGCGCCTGCGATCGCTTCGGCATAGTAGTTGTTGGAACTCAGGAAGTTCAGCAGGTCGATCGCGGAAAGGATCGTATCCGTGCTGATGTTGATCGTAACGGTATAGCCCTTGTTTGACGCCGTAGTATCTTTCTTGATGTCGATGATGCCGGGCGTATAGGAGCCTGCCGCAAGTCCGGTGGAATCTGTGAGGAGCGTGTCAAGGCCAACCGTGGGGGTGAAATCAGCGAATGTCACCGCCTTTTTCTCGGCCGAGAGCGTCAGGCTCGCACCGCGGATGGTGACTCTGTCTCCGATCTTCGCTTCCACGGTATTCTCGCCGTAGATAAGCGCGCTTGATGCGCCGATGCCGACCTGCGATCCTTTTGAAATGGAGAGTCCCCCTGCACGCAGCGCCAGCTTGCTCTGATCGAACGCACTGATTTCGATGTCCGCACCGGTGAGTTTTGATCCGTCCGCTATGGCAGCACTCGTCTTCGCATGAGATACGATGATTGCGATTGCGCCGGAAACAGTAGCTTTCGCATTCGTGCCGGAGACTGAACCTGCAAGCGCCTGCGCCCCGAGCGCGCCACGATATTCGCCGTCCATATTCTGCGTAAGCTGCGCCTGTACGCGCAGTTCAGGGAGCGCAGCCTCTGCAGGGTTGGTGGTATCGGTGGTAATCGTTCCGCTGATGTGCGCAACCGCTTCGTTGTTATTCACGGAGATCGCAACGCCTGCTGCGATGGAGTTTGCACTGTTTGCAAGGCTCATCGCCGCACCGCTTGCGCGGGTACGGAAGTTGCCGTCATTATCGGCAAGCAGCCGCAGTGTTTTGGCGGAAAGGTTGCCGGCGATGGTCGCATGCGCCTTATGGTTGGTGATGTTGAGGCCAACCGCCGCTGCAACCTGAACCTTCATGCTCTGCGCAGTGGGTGCTTGGTTCGCAACGCCGCCGTCTACGTTTCCGTTTGCGGAATCAAGGCCCTTGTTCGTGGCCTGATCCGGCGTGCTTTCGGTGCTTGCGTTCTGGGTGCGAAGCGCATTGGTGGAAACAGGAAGCGCATTGTTGGTGCCGTCATTGGTCTCTGTGCTGTTCTCATTCAGTTTCCCGTTTACCTTGCCCGCCGTTTGGTTGTTCTGGTTCTGCGTTCCGGTATCGTTATGGAGTTTGCTGTAATCGCCCTGTGCAACGCCGGTTACCGCATCTTCCGCCTGCTGTGTTCCCGTGCGGAACTTCTGCAGATGGCGTTCAAGGTCAGCGCCCATCGCGGTTGCGATGCCGTAGCTGTCATCCTCATTATAGGTATAGGCGGTGATGTCGGCCGCCCCGGTAAGGTTACCCATGCCCAGGAATTCAGCCGTTACATCGGAGCTTGCAATGTTCACCGCAACCGCAGCGCCAACCGCAGCCTGACCGCCGACCGCAAATCCGCTTGCTTTGGTCAGCGTGTGGCCAGTCTGCTTTGCAGACAGGCGGAAGCTTGCAAGCTCCTTGATTGTCTCTGTTTCCGGCTTGCCGGCTTGATTAAACACCGGCCTCCCGGTCAACGCATCCATTACGGTGAGTTCTTTTTCGGAAAGAACAATGCCATCCTCCCGTGTAGTGGTCACGGAGGTTCCAGTTTGCACATAGGCCCGCACGGTATTGTCGATAAGGCCTACTGCTGCGGATGCGTCAAGCGAAATGTCCTTTGCCTTGGCCGTGGACGCGCCCGGAGCCGTACTTCCATCGGGGTTTACACCGGTGTTGTCATCCCCGGAAAGCGGGTCCGTTCCAGAAACCGTTATGGTATCGGAATCGTGCCAACCTTCCGCACGAACGTCCGCACTTCCTGCGGTAACGGTACGGTTCTTCCCAATCCCGGCTTCCACCGTCATTTCCGCAACATTCAGCGCAAAGGCCGCGCCTACACCCACGGATTTTCCGGAACTCGTTGTGTTGCTGCTTGTATTAAGCGGGGTTTCGCCTGGATTCAACATGCGGAACGTCGCTTTTATAACCGCGTTTGCATCCGGCATGTAGAACGTAAGCACATTGCCGCCCACCTTTTCATAGGTCACAATGTCCTTCGTCTGCGCCTGCCCGTTCACGGTGTAGGTATATTGCAGTTTATCAAGCGTGTAGCCGCTTTCAGGGGTAACCACAACAAGCAGCCGGTCACCCATCTTCGCGTCCGTGACAGCAGCCCCCGCGGTGTCCGTTACCTTGATGGTTCCGTGTTGCGGGGCTTCACTCTTCACGGTTTTGTTATCCGTCTCGAAGAGCGCCATCGCGGTAAGCACAGCATCATCTGCCAAGCCATCGCCCGTCAGGCTGTATGTATAAAGCCATTCGTTTGTAGCGGCGTCAAATACGCCGCCTGTAATGTTGACGTTAAGCGTTGCGCCGGTGTCGCTGCGCGTGAGCGTCAGGCCGCTGAGCTTATAGCCTTCATCAGCTTTAACCTTAATGCGGTAAGTATCCTCATCCGCTGCGGGCTTTGCAAGCGAAGTAATCCTGCCGTTGTTGGTAGTGCCGATCACAAGCTTGCCGCCGCTGCCTTCCACCTCTTTGCCCGCATAGCTTCCGGCGCTGCCGGAGCCTACGTCACTGTCGCCGCCCGCAGCTTTGTTGCGGTCCGGCATGCCGTCGTCTCCTACGGCGGAACTTGCAACGGTATCCTCCACTTGGGTACCCTTCGCAAAAATGGTAAGCGTACCTGTCACATCTACAGGAACACTTGCATCGCCGTCTGCAAGGTATGCCTTTGTTTCGCCGCTGATGACCGCGATGGCTGCAGCGCCCGCAACGCCCACGCTGGAAGCGCCCGCGCCGGAAACAGCCTGCGTCACAAATTCATGCGTGGGGCCGATGTCGCTTGCCTTGATCTTGAGGTTAAGCCAGTTGGACAGCCCATCGAGCGCTGCCGTCGTAAGTACCTTGCCGGATTTTTTTACCGCGTTGAGCGCATTGTTCTTCAGCGTTTCCTGCCAGTTCCCTTTGATGAAGTTCATGAACTGGTTTACGTCCACAATGCCTTCAAACACATCGCTCGCAATGAGTTGAAGTTCCTTCTTTACCTGAGAAGAGAAGGTCATGACGCCCGGTTCCGTAGGTGTTGTGGATTGATCTTTCAGGTTGAAATGCCCTGCAATTTGAGAAAGCACCTGATTGATCACGAAATCAATCATCCGGGTTTTAACGCTTTCGGTGACAACCTCTCCCAGCTCACCCAGACGCTTATCGATTTTGGTAACGATATCGGTGGAAAGAAGCTGCTCAAGGCCGGTGCCGGAAAGAAGTTCCCGCGTAATGGTGCCGACAAGGTCACCGACCACCGTGGCAAGCTCTTTGGAAACCGCCTCTGAGGTTTCCTCGTCAAGCCCGATCGCATCGAGGATCTGGCTCAGGAGCGCTTGCACACCGGAGGTAACATAAGCATCCAGGCTGTTGATCGCCTCGCCCGTGCTTGCAACAGTCGTTGCAGTCTTTTTCAAGTCCGCCGGCATGGTGGCAGAAACGGTAAGCTTGCTGGCTTCCACGGTAGTCTTGCCGATGGACGCAATATTATGATAAGAAGCGATGTTGATTGCAACAGCCACGCCCACGCCGATCTTGGAATTGGTTGCGCTTGCGTTGGCGCGGATTGTCGCATCGGTGTTGTTCGCAGCCGTAACCGAAATCGTGCCGTGCTGGCCGCTGCCGTCATCCTCGGCGCGCACCCAAAGGCCGTCGGCAATGCTGGCCTCGGCGCGGTTTTTCATGATGTTCAGGTTGAATGCAGCCGCAATCTGAATGCTGCCTTCGCTGGTTTGTGCGCCCTGCCTGCCGCTGTTCATGCGGTTGGTAATGGCAGCGCTTGTGTTGGTGCTTCCCGTGCGGCCCGCAAGCTTGCCGCCGCCGCCGATCAGATGATCCGCCTGTTGGTCTGATTCTCCTTTGGATGACCCGTCGTCCGCGTCATCTCCGGAGCCGCCGCTCGTTGTGGTTCCTGTGCCGCTGCCTGCGGCAGTGCTGCCGGAACTTGCGCCCTTTGCCCCTGCACGGGAAGTGGATTTCAGCGTGCTACGGCTTACTGCGTTCACAGTCAGGTTGCAGCTCTTTAAGCTGCGGCGCACATATGCTTCCGCACTGTCATTCAGAATGGAAATGTTGAATGATCCGCCCACCCCGACGCGGCCTCCGGCCGCCGAAGCGTTCGCGGCCATCTCGCGCACAAGCGCGCTTTGCGCTTCCACACGCACATCGCCCTTTGCAGTCAGTTTTGCTCCGCTGCCAAGGCGCGCTTCCGTATATGCGCCAGAAATCATCAGCGCGACCACAGGGCTTATGGAGATGCCGCCTGAGCTTCCGGCTTTCGCCTCCATCATTTCGTTTCCGCTGTGGGCCACTGTGATTTCTATTTTGGTAAGCGGCGCATCGTTCTTCTGAATGATGTTCACACCATCCGCCACAATCGAGGCAACGTCGATGCCGGTCACATCCACCGCAATGCCCGCGCCGACGCCTGCGGAAGAACCGCCCGCCTTTGCCGGGCCATTCGCGTCCGCCTTGGTTTCAATCTCCTCATAAGAGCTGGCCTTCACCGTAAAGGAACCGCCAGAGAGGGTGAGCGTTGCCGTATCGCCCACGATGGCACGGGTCTTAAAGGAATAGGCGTGCGTTCCGTAAAAGCCGTTGTGAAGCGGCATGGCGGCCTGTGTTCATTCGAACCGCAGGACCGGCGCTTCCGCGTTTCCGTGCTGATCCCGCTTGCATGACTCCCCGCCGCCTAAAAACCGGGAGCATATCTCGCTCCACCCTTTCCATGCATAACAGCTCTCCTCTGCGTGAAAGCCGCAAGGGAGAGCTGTTTGCTATAGGTGTGGATAAGGAACATATGCATCAAGAAGCTGCCTTATCCGCACAAGGCTTATTCAAGTATTTAGAATGGCATAGGTTTATTTCTAGCCTGCCGCCGTCAGCAGGCGGATGAGCCACTCTCCAACCTCCGGACAATGGGTATAAATAAACTCCGCCATCTCCATCTCGTTTTCCGCTCGCAGCAAAAGCGCGTGTGATCCCTGCACCGCACCTCCAATTGCTACGCGCGCACATGCCACGCCGCCTATGGCGAGTTCTGAGGCAAGCGCCACCCCACCCAATGCCCAACAACCGACAGCTACACCACCGAACGCATAGATACCAAATACAAGCCCGCCCGCAGCAAACAGCCCTGCAGAGATTCCGCCCAGCACAAGTAACAATCCAAACGCCAAGCCGCCAAGCGCAATAAGGCCGACGGAAAACCCGCCAAGCGCAACCACGCCAAAGGCCACATCCCCGACGGCAATGATTCCCCTTGCACAGCGAGGCCGTCCGTTCCCGCGCGAAAGATGCACATGCACCAATGGCAGTCCCAACAGTGTAGTTTCACTTTTATATTCATATGGCTGCTGGCATATCATGTAGCCGGAAAGCTTTTCAAGCTGCTCTGCAATAGCAACATTTTCTTCCGGCGCGTTCTGTAGCCGCCGTTCCTCCACATTGTCCCGCACAAGGTAATCCAAACTTGTGTCAAATAAATCCGCAATGACTGTCAGCTTTGTAAGCTCCGGCATCGCGGCGCCCGACTCCCACTTGCTTACAGCCTGCCGGGAAACCCCCAACAAATTTGCAAGTCCTTCTTGGGAAAAGCCTTTTTCCGCCCTAAGGCGAACCAGTTTATCACAGAAGCGCACATTTTCCCCTCCTTTCGCTCTTCCTGCAGCGAGCATACTACATCCTCCGGCAAAGCGCAAGAAAGCGCAGCCTTACAATGTGTCAACCATGGGTTGCGGATGCTACTCGCGCACCTCTGCATTGCCGAAGTCTTCCCCATCCACCGTAAGCTGAACCTCTGTGGGAGCATCTTCCAAATAAAAGAACCAATATTGTCCTTCACTCCCGGTTGCCTGAAACGTAACGCTCGTTTGGAACGCCGGTGCAACGCCGTTGAGCGCAACGCTTCGTTCTGCGCCGATTTCGCCCCAAACATCCATCACAGACCAATAGGACCCTGTAATTTCAGGGATCGACAGGCGGTCTATGCAAATCTCACCGATTGCAGCGGATGCGGAAAAGGTGCTTTGGGATGGCTTGCTGATATACCATTCAGCCTCCTGGCCGTGCAGCAGCGTAGTGGACACGACGCCTTCCTGTGTCACCGCCAATGCCAATGCGGAATCCGCGCCGTATATGATGTCATCGTAAGCATGTCCGTTCAGGTAATGGTACGCCGCTTCCGGCGTTTTGAAGCGCACGAGATCCGATTCCGGAGAAACGCAAAGCAGCACCAACGGCAAAATGCCGCAGAACCCCACAAACAGGATCAGTTTCAGCCCCCGGTTCAGCGCAAAGAACCACTTCCGCACCGGTTTGCAAAGCGCCAGTACCGCAATTGCCGCGATAATACAAAACGCAAACCTGATGATCGTATACATAAAAACCGCCTCCATTCCGCATCCCAATGCGCGTGTTGCTCATGAAACGGAGGCTGCAGGAAGCAGCCTCCGTTTGCTTATCCACAGCTTTATGGGCCCGTTAGTCAATATACCGGATTTTGCCCACCATCACGCCCTCGATGCCAAGGCCAGGGGCATTCGTGAGGCTGATCTCCTTCTCGTTGAACAGCGCGCCGCCCAGGATATGATCCTCACGGCAAAGCACAGGGCCGTCAAGATCAATCTTTGTGATGATCTGTTTTGCACAGGCAAGGTGCACCGCCGCTGTAACGCTGATTTTGGCCTCCAGCATGCAGCCGATCATGCACTCCACGCCATAAACCTCCGCTGCGGAAGCAATTTTCAGCGCGTTGGTGATGCCGCCGCATTTCATGAGTTTGATGTTTACAAGATCTGCAGCGCCCATCTGCATGATTTTGAGCGCATCTTCAGGCGAGAACACGCTTTCATCCGCAAGCACCGGCACATAGGAACGCTCGGTGACGTACTTCAAACCCTCAAAATCATGGGCGATCACAGGCTGCTCCACAAACTCAATGTCAAGCCCTTTCTCCTGCATCTCATTCAGGATGCGCACAGCCTCTTTGGGCTTCCAAGCCTGGTTCGCATCAATGCGTACGCAGATATCCTTCGGCACCGCCGCACGGATGGCCGCGAGGCGCGCCACATCAAGTGCCGGATTGCTGCCGACCTTAACCTTCAGGCAATCGTACCCGCGCTTCACAGCGTCGATCGCATCGCGCGCCATCTCCTCCGGGTCGTTGACGCTGATGGTAATGTCCGTCACGATGCTCTTGCGCGCGCCGCCGAGAAGTTTGTAAACCGGAATTTTATGGAGTTGGCCATAAAGATCCCAAAGCGCCATGTCTGCCGCAGCCTTCGCGCTTGTGTTCTTTACGATGCATCCGTTAAGCGCCCGCGTGCAGTTTTCAAACGCATCGACTTCCCGGCCGATGAGAACCTTGCGGATATGATCCTGCATTGCGCCGATGATCGAGCCGGTGGTATCCCCCGTAATCACCCCTGTGGGTGGCGCTTCTCCATAACCGACTGCACCGGTATCGGTATGAAATTCAAATACGACATCCTCCACGCTGTCCACCGAGCGCAGCGCCGTCTTAAACGGTACGCGCAGCGGGACGGAGATCTTGCCGATCCTGATTTCCGTAATCTTCATGCTAACATGTTCCTCCTTTAATGAATGACTGGACGTTATTTCGCCATTTCATACATGGCAGCCGCAATAATCTTCGCATTTTTCATCAGCTTATCCAGCGCAATGTACTCATCGGGCTTATGCTCCACCGCTTCGTCTCCCGGGAAAATCGGGCCAAACGCCACGGTATTGGGCATAGCCTTCGCATATGTGCCGCCGCCCATGCTAATCAGCCGCGCGGGCTCTCCCATCTGTTCCTCATATACCTTGGCAAGGCACCGAATCAATTCGCTTTCCGGCGGCATATAGAGCGCCTTTTTGTGGGAAAGCGCCGTTTCCGCAAAGCCACCCTCCGCCATCTTTGCCACAAGCGCGGGATAGAACTCTTCAAGCTTACGCGTGACAGGGTAGCGGATGTTGATGGTAACGGAAAGGGTATTCTCCGAAAAATTTGCAACGCCCAAATTGAGCGTAAGATCGCCGGAGATTTCATCGGACAGCGCAATGCCCAAGCCCTTGCCGCGCGTCTCCATTCCGATATGTTCCGCAAGGAAATGCACCGCCTCGCCATGATCTCCGGAAAGCCCAAGGCCATCGAGTGCGATCAGCAGGCGCCCGATGGCATTTTCCCCAAGTTCAGGCGTGCTGCCATGCGCATTCACGCCGCGCGCCTCCACGCTTGTTCCGTTTGCCGTTACCTTTTCCGGCAGCGTTCCCTCCACGCCAAACGTCAGCTGCGCCGCGGCGAATTCGGGCACCACATTGGAAGCAATGCCCGCGGAAAACGCAGCGATGCGCCTGTCGCCGGTAGAGCCGAGCCTGCGTGAAAACGTGGCGGTCACAATGCCTTTTTCGCCGTTGATGATTGGATATTCTCCATCGGGCGTAAAGCCCATCACGGGGAGTTCTTCGCCCTTTTCCACATAATGTTTAATACAGAGCGAGCCCTTTTCCTCGTTCAGGCCAAAGATGACGCGGATGCGGCGTGAAAGCGGCAATCCTGAATCCGCAATGGCTCTGAGCGCATACAGCGCCGCAACGGTGGGGCCTTTATCATCCACCGCACCGCGCCCATACAGCCTGCCGTTGTCGATCACTGCGCCGTAGGGCGGATACTTCCAGCCGTCTCCTTCCGGCACAACGTCCAAGTGGCCCAGCACGGCAACCATTTCCTCGCCCGTGCCGAATTCAACATAGCCTGCCATATCATCCACACTGGCTGTGCGAAACCCAAGCCTTTCACCCAGTGCAAGGCAGGCCATCAGGCATGCATGCGGCCCATCGCCAAACGGATGCGCGCCTGCTTCCTCTCCAACGCTCTTGATCCGGATCAGCTCCTGGAGGCTCTCGATGAGTTCGCCCTTGCGTGCATCAAGCTCCCTGTCAAAATTCATTTGTTTCTCCTGTTTCTCCTTTTAATGAAGTGTGTTTCCAAGCATGTTTATCATACCATGCCGCGCCTTTTTTTTCAATCTTATTTGCGGGATTGGCACAGCCGGAACGGAGATTTCGCGCCTGTGTCAAGCCTGAATTCGTTACGCGATCGGAAAATCAAAGTAAGTATCCGGATACGGCTCAGGCGTAACGGCATAATGCCACCATTCGCTCTCATATCTGCGAAAACCGTTCGCACACATCACTTCGCAAAGCAGCCTGCGGTTTGCCTCCTGCAAAGGGGATAAACCCGGCGCACCATGGTGGGAGCGTTCATCCATAAAATCGAAGATGCTCCCCATATCCAGCTCCTGCATGGTGGAAGCATCAACCAGCGTCAAATCCACTGCACAGCCGCGCGTATGGCCGGAATGGCGGGCAATGTATCCAAGCTCAATCACCATTCCTTTTTCCACGTTTGGATAGTGCACAGGCTTACGGCGGTCATCCTCCGCATCCGCGCCCCAGCGCATGAAATCGTCTACTGCGCGCTGTGGGCGATAGGAATCATAAAATTTCATAAGATAGCCCTTATCCCGGAAAACCGCAGCGGCCTTTTCCAACCGCTGTGCAGCTTCTTTTGTAACCACCACAAGCGGCGCCTCATAGCCTGCGGCCGGGCGGCCCATAAAATTATCCGTCCCCGCGTACTTTGCATCAACAATGCAGTCTTGAATTACTTCGTCTACATAAAGGAAGCCTTCCGGCAACCCTTTTTTGGGGATGCCCTTTGTGCTTTGGTTCATCACAAACGCCTCTTTTCGTTTTTTTCTATCTTAACAATCCCTGCTGCACAATGCAACGCTTTTGCGTGGATTCAGCGCGCAAAAAAAGCCCCGGCTGTACGCCGAAGCTTTTCTGCCTTTTCTAATTCACCGTTATTGCCGCATCGCGCGGAACAAAGGGGATTAGCCCCAAGCACGGGGGTCGCTGCGCCCTTCAGAGCGCGCTTGCTTAAACCGTCAGTGTGGTCTTAGCCTCTGCGGCTCTGGAAGCAGGCGCTGCAGTAGATGGGCCTGTCGTTCTTGGGAACGAACGGGATCTTGGTGGGCGCGCCGCACTGTGCGCAGACCGCATCATACATCTCACGATCGTTCGAGCGCTGGCTCTTGCGGGCGTTCCGGCACGCTTTGCAACGGATCGGCTCATTCTGAAAGCCTTTCTCGGCATAGAATTCCTGTTCGCCTGCGGTGAAAACGAATTCCGCGCCGCAATCCTTGCATACCAATGTCTTGTCCTGGAACATGTGTCTGATATCCCCTTGTAAAATTATTTTTTGTTATTCCAAGTTTCGGCTGACCTGGTCTTTGCCCCCACACCCGCCGGCCGGAAGGTTCGCTACTAGGCATTTTTGCCCCCCACTACTGCTCCTCTCGGGGCTTGCGCCCCGGCCGGACTTACTTCTAAGCCGCACCATGCTCACGGGAACTTTGCCCCGCTTATGTGGATCGTTTCGCCTGCGACTGGCATCGACTTGCAACCACAGACCCGAAGCTTTGGATAACTTTTATTATTATAATTGATTCGCTTTTAAAACGCAACAGCTTTTTAATGAAAAAGAGCGGCTTTTTTCATTTTCCGCCCTTTTTCGCTTAAATTATTTATTGTATATTATATTTTCTTTCATAGATTTCCGTTTGGCGGAGAAATCCATTATTCTTTGGGGTGTGGCATTTCATCGTATTGTGCGCGCGGGCCGCCAACGTACTTGGGACGCGTGCGCGCCATAGTAAGGTTTGCCTCTCCGATTTTGCGCGTTTTCGCATGCACGGGAACAACAACCGGGTGCAGATGCATGCCGATGAACGTTCCACCGATATCCATACCCGCGGATGCACGCCCACGCAGGTCTTCCACCATGACATGGTCATCAAAGCGCGCCACAGCCTGCATCGAAAAAGCACCGCCTGCATGAAGCTGTGGTTTCACCCACACCTGCTGCAAATCAAATTTTTCCATGCATTCACGTTCTACCACAAGGCAACGGTTCAAATGCTCGCAACACTGCACGGCAAGAAACAGGCCGCGCTCTTTCACGCGCGGCAGCACAGCGTCCATAATCGCCGTTGCTGCTTCAACGCTTGAACCGGTTCCGATCATTTTTCCCATGACCTCGCTCGTGGAGCAGCCCACTACAAAAATATCGCCCGCGCGAAGCGTGCCAGCCGCTGCAAACAACTCGTCCAGCGCCGCGTTTACCTGCGTGTTAATCTCCGCATATGGTTCCATTCTTCCACCTCGTTCAGGCGGCGTCATACCGCCTTTTTTCTTAATTATATTCCCCTCTGCGTTTGCTTGCAAGGGCCGCAAATGCATGCGCGATTCCAGTCAAAAAAATATTATTCCAGAAGCTTGACAAATTGTGTAAATCAGGTATAATTAATTTAAGAATAATTCTTATTCTCAATGGAGGTGCACATGATCTATTCAAAAAAGCGAGAGCTTGTATTGGATTATGTGCGCGCTGCCTGCACCCACCCCACGGCGGACGAGGTTTATGCAGGCCTTAGGGCCGGCGATGCGGATGTAAGCCTTGCAACGGTCTACCGCAACCTGAACCAGCTTGCCGAAAACGGGGCGCTCCGGCGCATCACGACGCCTTCCGGGCCGGACCGGTTCGATGGCAACGTCACTCCGCACTTACATGCGATCTGTACCTGCTGCGGCCGCGTGATTGATGTTCCACGCGCTCCCCTGCCCGACCTGTGCAGCATCGCGAGCGCACATACGGGCATGGCCATAACGGGTATGACGCTTGTATTCCATGGTATCTGCAGCGCTTGCAGCGCAAACAATAAAGCACACTAGCTAAATTCTGAAAGGAGACTCAACCATGAAAGAACTCAAAGGAACCAAAACCGAAGCCAATCTGCTCGCCGCATTTGCAGGCGAATCACAGGCTGCCACCAAATACGGTTATTATGCTTCCGCCGCGAAGAAGGAGGGCTACGTCCAAATTTCCGCAATTTTTGAAGAAACCGCAGGCAATGAAAAAGAGCATGCCAAGCTATGGTTTAAGCTGCTCCATGGCGGCAAGGTTCCCGGCACTGCCGACAACCTTGTAGATGCTGCTGCGGGCGAGAATTATGAATGGACGGATATGTACGCCGAATTCGCTGCTGAAGCACGCGCAGAAGGTTTTGAAGACATCGCGCGGCTCTTCGATGGCGTAGCCGCCATCGAAAAAGGGCATGAGGAGCGTTACCGCAAGCTGCTTGCCAACATCAACGAAGGCAAGGTTTTCTCCCGCAACGGCGTATGCGTTTGGAAGTGCCTCAACTGTGGCCACATCCACATCGGCGAGTCTGCGCCCGAGGTCTGCCCCGTGTGTGCGCACCCGAAAGCCTATTTCGAGCTCAGAGCTGAAAACTATTGATTTTATTGGTTGTGTAGCTTGCGTGCCGTTTGCAGGCATGGCGGCACGCAGGAGTACTGCCCGAAGAGCTCCCCTCTTCGGGCAGTACTTATATTACGACATCTATTACGACATCGAAATGATCTCCTTGCGGAGGACCTTGATGATGTGTTTTTCCAACCGGGAGATATAGCTTTGGGAAATACCCAGCATGTCTGCAACCTGCTTTTGTGTATATTCGTGTGTGCCGCGAAGGCCAAACCGAAGCTCCACGATCTGCTTTTCACGCGGGGTGAGCTTACGCATTGCAAGCGCAAGCAGTTCCTTATCCACCTCATCCTCAATCCCGCGGTAAACGAGGTCGCCATCCGTGCCGAGAATATCGGAAAGCAGAAGTTCGTTTCCATCCCAATCGATGTTAAGGGGCTCATCCAGGGAAACCTCGAGTTTGAGGCGGCAGCTCCGGCGCAGATACATGAGAATCTCATTTTCAATACAGCGGGAAGCATATGTTGCAAGCTTAATTTTCTTTGTGGTATCAAACGTATTGACGGCTTTGATGAGGCCAATGGTGCCGATGGAAATGAGGTCCTCGATGTTCACACCGGTGTTTTCAAACTTGCGCGCAATGTATACCACAAGGCGCAGATTGCGTTCAATCAGCGTCTGCTTCACAGATTCATCCCCTTGGCTCAGCGCATGGATGCATTGGCTTTCTTCTTCTCTGGAAAGCGGGGGCGGCAGCGCCTCGCCCGCATTTACATAGTAAAGCGAAGATAAAATCCCGAGGCGCCTGTAAATTCCGATGAGCAACCGGGCAAAAAAGCGTTGCATGGATTAACCTCCCAAATTCATTTGTTCCGCCAGCACCGGCGGTAAGAGCGCCTCCGCGCCGCGGATTGGCGTGGGACAAAGCGCAAGCAGCGCATCGCTTTCACGGCCGTTTATACAGAGGCGCTCCGGCTTCAACGCATAAAGAACGTCCGTGCCATGTGCCGTGGCCGTTGGGATCGGGATGTGCGCATGCTCTGCAAGCTCCGGTAAATGCGCAACGGCAACCGGTTTGCCGCTAAGCGGTTCGACCAAGCCGTTTCCCGTATCAATCAATGCATCTAGCCGGTATTCCCGGCCGGCAGCATGCATTATGACCTCCGCCCGAAACCCCGCCTGCGCCCGCCGCGCCTGCAAGCGGCGCACCAGATTCGGTACAAATGTGGCGGCAAGCACAACCACCAGCGCAGTGCGCACAGGCAGAGCGGCAAGCACAACGCCCGTACCCATTCCACCTCCAAAGCAAAGCGCCAGGCAGAACGCAAAACCGCCCGTTAAAAAAGCCGCTGCAAATACCGCCGCAACAGCACGTGTATATTCCCGCAGGCGCTTTTCCGGGAAAGCAAGTGCAAACAGGAGTCCGCACACAATTTTTCCCGGCAGGGACAATAACGGCGGAAAAAACAACGATGCCCATGCACAGCAGGCGCCAAGCGCGGATGCAATGGCCATGCGGCGTATTGGCAAGCGCCGTGCGCAAAGCGCTGCGGCAATGCGAAGCATCAGGCAATCCATTACGAAATTATCCAGGAGAAACAGCTCAATATACATATGCCGCCCCCTTCCCGCTTCCACGGGTACTATACCATACGCACCTTGTGATATGTGTAGAACAAACGATGCATATATAGCGGATAATTGTTGAAACCGGAAACAGCGCCCATAAAAAAGAGCCGCCTTGCGCGACTCCTTCAACAGCAGGGTTCTTTTTAATCTTTGTCAGCACATAAGCTGCACTTTTATCTCTTTTGCCAGGCATCTTCTCCCTGCGATGCCGCAAAAGCTCACAAACATGCATTCGTGTGGCCGTCCGGACGGACATCGGGCCGCCCTGTTCAGCATCCGTTATCTCAAGTATTCCTTAATTGTTTTCCGGCATTTACCTTATTGACTTTCGGGGTGTATTCCCTTATGATGAAGCAATGATTAGGCTGCATTGCTTGGCTCTATTATGGTGCTTTTTTATCTGTTCTTCCCAACAGATAATCCACGCTCACACCGTAAAAATCCGCAAGCTTCACCAAAACCTGAGCGGTATAGGCGATCTTTCCGGTTTCGTATTGTGAGTATGTATTTTGCGCCACTCCCAAATAGTCGGCGAGCTGTTGTTGCGTTAAGTCATTATCTTCGCGCAGAGCGCGGATGTTCTCAAAAATCATGTTTACCACCTAACAATATATTATGTACATGATTTTTGATGATATCCTGTTTTATCTGCAATATAGATAAAATCTCGTTAAAACCGTTAAGAAAACTCCCTTTGGGCGTATTGCGCATCATTTGCGCGCGGCATCGGATTCCCTGCGTGGATACGGTGCGGGATCATCCGTCAGCCCAGCAAGGTAATCCATGCTTGTTTCGAGCGCGAGTGCAATCCGCCTGCATTGATCAAAGGAATAATTCCGCTTCCCCGTTTCCAGCTTGGAATAATCGCTCTGATCAATGCCGGTGAGCATCTGCATTTTGATCTGTGTATATCCCTTGGCTTTCCTAAGTGTTTTTAATCGCTCCATGCTAAAATTATGGTGCGGTGACCTACTTGAAATTATGGTCGTTTTGACCTATTCTTGTAACCAGAAAAATTTTGGAGGGTAACTATGGATTCTTTCGATTATATCTACAATCACATGATGGGGCGCTGCATCGACTATGACGCAAACTATCCCAACGAGTTTGAAAAAGGCAGCCCCTGCGACATGCTCGCTGAAGAAATTTTTGCGGCCCGCCTGCGGCTCTCCCGCATCCTCGATCAAAACGAAAGCGGTGAAAGCGAAGATGTTATGGTAATCGTGAAAGCTTATGAGCAAATGCTCCAGTTCCTTTGTCAACGGGCTTATGAGCATGGGAGGGCGGAAAGCCTGTCAGAATGAAGCAAAACGGCTTGTGCAAACGTCTGCACAAGCCGTTCGTTTTGCAGCTCATTTTGCTTTAAAGCAGGACAATTCCCGCCTTTTCACAACTTTCTATCGTCTCGCGGTCCCAAATTGAGCATTGCACTTCGCCAATATGCGCCTTGCTCATCAGCAGCATACAAATGCGGGACTGGCCGATGCCGCCGCCAATGGTGAGCGGCAGTTGATCCGCAAGCAACATGCTGTGGAACGGTAACGCGCGGCGCGCATCGCAGCCCGCCTCTGCAAGCTGCCGATCCAGCGCCTCCGCATCTACCCTGATTCCCATAGACGAAATTTCAAGCGCGCAGTCCAACAGTGGGAAATGGAACAGGATATCCCCGTTAAGCGACCAATCGTCGTAGTCCGGTGCGCGGCCGTCATGTGGTTTTCCATCGCTGAGTTTTCCGCCGATCTGCATGAGGAACACGGTTTTATATTCGCGTGTAATTGCGGCCTCCCGTTCTTTCGGCGTCATATCCGGATAAAGGTCCAGCAATTCCTGTGTTGTAATGAATTTGACATCGCGCGAAAGTTCGGTATTGATGTGTGGGTACCGCGCCTTAAGTGCATCCAACGTGTCACAAACACAGCCTACGATGGAACGCACAGTGTTTTGCAGCGTTTCCAGATTTCGTGTTTCACGCGTGAGCACCTTTTCCCAGTCCCACTGGTCTACGTAAACGGAATGCAGATTATCCAGCGTTTCATCACGCCGGATCGCGTTCATGTCCGTATAAAGCCCCTTTCCCGGATGGAAATCATAGCGGTAAAGCGCCATGCGCTTCCATTTTGCAAGAGAATGCACCACCTGCGCCTCGGTTTGCGCGCAGGGAATATCAAAGCTTACGGGGCGTTCCACACCGTTCAGGTCGTCGTTAAGGCCGCTTTGCGGCTGCACGAACAGCGGCGCTGTAACGCGCTTAAGGCGCAGCGCGCGCGCAAGCCCATCCTGAAAAGATCGTTTAATGAAGCTGATTGCATCCTGCGTTTCATACAGGGTCATTGTGGAACGGTAGCCGTCTGGAATGATCGTGTTTGCCATTGGGCGGATCTCCTTCGTCATTGTTGCGCCGGGCCGCGCCGTAATGTGCGGTCATACGCGAAATTTTATATATTTTATACTATATATTCCGAATGTGCAATGGAGTATGCACTGGAGAAAATGCTGTTTTTATGAGAGGATAATTATTTCCGGCATACATATTGCAATACAAGCTCCTGGGTTCGCAGCAGGTGCGCCCTGTCCAAATCTGCCGCACGCTCCAGACACCCTTCGAGAATGTATTGCACGATCTTCGCGTGCTCAGACAAGAAACGTTCCGCATCGCTTTGGCAGGAAAGAGCGGAAACACGGATCAGCAAAAGCTGGTCGCACAGTTTTTTGTGAATCTGAACCGCCGTCTCATTTCCGGCAAGCCGCATCAGCAACGCGTGCAGGCTTTCTTCGTCTTGCTTTTCCCAAGGATCCCGATCGGGATATGCCGTGCATTCGCGGCTCAAACACGCTAGAAGCGCCTCGGCTGCCTCTGTCTGCAAATCATGCAAGCTTTGAATTGCGTTTACTTCCAGCAGGCAGCGGATAGAAAAATTTTCCCGTATTTTATCCTCCGTCAGCTTTCTAACATAAACGCCCTTTTTGGGGATCTCCACCAAAAGCCCCTCCCCCGTCAACATGCGCAAAGCCTCCCGCACCGGGGATCTGCTAACGTTAAGCCGTTCCGCAATCTCGTTCTCCTGCAGCCATTCGCCCGGTTCATACCGCTGCCGGACCAGTTCCCGGCGAAGGATTTGGTAAACCTGTTCTTTAATCGTTGCTGTATCAAACCGGCCTGCCATGCATGCCCTCCCCTTTCGTTTTCAGAATTCTGATTGCGGTTTTGATTTGCTTGTTTCGTTCCTCCTCATGCATGATCAGCCATCCTGTTTGTCTGAATCATATCATATATCTTCCCCCGATGTGAACCTGTTTCGCCCTGAAAACGCATTTTCTCATCCACCTTTCATATTTTTCGCGCTTTTTCCTGCGCGTTTCTTTGCGGCAATTTGTTCATCTTTTGTTCACAAGCTTCGCAAACATATGGTTTGTATCGCTGCTTGAAACAAGGTATAATGCCATCAAGAAGGTGATGAATATGTCAAAACAACGGAAAACCGGAAAAATTATTCTGCTGATTCTTGCCGCATTGCTTTTGCTTTTGCTGGCTGCCATCGGCATTTTTTATTTGCGGATCAACACTCCGGCCGCACTGTTTACGCCTGATGCGACTGCAGCGCCAACGCCCGAACCTGCTACGCCTTCGGCTGCGCCGCTGCAAACGCCGGGCGCGCATAGTCCCACACCGGAACCCGCCGTTACTCCGGAGCCAACCCCCGCGCCCATGTCCGAAGCAGAGCTGGAATCGCTTTCGGATCTCAGTTTTATGAAGAACCGTGTGAACATCATGGTGTTCGGCATTGACAAAAGCGAAGAACGGGAGGCTTCCGGTTCGTTCCGCACGGACACAATGATCCTTGTTACGGTAAATTTCAAAACAAATGCAGTGGATATGATTTCCATTCCACGCGACAGCTATGTGCAGCTTTATAATAAGTCGGGCGAACTGATCGAGCCGCTTGACCCATATGGCAAGGTGAACAGCGCGTTCTCCCTTGGCGGCGGCCTCAAGCACGGCGGTTATCAGAGCGCGCTTAACACCGTCAGTGCGTTGTTTGGCGGCATTCCGGTTCAGTATTACGTAAGTGTGGATATGAATGCCGTGAAGGATGTCGTTAACGCCATGGGCGGCGTGGAATACGACGTGGATATTGAGGTGACAATGAACGGGCGTGAGCTTCATCCCGGTTTGCAGCATCTGGACGGGCAGGCTGTGCTGGATTATTGCCGCCAGCGCAAAGGCAGTTCCGATGTAGCGCGCGCAGACCGGCAGCAGCGCATGCTTTTTGCCATTTTTAATCAGATGAAGAGCACGGGGCAAATTGCAAATATCCCCAAAATCTATACAGCGGTTCAAAGCAACATTGAAACGAACCTCAGCTTTGAGCAAATCTGCGCACTTGCGTTGGTGGCGGTGCGCATGGATTCCGCCGGGCTGAACCGCCACATGGTTCCCGGCGAATATATGAGCCTGTATGCGCGGGATTGCTGGTGCCTGCACACGCTGAAATTGCAAGAGCTGATTTCCGATGTGTTCGGTGCAGAGGTTATTGTGGATCCCAATGCGGATGCGGAAGCGCTCAAGCTTTATGTGGAAACCAACCGGCTTGCGATTGCAGCGGAGCTTTCCGCCGGCAACCGCGCTTACGCCGATGCGCAGCATTTGCTGACCAATTACAAAAGCAGCATCCCCTCTGCTGAGCGCAGCGCACTGCAAAGCGCAATGTCTCACCTGAAAACGGCGCTACGGCGCGAGAGCAAGGGGTTGCTTGATTTATATACTCCGCCTGTGCGCACGCTTGCAGATTCGATTTGGGCGGGCCTCGGCGGCATGGGGGCAATTCCTTCCGGCGCGGCGGATGCCGTTTTGCAGGAGGAGGAAGAAAGCGACACTTCCTCCGGTTCCGGCGGCATTCACATCGGATAAACGCAGGCCATGCTTCAGTTGGGGCATGTTCAGTTAACCCGGCTGTATCATAAACCATAGAAAAAATAAAAAACCAACGATTATACGATTTCGATAAAAGAACCGCCTGCGCATCAAGCGCAGGCGGTTCTTTCAAAACAAGCCGGAGGAGGCATAACCGCAGTCCGCGGAGACTTCGGCTGCTCTTGGCAGCATCTGGTCATCTGTGCGAAAGCATTTGTCAGGCAAGGCTTTGCCGTAAAAACAAACTGCGCATGCAAGCCCGGGAGAGGTTCACTTATTTGGCAGACAAAGGCCCTTATGCCTGTTCATTGAGCATCTGCATGAATTCCTCGCCGGTTATGGTTTCTTTCTCCAGCAGATATTTGGAGAGCCGATGCAGCGCATCCGTGTTTTCGGTAAGGATTTCGCGTGCTTTCTCCTGCGCATCTTTCACCAAAGCAACAACCTCATGATCGACAAGCGCTGCCGTTTCCTGTGAACATGCAAGCGAGGTGTCCCCACCCAAGTATGCGTTTTCCACAGTTTCAAGTGCAACCATGCCAAAGCGGCCGCTCATACCATACCGCGTAACCATCGCGCGGGCAAGGCGCGTGGCCTGCTCAATGTCGTTGGAAGCGCCGGTCGTTGCACTGCGGAAGATCAGTTCCTCCGCTGTGCGGCCGCCGGTGAGCGTAGCAAGTTTGTTGAACGCTTCCTCCCGGCTCATCAGGAACCGCTCGCCCTCCTCCACCTGCATCGTGTATCCAAGCGCGCCGGAGGTACGCGGCACAATGGTGATTTTATGCACGGGCGCCGAATCACTCTGCTTTGCAGCGACAAGCGCATGCCCGATCTCGTGATACGCTACAATCTTCTTCTCCTGTTCGGAAATCACCGCGCTCTTGCGTTGGTAGCCGGCGATGACTACTTCCACGCTCTCCTCTAGATCCGCCTGCTCCACAACATCGCGCCCCATGCGCACTGCGCGCAGCGCCGCCTCGTTTACGATGTTCGCAAGCTCAGCGCCGGAGGCGCCGCTCGTCGCCCGTGCAACCGCATTATAATCGATATCCGCCGCCATATGCACGTCCTTCGCATGCACTTTGAGGATTGCCTCGCGGCCGCCGAGATCCGGCAGTTCCACAGGGATGCGCCGGTCAAACCGGCCCGGGCGCAGCAAGGCCGGGTCAAGCGAATCCGGGCGGTTTGTTGCAGCCAGAATCACCACGCCGTTCTTGCCGTCAAAGCCGTCCATTTCAGTCAGAAGCTGGTTGAGCGTCTGTTCGCGCTCATCGTTTCCGCCAAGTCCACCGCCATCGCGCTTTTTGCCGATTGTATCGATCTCGTCGATGAACACGATGCAGGGCGCTTTCTCATTGGCCTGCTGGAACAGGTCGCGCACCTTGGCGGCGCCCATGCCCACGAACATTTCCACAAATTCCGATCCGGAGATAGAGAAGAACGGCACCTGCGCTTCGCCCGCAACCGCCTTGGCAAGCAGCGTCTTGCCGGTGCCCGGAGGGCCCACAAGCAGCGCGCCCTTGGGAAGCCGCGCCCCGATCTTTGCATATTTCCCGGGGTTGTGCAGGAAATCTACGATTTCCGTGAGCGCTTCCTTCGCTTCGTCCTCGCCCGCAACATCCGCGAACGTCTTGCCGGTTTGCGCCTCAACATAAACCTTTGCGTTTGCTTTGCCGAAGCTCATTGCATTGGGGCCGATCCCTCCGCTCTGCAATTTCCGCATCATGAACTGGCCAAGCGCCGCAAAAATCAGGATCGGCAGGATCCATGTCAGCAGGAACGTCAGAAGCGGCGAGCCCTGCGTCGGAATTGCCGCTGCAAATTTAACTCCGGCTTTTTCCAGCCGTTCCATCAGGGTTTCGTCCGGCCAAATGCCCGTTTTGTAAACGCGTTCACGCCCTGCATCGTCCGTCGCAAGGAACGTGATCAGTCCCTCTGCATCGTCGCGTGCAACCTGCTCTACTTGGCCCGCATCCACCATTTGCAGGAACTCGTTGTAACCGACCTCCCGCACCTGCGCTTCCATGAGCGCCGGGAAAACGAGCGAATTAAGCAACAGCATAACAACCGCTACAACAATGCAGTAATACACCAGCGGCTTCTTCGACGGTTTGTGTTCCTTCATGTTGCCCATTTGTTTCCTCCATCCCGATTTCTCTTCTGTTCTTGCCATTTATTATACCGTTTGTCCATATAGAAAAAAAGGCTTTGCTGTGCAAAAATGTGAAATAAAACGACGCGGCTGTGAAACCAGAAACGGGCCGTTCTTTCGGAACGGCCCGTTGGCGTTTATTGTTTTAAATCAGGTTTATTCCGGTTTCCGGGTTGAACATATGGATTACGTTGCCGCCGAAGGTAAAGTTCACCTTTGCGCCATAGCCGAAATCCTGCTGCGGCATCCCCTGTAAGTCCAGCGTCGGGATGATGACGACCACGTCCTTGCCGTTTGCATTTACGTGAAGGTGCACAGAGCTCCCCATCATTTCGGAAACATCAACCGTAGCTGAGATATGCGCCGCCGTGTCGTCCGCGCAGAGCATCACATGCTCCGGTCGGATGCCGAGCGTAATCGCCTGCGGCATAGCGCCCTTTTCGCGCAGCGCCTGCTGCTTCTCTTCAGGCAGGTGCACGCGCGCAGTTCCAAGGGAAACAAAGTAGCCCTCGTTGTCCTTGTCCAAACGCGCATCAAAAAAGTTCATTTGTGGAGAGCCGATGAAGCCCGCCACGAAAAGGTTGGCAGGATGGTTGAACACCTCCTGCGGCGTCCCGATCTGCTGGATAAAGCCGTCTTTCATGATGACGATGCGGTCCCCAAGCGTCATGGCTTCGGTCTGGTCATGGGTAACATAGATGAAAGTCGTGTCAATGCGCTGGCGGAGTTTGATGATTTCGGCGCGCATCTGGTTCCTGAGCTTTGCATCCAAATTGGAAAGCGGCTCATCCATCAGGAACACCTGCGGGTCACGCACAATGGCGCGCCCGATCGCAACGCGCTGCCGTTGGCCGCCCGAAAGCGCTTTCGGCTTGCGATCCAAATATTGGGTGATATCCAGAATTTCTGCCGCCTCGCGCACTTTTTTGTCGATGACTTCCTTTTTTTCCTTGCGCAGCTTAAGCGCGAACGCCATGTTTTCATAAACCGTCATGTGAGGATAAAGTGCGTAATTCTGGAACACCATCGCGATGTCGCGATCCTTTGGCGGAACATCATTCACCAGCTTATCGCCGATGTAAAGTTCGCCGCCGCTGATCTCCTCAAGGCCGGCCACCATGCGCAGCGTTGTGGACTTTCCGCAGCCCGACGGACCCACAAGCACTATGAACTCCTTGTCTGCAATCTCCAGGTTGAACTCCTGCACCGCGACCACATTTTTGTCGTAGACCTTCTTGATGTTTTTGAGCGTTACCTTTGCCATGTCCCCGGCTCTGGCGGCAAAGCCTCCGCTTCGTTCGCCTCGCGCGCGCAGGCTGGCTGCGCCGCGCATTACGGCAGGTCTCCACACTGCCGCACCGCGAGCCGCGCGGTTAAAAATACCTCCTTCTTTTCGTACCGCCCCGCATGCTGTGGAGTGCGCAGCAGCCGTGTTTTATCAATGGGATTGTTCCCAAACCGCTCCACAATATTATTTTTATTATAAATGCCGCGCATCGCTTCCGCAAGCTCTGCACGGCATTTATTTCACAAGGTTTTCCGTTTCCTTTGCAGCTCCGGCCGGCTCACGCTTTACCGGTTTTCAAATCCATCCGGATGTGTGCTATGCCAGCGCCATGCGGAAGCGATGATCTCTTCCACCTCCGTAAACTGCGGCTGCCAACCAAGCACCTCGCGCGCCCTGTCGCCGGAAGCGACAAGCTGCGCCGGGTCGCCCGCCCGCCGCGGCGCGTCCACAGCGGGAATCGCACGGCCCGTTACCCGCTCTGCGGCATGAATGATCTCGCGCACCGTGAAACCCACTCCGGTTCCAAGGTTAAACACATCGCTTTCCCCGTCTGCGGCAAGATAGCACATGGCAAGGATATGGGCCTGCGCCAGGTCGGTTACATGGATGTAATCCCGCACGCAGGTGCCGTCGCGTGTTTCATAATCGTTTCCAAACACGTTTACCGACGCACGTTGGCCATTGGGTACCTGAAGCACAATGGGAATCAGATGTGTTTCCGTTGCGTGTGATTCGCCGATGCATCCGCTCTCGTGTGCGCCGCAGGCGTTGAAGTAGCGCAGAGACACGGATTTTACGCCGTATGCCACATCCGCCCAGTGGAACATGCGCTCCATTGCAAGCTTCGTTTCACCATAAGGGTTTGTCGGGATAGTTTTGTCGTTCTCCCGGATGGGGATGCGTTCCGGTTCACCATATACAGCGGCGGTAGAGGAGAATACGATTTTTCTCACCCCCTGCTCTGCCATGGAGGCAAGCAGCGTGCAAGCGCCGCCCACATTATTGTCATAGTATTTCATGGGTTCCCGCATGCTTTCGCCAACAAGCGAATTCGCTGCGAAATGAATTACTGCATCCGGCGCTTCACGCTGCAGCACATCGTCCATAAACGCCCGGTTCCGCACATCACCCATGTGAAAGCGCGCCTCAGGATGCACTGCGGCGCGGTGGCCGGTTTGCAGATTATCCGCCACCGCCACATCAAAGCCTTGTTCAATCAGCGCGAAAACGGTATGCGAGCCGATGTAACCCGCACCGCCCAGCACAAGTGCCTTCATAAGCAATTCCTCCTGCAAAACAATCCGTTCTGTGGCATGTTGTTTCCATTTTCCACAGCCCGTTCCCCCTGATTGTACCGCATGCAGCGATATGCGGCAAATCAAAAATGCATGAACAATTTCCAGGCAAAGGGCGGCGCCTGTTTGGGCGCCGCCATGCGCAAGGAGATCGGTTAATTGCTCTGCCTGCACATGCAGGCTCCGCCGCTCTCTACCGTAACACTCGGGTAATACGTCCGTGTTTCGCCGCTCTGCAGCGCCTGAACAATTTCCAGGCACTCGCCGAATCTCTGAAAATGAACGATTTCACGCTCGCGCAGGAAACGGAGCGGGTTGATCAGTTGTGGATTGTCCGTCAGCGTCATCAGGTGCTCATAGGTTGCACGCGCCTTCTGCTCTGGTACGACCATGTAAGAACAACATTTCATCAGAAATTCCAGTGAATTTCAACAGGAACGTCCCTTGTACCGGGGATCCGTTTGCCGATGGAGATATAATCAATCAGCGTTTCCACGATTTCACGGTTGAGGTGTTCCAAGTTGGTATATTGCTCAATCAGTTCGCGGCGATTGTCGCCCGCCGCAATTTTTTCGTCGAGTTCGGCTAACTGCTTTTCTCCGTCTGCGATCACGCGCTCCAAGCGGTCGCGTTCTGTGGAAAATCCTCTTGACATATCCGCATAATCACTTTCGGAAATAAGCCCTTTTACCTTATCCATGTATAACTCTCTGATACCCTTTGAGTATTCCGCAACCTTTTTTTGATAGGCGGTAAGGTCGGCGGTCAAACGCTCCTTTTGTCCTTGCAAGTTTCCGCAAAACTCTATGTTCTGTTCTAACTCGTCCTTGTCAAGGTATTCCGCTGACAATCGGTTCAACTCATCAATCACAAGCTGCTCCAATTTGTCAACTGAAATAAAAGAGCCGATACAAGCGTCTTTTGCAACATGGCGGTTTGAGCATTGCAGGTAATGCTTACCCCTGTTTTTTGACGAACGCATGATGTAACCGCAATTTGCGCAACGGGCTTTCCTTGCAAATAGTCCAATCGTGCCAATGTCAAAGGGCTTTGCCCTCTGTGCGATTAACGCCTGCACTCTGTCCCATAACTCGCGGTCAATAATCGGTTCATGCGTCCCCTCGACAACGTACCATTCACTTTTGGGACGCGGCTTGTTTTGCTTTGTCTTATAGGAAATACTGCCGTACTTGCCCTGTACCATGTTTCCAATATAGATTTCGTTTGTCAGCATATTGGATATGGCAAAGTATTTCCAAAGCGTGCTGTTTTTCATCTTCGGCTGCTGATAGCGCAAGCCATGCAAACGCTTATATTCAGTTGGATTTGGTATGCCCCTGTCGTTGAGCATGCGGGCGATAGCGGTTTTGCCGTAACCCTGTGCGAATAGGGTAAAAACTTCTCTGACAACGGCGGCGGCTTCTTCGTCAATGATGAGATGCCCTTTTTGCTTCGGGTCTTTTTTGTACCCGTAGAGTGCAAAAGCGCCGATGTGAAACCCGTTCTCGCGCCGGTTCTTTAATACGCTCTTGATGTTATCGGACATATCCTCCAGGTACCATTCGTTCACAAGGCCGTTGATCTGACGGGATTTCTTATTGCCCTTGTTGGCAGTATCCGCATTATCTACAATGCTGATGAAGCGGATTCCCCATAGTGGGAATAGGCCGTGGATGTACTTTTCCACCAGCTCCAACTCACGGGTGAAGCGGGACTGGGTCTTGCACAGGATGATATCAAACCTGCGCTTTTCTGCGTCTTCCAGCAGTCGGTTGAATTCCGGACGCCGTCGGTCTGCTCCGGCGTAATCGTCATCGCTGTAAATGTTGTAAAGCTCCCACCCCTGTTCCATAGCGTATTGCAGTAACATAGTCTTTTGGTTTTGTATACTGTTGCTGTCGTCTGTTTCAAATTGCTTGTTTCTATCTTCTTCGGATAAGCGGCAATAAATAGCTACTTTCATAGTCATATCTCCTTAGAGACAGAACAAACCATTTCCTGATATGGATACCATATCACATAGAAAATGGCTTGTCATTGCTGCCGACCGTAGTTATCATCTTGCTTTTTTCCAGTTTTGTGATTAACTCAATCCATTTTCGTGTAAATTCTGTTTTTGACGTGGTATTTTCTCCGTTCTTGAAAACGCTGATGCAGCTTAACCGTTGCTCTTTTTGCGTCAAAGCATAGCCCCCCTTTATCGCCAGATACCGTTCCATATCTTTTTATGTTAGTTGACGAAGCGTTATGAAACAGGATTCTTCAAAGCCATTTTCTCCTTATCAGCCATCAGTTCATCGGAGCTCCTCCCCTCGTTCAATATCCCGGCAGAAAAGGTCAAAATCTTCGAAGACTTCAAAAATAATCCTGCAAATTGTTTTTTCATACTCCGCCTCCTCATTTTGGTGTTTTGAACAGAAAAAGCGGACAGAGAGTAACGGTGGCACATCTGCAATGAAAATCATGTTAAAACTGAATATCTGTAAAATGCGTACGGAAGGCTGTAGACATTGTTATAAGGCCTGTTCCCACTTCAAAGCAAAAAAATTTAAGAAATTTGTCAATTTGTGTCCCATTTGGGTAGGGGGTATGCGATTAATTAATATATTAACCGTAGAAATACGTAATTTTAGGAGGAGATTAAACATGAAAAAAAGATTAGTTCCGTTTGTATTGGCAATTTGCGTACTTCTGTTGGGAATGCTTCCCGCCAGCGCTTTTGCCGCTGCACCGGAGGGCGGCGTTTCACCCCGGGCGTCTGTCGCAATGAGCGGCGGCCTTATATACAATACAACTGAGCAAGCGTATTATATTGTAGGCGAATGCTTCGGAGCGGAAGAATACAAGACACTCGTCATCGCATTGTACAAAAAATCCGGCACTGATTGGCAATTTGTAGATTCACAGATTGCCTGTGGAACAGCAACATACTTATCGGCTGAAAAGAAAGTTGAAATAACGAGCGGATATTACAAGCTGGTGGTATCTACGACTTCTCCCACTCATTCCGGATCGGTCCCGTACTATTACAACGTGTAAAAACAAGGAATGATGTGCAATTGCACATCATTCCTTGTTTAAGCCCACCAACATTGACGCAATATCATTTTCGTCTCTGCCTCCATCAATCATATAGTTAATCACATGCGTATCCGTGACAGTTGTTCCAATAAATGATGCATCGTCTAAAAAAATATTCCCTCTACGATGATTCCAGAAGCTGACTTTATGTCATAGTAGCTAGAATTCTCCGCTACAATGAAATCTGCTTTTCCATCTGTCGAGTACACACGATCCGTTTGGTTGGTAACAATTATTTTTCCATCCATATGATATACAACGCTAATACGTTCTCCCATCTGTCTTGATTCTACGAGTGAAATTCCCTCAATCTCTGCCTTCTCATCTGCAAGGTAGTAAACCGGGTAGTCCACATAGTCCGCCAGTGCGTCTATGGAATCGAAATGCAGCACGGTTTCTTCTTCACGGCTAATGATATTGGGGACTTTCAAAGCACTCCCATCACTTTCGCTGGAACGCACGTGCAAAACATTTCCGACAATTTCGGATACAGCATTATAAAGCGACTTTGCAAATGCACGGCCAGACGGTGTGAATACCAGAAAAAGAGCCAGCAACAAAACTAGGCCAAATGCCCATGCCGCATGTCTGGAAAGCAAAGCAATATTGCCTAATCTCACCGGCGCTACCCTTCTGCACTTTTTCACCAGCGTCTTTTTCGGAATTCCAACGAGCGCTTCCCATTGCTCCCAGCTTAAGTTGGCCCGAATACATGCAACCTCCATGACCTCCATTGCAGAAGGAAGCCCTTGCTTGTAAAGAAGCTTTTTTGCCGCACGCGTGCTCCGAACACGAATCGGATCAAGTAAGTACGGTTTCGGCCGTAAAAGTTTTCTCTGCACTTTTCCCCATCTCATACTTGTTGCTCCATTCTTTCAAGAATATAAAAGAAGCATAAACAGAATTGCCCGCATATCTTTTTCCGGGACGGTTTGGGCAATCTGTTCTTTCAGCCGGTAAATCTTCTTGCGCAGAGTGTCAGCTTTTATTCCGTATTGTCTGGCCAAATGCGGGATAGGTTCCTGATCCAGCACATAAGCAACGAACGCCTCACGCATTTCTTTTGGATATTCAGCCAGCAACTCCTGAAGCAGCATCTGTACCTCTACCTCACGAAACGGGAGATTGCATTCATTATGTTCGACCATATAGCGTTCAATGCTTTCCCCCTCCTCCGGTTCTATTTCATATTTTCTACGAAGGCGGCTTATTGCTTGGTTTCGCACAATGGCTTTCATGTAGCCGACGCAAGCTGCTTCGCAGCTGAAGCTTTTGTTGGCTTCCAATGCAACAACAATCGTATCGCTTACGATTTCTTCAGCTGTGTCTATAGATTCCGAATAATTCAACGCAATTAAAAATAGTGTCCTTTGAATTTGAAGAAAGACCTGTGCAATTTCTTCATTCGTAGTAATGCTTTTTCTCATTTCCGGCCCCGGTTCTTTATGCTTTGTCGCTTTTCCAAGCCCGAATAACTCCTTCTATTATCGTGCAGATAAGTTGTAGCTGTACTTCGTTGCATTGTGTTAAAAGGTAACTGATCCTCTCCAACACTTCCGGATTTTCTTCAATTACAGGCTCTGCTGCGAAAAGTTCCCGCGGATCCAGCGGTATATTTTGAATGACATTTTGCAAGATGCCGTAACCCGGTTGAGATTCACCTGATTCAATGTTCTGATAATTGCGCAAGCTGCAATCGGCCAGCTCCGCCATTTCAGACTGTTTCAGGCCATATTTTCCCCGAATTCTTTTAAAAGCATTTCCGGCCGCTTCATTTCTTGTGCGCAATATAATTCACCTCTCTTATAGAGTGGCAGAAATATTACTCTTAATAAACGCTTTAAAAATCGTTTTATTAGCGTATTATATTTCGTAAATCATGCGCAATTCTATTGAAAAGATGGAAAATGCAGGCCACTGTTGTGGAACAGTAGGTCGTAACGCAAATTCTCTTTAAAAAATGCGGGAAATGGTACTGCGCCATTAACATTCCTGCGGTCTCTAATTATTACAACACTCTAAGGAGGAAATCATTATGTGGTCAACCGCTGAAGTGATTGCTGTATTAAGAAATCATCGGCAAACGTGCGCAAAAATTATGATTATTGAGAACGCCTTACAGGAAGATCGTATCGGAGCGCGGAGCCGTATGATCATGGATGTAAAGCTTGTCCCTCCTTACGTAACTACGTGACCGCGCTAAAGGTTGGTTGGAGTTGCTTACGCGTGAAGAACACTTCCTTGTTCAGACACATTTGATCGATGGCTTGGATTGGGCCAAGACTATTGTGGAACATGGAAGCCTGCAAATAAAAAGTCAAGTCTCAAACAGGACTTGAGAAAAGAAAAATTTGTAGGTAGTAGTAGGTAGGTCAAAAGGGCAACACAAAAAAGTCACCACGGAGTGCTGGCTTAGAAAGTGTATGGCGGATAGCGTCAGTCGCTTCCTTGCAGCCCGGTAGAATCCATGTCCACCGGCGGCAGATTTTCCAATGTTGCGAGATAGTCCCTTATCTTTGCGTAATAGCGGCGCAGGAACTTGTTGGATGCTGCGGTCATGTAGACATAGAACGGCTTACCCTCAGAGCGCTTTTGGTCGAGAAATTGGTACACCGGCTCGTCAGCGGGAGCGCATTTGAGGTAAATGCTCATCACATTGAACAGCGTCTTGCGTAGATACGGTGAGCCGCGCTTCGAGGATTTATTGCTTCGCACATTCCTTTCACCGGACTGATTCGGCATGGGATCAATCCCGGCAAAAGCGACAAGCGCCTGTTTCCGTTCAAAACGGCGCACATCGCCAATCTCTGCCATGAGCTGCGGCCCAGAGGATTTCCCAACGCCATACATCTCCATAACCACTGGGTATTCCGGCAGCATGGATGCAAGCCGCTCCATCTCGGCACGGTAGGTTTCCACAGAGCGTGAGATGCTGGTGAGTTGGTTTGCCGCTTCCTGTACGAGCACCTTGGTTACCTCGGATTTGGGAACCAGCACAAGGGCGTTTTTGGAAAGAGTATACACCTCTTCTGCATTGTCCTGCTTGAAGAAATAGCCGTGTCGCTTACACCATTTCCGGTATCGTTCAGAGAAGGCGTTGAGGCTCTGCTTCCGCACACAGTCCACATGCCAGAAGGTATGAGCGAAGTCCACCCATTTTTGCGTCCCATCGTTTCGTACAGGGCTGTCAAAGCACTTACGAATGCCAGGAAAGGATTGCTCCAAAAGAGCAATCAAATTGTTGGAGCAGACTGTTCGCTGTTTGGAGGCAAGCTGAAACTGGCGGTTCAAGGTTCTCAAATCATAGCGAATTGTATCCATAGGGGTATAGTCTCGCAGATCTGTCCAGTTGTCAAGGGCATATCGAGCGATCTTTATGGCATCCGCTTTGTCGGTTTTTACTCTTCGCAGAGAATTTCCGCCATACTCCTTAATGAGCAGTGGATTGACTGCGCTGACATACAGGCCGGCCTCGTGCAACGCCTTAGCAATCGGCTCGTAGTAGCGTCCTGTGTGTTCCATCACAACACGGGTTTCGCCGTCAAGTTCCTTCAACTGTTCAGCAAGGAAAGCCAGTCCTTCCGTGTTGTGGGCAACATCGAACGGCACATGGACGACTTCACCAAAGGGACGGAGTACAGCTACTGTACTCTTTCTGCTGGAAACATCAATACCTGCTGCGTTCATGAAATCACTCCCGTTTAGAATTTGCAATGGACAAATGCCATCTTACCCATTGCCGATTCTATCTGTTTGCTGACGCGAACGCTCCGGCTCTACCTGCACAAATCGAACACTGCGAATAGGAGGATGGCTGACTGACTTTCATACGGACGTTCAAGCCCTTGGAGGTGAAGGTCAGACCATTACCTCACTATTCTAGCAGTTTAGGCAACGAGATGTCCCATGCCTATGGCTGGCTGCCATAAATCAAGGGGCAAATATATAGTAACAGGAGGTGATGACGTTGTTCACCGTCTTGCTCGAACGCACACCCTGCTCGTCGTAGGTGTAGCTCACCGTGGTGTTGTTGCCGGAAAGGCTCTGCAAACGCTTGCCCTGCCAGGTCAGCGTGCAGCCCCGGAAGCTGAGCGGGTTGCCGATAATCATAAGAAATAGGGATTCTAGAACTACCCAGAATCCCCACTTTTACATCTATGGATGCTCAACAACATCTGCATACTCATATAGAATTATCCGAGCATAATTTGAAGCCTGTCGTTCTTCACCGATCGCTGTGAGCTTTATGTCATTGATCCATTGAAAATAATGCGTCAGTTCATGTGCAATGGACATCAGAATTGAGGCAAGCGCATCATCGCGTCCGGCCACCTCCTTCAGTTTCTGATAATCTCCAGTCGCAACGCGCGCATACGGCTCATCGTACTTATTGACGGGTTCAAAAAAGGTTGCACTTACCATTTCCCCGTCCATGGCTTTGATTTGCTCGGATTTCTTAAAGTAGACCGGGATTCGAATTGGGAAGAAATACTCCTTCCGCAGCCATGCACAAAACCGTAAGCATGCAGCTCTTACCTCAGGGTCAACCCCCCTTTCGAATCGGGTGCGCAATCCGCTTCTATGCTTTGCGTTAGACAAATCATAATATTTTTCCCAAGTTGTAAGCGTCCAAATATGCATCCAATGCCTCCATTTAATATTTCCGATGGTCGCGTCCAGGAGTATGTTTTTTTGGCGGCTCTATCCGTCGTTTTCCGGAACGGCTTTTAAAATTATCTTTTTTTCGTTTTTTCTCTTTCACTTCGCGATTTTGCTTTTTTTGTCCCGGTCTCGCATAAGGATCCGGATTTTGTTTATCCTCAACAACAGAGATGCCCGAACCAATGGTAATCCCTGATCCTATACTGAAAGGATGAGTTACTACAGTCTCTATGACTTGCCATATCTGCGCAATGGCCTCAACTGCTTCAGCTACCCCTTCTGCAGCCTTCATCACCAGCGCGTCTTCCCCGTTTATCAGTATATCCGCTATGACCGCAACCGCTACACCAATAACAAGCAGTTCAACGAGGGTAAATGTTACGCCAAGGATGCAAACCGTGACGCTTTCCCCGAGCGTGTCGGAATAAAGAACCGGGTTATTCAGGCAATACGCCCACATATTTCCGCCAAGCACGCCCTGCCCGGTGGACATGTAAACGTCTGCCGAAATAAACCTGCAAACCTCGGGGTCGTAGTACCGTGTCATCAGGTAATACAGCCCGGTTTCGGTGTCGTAATAGTAGCCTCTGTAGCGGAAGGGATTGTCTGCGCCAAGTGAAGTTGCCAAGGTGCCGGTGGTGGAGATCAGCTTGCCCCATGCATCGTAAGTATATTCTACCACACGGTTACCGCTGCCATCCATAAGGCCAACTACGTCGTTTTAGCCGTTTCTGAGGTAGAAGTACTCTGTTCCGTTGTAATTGACGCTGACTATATAATGGTATCATCGTGGGTGATTATAGATGCTTTTAGTATTTATCCCTGTAAATACTCCGCTTATTACGCTTCCGCTTTAAACTCCCGTATTGGTTTATCTTTTTTGCCTTTTTTCTTCCTCTTATGGAAATTGTCGCGTCTTCGATTGCGATCATAATAGCTGAAATAATAGCACACCCGAAAAACACGGCTACGGTAATAATCAGAATCCAATCGGGTAATGAGGCTGGCAAACGGGAAGTATAATGAAATACGTCGCCGAGGGCATAGATGAGGAACAACAGATAATTTCCAGCTTGCAGAAACATCCATGGCAAGCCAAAAGAATTCCCCTTAAACCATCCGCAAAAAAAAGTTTTCAGCCATTTGGGGATTGGTATTTGTGGAACAGAAATCTTTCCTAAAATTGCGATTATCAACCATGCAATCACAAATATTATAATCTTTATCAGCAGGCTCTGTTCCGCATAATATTCCATATAAATCCTCCGAATCAGCTACAATAGGAGCCAGTTTATGGAAATCACAAACTGGCTCCTTGCACTTAATTGTTTGTTGTTTTATACTCGCATGCAATAAAATCTATATGCTTCATTGAGATATAGCTTGTGTTTTCTGCCTTGGAATCATCAAGACGGGTGATTACTATCATATCATCCATTACTTCCAATACTTCCCCAAAATCTCCAATTTCGTCATTCGCGTGAAACGCTATCCATAGCGGAAAATGGTATTTCATCGCGTATTCTCCTATTGCTTTAAACAGACTGCCACTCCCACCAGTGAATGAAGGATACGGATTTCCTGCTTGTCTGTGCGCATCAGCAAGCAGTTGCTCATACGTTCCATCCATATCAATGCGAAACACCTGGGAAATACTCAATACCGTAAGCGCGTCCACATTGCCGTTATCGCTGAGCATAAGCAGTGAAACTTCCCGCTCATTCAATGCGGCGATATATCCGGAGTTGCATTTGTCCGGCTCTTCTATGTTTATATATATAGAAACCGGTTTGTTTTGCTCAAAAGCCTTCTTTAGAATTTGGTACATATGAAATCTCCCTTCAAACAAATACTGGGGAATTTTACATTATGTGTTGCGGGCAGAAGCTTTCTGTAATAGCCTGCCCGCAGCGCAGGTCTAAGTGTACTATTTAGGCATATGTTTAGGCCCATTTTTTGGAGGGACCTTTTTTGTATTTCCCTTTTTGTAAGGTCGCCTTGAGTCACCTTTCTCACCGCGGGCGTCCCGTTTTTTACGAGCCTGCCCGTTTTGATGAGGGTTTAGTGTCGATGGTCTGGCTCCTTTGGTGTGCTCCTTATAGTACACATAAGGTTCTGACA
>OKVK01000252.1_pt1 | contig 38447 bp, 21 predicted proteins | sample 1604771 | NCBI WGS metagenome assembly OKVK01 (sample SAMN01760906, study PRJEB22395) | human gut metagenome | reverse complement strand
ATGCTAAACAACTTACCCGATATTTAGGGCTGTCACCTACTTACCAACAGTCTGGTACGTCAGTCAATGTCAAAGGGCACATTAATCGTAACGGAGATGCTTACCTGCGTAGTCAGCTTTATATTGGAGCTATGGCATCATTGCGGTGCAACACCGAATGCAAAGCATGCTTTGACCGCTTGCGATCAAATGGGAAGCCAGGGAAATTGGCTATTGTCGCTGTTGCCAACAAACTCATCAGACAAGCCTTCGCTGTTGTTGCACATGAGAAGAAATATATAGATGGATATAAGTCTGTAAAGCCATAAAACCATCTCTCCGTCTGAGGGTACACCTTGGTGGCTAGGGGCTGAGATATCAGTCCTGAAGACCCTCTATGCTTACGAAAATGCATATTTATGCTAAATTTCGTTAACCGTATTCATTTTTATTATTATAGTTCATATTTATTCAGTTAGAGTTGTTGCTTTGATAACTGTTGCAAAGTTACGATGAAAATCGGTGAGTTGTTTCTCCAACTGGTGTAAATTGAGCAAAAGAAATGCGCAAACGTTTGCATCTGTATCTGTGTTAGCAACCGATGTCTTATCAGAACTCTTTTTCCAATATACCTATTAGGTTTCTATGAAGTTTATTCGGTTTATATGTGTAACTTCCAAGGCGTATCTGATGCGGCTTTAGGAGATAATTATTATTAAAAAACTAGAAAACATTTGGCTATCTCGTTTTTTATTGCGTAATTTGCGTTGCGTAAAAAGCGCAATGATTGTAAGTGTAACGAAAACAATAAGATAAAAGCAATAATATGGCAACATTGAACAATCCTTTTGTAGTATATGGTTATAAAGGTGCCGAGTATTTCTGCGACCGTCAAAAAGAAACCGAGAAGATGATTTCTACGCTGCATAACGAGCGTAATATCACGCTTGTTGCTCCTCGCCGTATGGGCAAGACGGGTTTGATACATCATGTCTTCCATCAGATGGAGGAGCAATATGAGGGGGTGAAGTGTTTCTATCTCGACATCTTTGCCACCAAGAACCTGGAGCAGATGGTGCAACTGATGGCTTCTGAAATCATCGGAAAACTGGATACGGTTTCACAATCTGCTCTCCGAAAGGTACAGGAGTTCTTCAGCAGTTGGCGACCTACCTTGACGATAGATGAATTAACCGGCATTCCAACCTTTTCTTTGGATTTGAAGCCGAGCGAGGGAAGGGAAAGCTTGAAGCGAATCTTCGAGTATTTGAAGCAATCGGGAAAGCGATGCTATATTGCTATTGATGAGTTTCAGCAGATATTAAGTTATCCTGAGGATGGGGTAGAGGCGATGATTCGTTCCTACATCCAGTTTTTGCCGAATGTGTATTTTGTATTTTCTGGCAGTCAGCAGCACATGATGCAGGAGATGTTCCTATCGGCCAACCGTCCTTTCTTCCAGAGTTCGCTGGTGTTGTCTTTGCCTTGTATCGAAGAATCGGTTTATCGGGAGTTTGCCAATCGTCTGTTGTCATCTCAGCATAGGGTGATAGACGAATCCGTCTTTTCTTATATCTATCAGCAGTCGGGCAGTGTAACCTGGTATGTGCAGGCGATATTGCATGGCATTTACGAGCATGGTTCTTACGGGATAACGAAGTCGTTGGTGGATGAGGTGATTCAGGAGTTGATAGAGGAGCAGGCGATGGCTTATCAGAACTATTGTGCCTGGCTTACGGAGAACCAGCAGATGCTGTTGCTGGCTATAGCTAGTGAGAGCCTGGTTTCTTCGCCTTTGAGCCAGCTATTTATCAGCACCCACCATCTGCCAGCCACAAGCAGCGTGAAGACGGCATTAAAGGCATTGGTGGATAAGCAACTGGTAAGCAAGACCCCAAACGGCTATTTAGTAAGCGACCGCTTCTTTGCGAAGTGGCTGGTGAGAGGGGGAATCACATCATAGTCCTTCCTTCATTCTGCTGGCATATAGACTATGTTATGTAAATAATATTCCAAAAAGAGACAGTCAAGGAAAAACTCCCGGAAAATGGGGAAAGAAGAGATTGAAAATTTTCCCTTAAGGATATTTATTTTTTCCCTTAAGGAAATTTTTTTTTCCTTAAGGGAAATAAAATCTTCCCTTAAGAGATTTTTTCACCAGACTTTACTTGTAAAGCTATTTTTATCACTAATCTTATGTTTTATAAGGTCGTGGACGCAATATTGCTATTCGTTGGCAAAGAAAATGCAAACGAGCGCAAAGAAAGCTTGCTTTTAATTTGCCGAGTGCAGCTTTTCTTCTGCAAAGATACGACTTTTCCTCGTAACTTCCAAGGTTTTGGGGAAAAATGTAGGGATGGTGATAACGCAAAAAGGCGGCTCCCGGAATTGAGAGTCGCCTGTTGAATATTGTTGTTTCGATGATGAAACAAAGGATTATTTATTCTTTGATGTCCCAATGACCTCCAAATGTAGAAGAACCAACACGCTCTATTCTTTTTTGAGCCTTTAGCTTTTCTATGTGTTTTTGTATTGCACTTGCCTTGATACCTATTTTGTCCACGAGTTCTTGTCTTGTTATATACGGATTGTCTTTTATTAATTCAAAAACTTTTTCAATTGTTTTTGGTGATCCAGTTTGACCACCAGTTTGACCACCAGTTTGACCACCAGTTTGACCACCAGTTTCATTAGGAATAGGTAATCGTAGTTCTACCTCTTGTAACTCGTATTTATCTATTAATTCAGGCTTACCCCAACCTGCCTTTTGCCAAGCAGAGATAATTTTAGGAAATCCAGAACCTATATTCTCACCATATCCTATCATACGGAGCATATTTTGTATTCTTGGGTTGCGTGCTTTTGAAACCCCACCTTCATAGATGTTTTCTATCGGAAGTTTCAAATTTCCAGGATTCCGTAAGCATAGGCAGTCATCATGCTTTTCTATCCTTAAGATACCACTATCCAAGAATAGGTCAGAGTGAATAATCGAATTGGTAAATCCTTCTCTTACAGCTTTCATTTGTGGTGTGTCATCTACACGCTGATAACCTTCCATATGAAAAGGGTGAGGTAAGTCGAATGTCAACTTAGGCATAACAATTCTAAAGAATTGATACAAGTTGTTCTCCCAACGCCCATCGTAAGTTAGTCTGTCTCTATATCTTTCCTCACCTTCTAGATGGCTCATGTCGAGATAGTCCATGCGAAAATTTCCAAATCGCTCCCTTATGGCTAACCCTGTTCCAAACATCATTAGTCCTGCTACCGTCAGTCCTTCTTTTCCTGTTTGTCTATTCTTAGTATATCCACCTAAAAGTCGCAAGAATTCTTTATCGTCCTTATCGTTCCATTCATGGTCGGCATTTAGTATTCTGAATTGATTACGGTAACCATGGAGCGTATTTGTATCAATGTCATCCAGAGTAAAACCATCTAGTAATCCTCCGTCATTGCCATCTTCGTTAGCATCACGAATCATGGCTCTTACTTCCATTTCTGTGCAATGGTAATCACCTTCATGGTTGCGCTTGAAGGAACCTTTGTAAGGATTTTCATTTAAGAAGACAGGCTTCATTCGCCAATCTGCTTGTGGCACGTGGATACATACAATAGATTTCCCGTCTATTGTAGTTATCTCTACATCTGAGTCTAGCAAAATGTTTCTATTTACTTTGTTACTATTGATGGTGTTCCATAAATCAGAGATAAGCTTAGGGATATTGTCAACTCCGATGATAGTAAAACGTTTGGCAACATCCGTTTCTTTTCTATTTTCGTCAATACCTAATAATATATAGCCACCAATAGTGTTGGCAAAAGCGGAATATGACTCCCAAACTGATTTTGGGAGCTCCGTCTTTGCTTTTTTGCATTCCAGGGTAAGTCGTTCGCCTTGGGCAAGCATTTGCTTAATTTCTGTTTCTGTCATGCCTTGTCTTTGTTAGTCGCTGGCAAAGATACGATTTTTCCTAGTAACCACCAAATGTTTAGGTGGAAATGTTGCGGGTTAGTGCAAAAAAGAAAATAGGCGGCTCTCAATTCCGAGAGCCGCCTATTGAATATTATTCTTGATTCCATTCGTTGAGTCCCTTTTCGATTTCTTCAATGGAAGGAAGGCTACTGCGAAAATCTTTCGGCAGAGCTTGACCTAATTCATAGTCGGATACACCAATTGGCTTCTGTATATCACGAAGCGCTTGATAGGTAGCTCGATCGGGGCGTTTCCTAATTGCGCAATCATTGATTGCGTAATTGGGATGTTTCCAACTTTAACCATTGTCAGCTCCTTGTTGTACTCATTATAGAACTGCATCATGCACTGCATGTTTCTTACGGAGAATCCTTTCCTTTCAGGATACTCATTCTTAAGATCTACAGCTAGGCGCTGTAGAGTCTTCTTGCCCCATGAGGTCACAATATTGTGACCTCAAACATTCTTCTTTACTCAATTCAAAACGAAAATCGTTGGGAAAGCGCTCTATGTTACGCTTAACGGTTTGATTAAGGACTTTTGCGACCTGTACGGTTGAAATGGCTATCCGACCATCTTGAATTTCACCTCTCCCGTTGCCATCCAATTTTCTAACTCACCATTGATCCTTGCAGCAGTAATGATTGCCAAAGCACTACTTCCAGCTTTTGACCCTTTTAAGCACATGCTTAAGAACTCGTTGCATTTATTCTATTTTTTCCTCATTTTCTGAATATCTTCCAGTGGAAGCTCGGTGACAGTTGATACTTGCTCATCTGAAAGGCCCATTGATAGAAGGCGGTGAGCTGTGGCTATCTTTTCTTTCGCCATTCCTTTCGCCATACCTATTTCCATACCTCTCTTCTCATCAAACTTTCTGGTGGCATATATATCACGCATATTCTTGATGTCCTCGTCATAAAGCTCAAGTTCCTCGCGGGAAAGCTTGCGGAGGTCGCCTATCTCTGCCAACTTGCGGAAGACTGGATACTTCTCGCTGAATGGCATCTGCTCAAACATGTTCATATTCTTCACTATATAAATCCAACAATCAAATATATCCATACACTCTGCCTCCGTATGCTTGTCGAACAATGGCAGTTGGAGTAATTGTTATACAATGTTTTTATATGCATTTTGCCAACAATAATACATTATAGTCAAAACAAATCGCTATGGGTTCCATTGTTGAGAAACAGCAAGGTTAGTTTTTTATCGTTTTGTTCCCACAGCATCAACCAATCAGGGGTTATGTGACATTCCCATATCCCTTCTAGGTTTCCGTGAAGTTTATGCGATTTATATGATGGTGGCAATTTACCCTCATTGGCTAGTTTTTCTACTGCTTTTTCAATGAGAACTGGATCAAGACCACGTTTCACTCCTTTTCGCAGAGACTTTTTAAATTTGTTTGTAAAGTCAATAGAGTATTTCATTCTAAGCACTGTTTGATTAAGTCGTGAGCATCTTTTGCATGATATACTCTGCCAGCTTTAACATCTTCTAGGGCTTCTTCAATTCCACTTTTCTTTTCGGTTTGAATAACCCAGCCAAACTTCTTTGCCAGTTCCTTTAATAAGTTGAAGTCAACTTGCGGAACAGTTATAGTTGTTGTTATATTATTTATAGCTACATCCATATTGCTTTACTTTAATGTTATTTCTAATTTGCCGCAAAGATACGACTTTTCCTCGTAACTTCCAAGGTTTTTGGGGAAAATGTGGGGATGATGATAATGAAAATGAGGGTTTCAACATAAAGTCACCTTCAGGAATAGCTTCTCAAAAATAACAATTAAAATTTCATTCTCCTTTCACAATCATCTGAATATGCTTATAATCAGTTGCTTAAGTGTGAAAGGAGAATTCTCTGAAACAACAATAATAATCAGCAGAAAGGACTATTCATATAAGGAGAAAGCAACTTAGTCTAAGGGAGAAAGCAACTATCACAAAAGGAATAGAAAAGGCTTCTTTGTATCGGATGACCCGGGTCATCCATATAGATGACGGGAGTGAGCCATATAGATGACCCGAGTCATCCATATAGACGAACTTAGTCGTCCAGCCGATAACTCACCCCTTTTCTCCTGCCAATATCTATCCCTCATCCTTCCGGTTACTATCCTTTATCCCAGCATTCATAACAAAGACACCCACTATTCATTATCAAAGCACCCACTATTCCCTATTGGAGCAAGGCACACCGCCATATTTAAGTTTAGCCATCAATTACCATCTCAAATTAAAGAGATTTTTCCTTTCACACTTAACTCTCTTATTTTCAATGCAATCCACATTTCGTGAAAGGAGATTTATGATTCACCTTAAATATTTCTAACTGTACGGTTGAAACGAAAAAAGGCAGCTCTCGGAATGCGAGAGCCGCCTTTTAATTATGAACACACACAACATATATGTGTGTACTATTTGTACAAAATGTTATTTCACTCCAACAAAGGCATAAGCACCTGTGATATCATTAAAGTAGATATTATATGTACCTGCAGGAACAGAAATGTTGCTGCTGCCACCAGAAGTGATAAGAGTTCCCTTACTCTCATATTTCTGACCTTCAGCAAAACCCCAGTTTCCATCATCGCGCCACTTGTGATCAGCACGGATCTTCAAGCCACCAGCCGGAATCTCTTGCTTGGCAAGATACCAATTGTGAGGAGCCACTTGCTCCAAGTCGATGTCATCACCTTCATTCCACTTGCCACCTACACCTATCAGGCTAACATGCTTAAACTCTGTAGGATTCTGGTTGGCAAGTTTTGTCCATTTATAAGTCATGGTAGAGAAGTCGGCTGTGAATGTATAGTAAGCACCCTTCTCTGGGCAAACGATAGCACCACCACCGGCCTTCAACTTACCCTCAGCTGTATTTACGCCATCACCAGAAGCAGAACCAAAGGCATTATCCCATTTGCCAAAGTCACTGCCGAGCCAAATCTTCATGTTAGCATCACCTGTCCACTTCGTAGTAAAGTTCTGAACCATAGCAGTTTCAGCAGTCATCAAGCAAGACATGTTTTGGTCGCTCCAGCTTTGCAAAGCACCTACAAGATAGTATTCTGGTGCGATTTGTTTGATGGAATAAGTGTAGTCCATCATATTGATTGTCATCTGATAGATACCAGCCTTTGCAATCTTACCAGCGTTAGCCTTTTTACCCTTTGAAGTAGTAGTGAGAAGTGTACCGCTCATTGCGTCGTCACCATCTTTTTCTACACCAACAACACCCTTAGGATTGTTTTCTACTGCCCAAATATTACCTGCATCTACATTACCCTGAGGAATAATCTTCCAGTATTGGTTATCGTCTGTTGTAGTAAACATAATGGTAAATACTGGATCCTCATAAACGTCTGAAACGTCTGAGTGAGTGAATTTGAATTTGGTGTCCAAACTCCAATCTGTCATTTGTCCAACCAGATAGTAGTTAGTGTCAATGAATGGAGCCTTTGGAGTCATTACAAGGTTTATCTTACCAGCATCGATAAGAACAGCCTGACCATCTTTTATTGCATTTACATAAACCTGAGCATCAAAAGTGCGGGCTGTAGGACGCTTGCCATAAGCTGATTCTACAACAGGTGCGAGGTCTGCTACTGCACCCTTACCATTAAGGTCAGTATTGACAGTAGTCTTGGTTGCATTCTCTACACCTTGAGGAGTAAGCTCCAAGCGGGCATTTCCCAAAGTAAAACCTTCAGGAAGAGCTGCGCTGCTTAAAGAGAAGGTGTTGACACTATCTGTAGTCACACTGGCAAAGTCGATGGCCTGAGCTGCTGTTGCAGTAAAGCCAGGAATTGTGATGGCATCTTCCTGTGGGTTAGTCTGAGGATCTGCCCAGTCTTTGAAATCTTCGCTGCAGGACCCCATAAAGAGGCCTGCAAGTGCGATAGAGATATATAATGATAACTTTTTCATTGTCTTTCGATTTTAAATCGTTATTTACTTGATTTCACCAGTTCCCTTAGCGATGTTGAGGTGAACCTGCTGACCTACATTACCTGTAGCTCTATCCTGGTCGCCGCCTGTTGCACGGTACTTGATCTTACCGTCTAATGTGACGAACTCAGAATGCCACCAGTCGTGTCCAGGAATCTTAACGTACATACGTACACCCTTATCAGTACCAGCAGGAACTGAACCTACGAATGCAGGAGATACGAATTCTCCGTCCTTGGTTGTAGGTACGGTGAATGACCAGCCTTCAGCTTCCTCTGCGAAATCGTCGCTACCAGCTGCAGGACCAATAAGCCAGATTGTTGGCTTGTTGAACTGAACGTCATAGTGGATTTCACGGTTTACAACTGATGTTGTAACGATTACCAGATACCAGCCTGGGTTCTTTGAAGCGATATTGCCATCCTTGTCGATGATATCGTCCTTGCAGTCGCCAGAAACAGTGATGCCAGCATAACCAACTTCGCTATTATTCCATTCTGCTGCAGTATTGAACTTGATACCGCTATCGTCGATATAGACAAGATGCCAGAATGTATCCTCTGTACCATAAACCTGAACCATATCGAAGCAATTGTCCCATTTCCAATCACAGAAGCTACCTACAGCATATACATGGCTAGGCAAGTTGACTGGTGGCAATGAGAACAAGAGGTGAATATTGTTGAGTGAAACTACATTAGAAAGAATCTCTGTTCCCTCTACAACATTACCATTACTGGTCACAATATTTGCCTTCAAACGGAAGTAAGCTTTTACATCCATTGGGAAATCAGCCTCAGTCTTGCCTTTTTCTACATAGATGTTAGTCAAGGCACTTGCCAATGAAGCTGCATTGATTTCAACCTTGGCACTTGAGCTGGTTTCTGAAAGCTCAACAGCATCAGTCATATTTTCATCTGTAGCAACCTGAACAGTATATTGAACGCTTGCAGTATAGCCATAGTTTGGCTGTGAGCAGGTCAATATAATCTTAGACGAATTCGCCAGGTCGATTGGGGTATCCTGCAATGCAGGAGTATTCAACTTGAACTCTGTTGGTGACTGAATAGTCGGATTAGAGTCATTGTCGTCGCTACAAGCTGTCATGAGAGTTAAACTCATGACAACGAGTAGAGCTGATTTAATTATATTTTTCATAATGAATTCCTTTTTATGTTTGCAAATTAATATCCAGGATTCTGAGTCAGATTCTTGTTAGATGTCAACTCATTGGTTGGGATAGCAAAGATATTCAAATCTTTAGAGAAGTTGCGGCCTTCCTTGGTGCCACCCTTCCACTGCCAGTTGTAGTTGACATTTCCACCAAAACGGTTGAAACGGATCAGATCCATACGACGGCGACCCTCGAAGTAGAACTCACGGCTCCATTCATCGCAGATATCGCTCAGAGAATAGCCCTTGTCTTCACGAGTAGTGGTATTTGCACGTTTGCGGATAGCATTGATAGCTGCGGTACCTTCAGCTGTAGTCTGACCACCATAGATGCGGGCATCAGCCTCTGCAAAGTTCAGGTAAGCCTCTGCTACACGCATCAGGAAGAAGTCTGCATCTGCGAATGTAGCATCATGACCTGCGCTACCGTCTGTCTTGAAGTTGGTAAACTTAGCAACACCGAAACCGCTCTTGAAAGTAGCAACGTCATCATTATCCAATGTACGGTTTACACCATTGAAGAGAGCACGGTCGTCACCGGCAGCTTCTGCTGTAGCGTAGCTTTCAAGATTTGGAACATTACCGTTAGGGAAGAACTTCTTCACCAAGTCTGGACGAGCGCGGTTACCACCCCAAGCCTGGTCAGTACCATTGGTAGCTTTAGGGTTGTTTGGATTTGCGTGCATATCTTGATCGTAGGTAGAAGCCAACAGGAAGAGTGTTGTACCCCAGCTTGTTGTTGTCAAACCATCCTGCAAGAGAGGGAAGATTGCCTCGTAAGCAGCATCTGTCTCACCGTTATCGCCCATGAAGAGCATCTGGTAAGCACTCCAGCCATTCACGCTTTTGGTGTTCAGCTTATAAGATGAATCCATCACCTTCTTGGCGTATTCCTTTGCCTTTTCCCACTGAGCTGTGCCAGTATAAACCTCTGCATTGAGGTAGAGGCGGGAGAGAAGCAACCAGCATGCAGCCTTATCTACACGACCGTAACCGGCATCTGTTGACTTCTTAGCCTTTGCTTCAGAAAGGTTTGGCTCGATTTCAAGAAGCTCTTTCTCGAGCCATTCGTAAGTCTGTGCTCTGGTATATCTTTCAGGCTTGGTCAATGGCTGAAGTGTAAATGGGATGTTGCCCCATGCATCCATCAAGCTATAGTATTCGTATGCTCTCAGGAAGCGAACCTCAGCAAGCTTGGTTGCATCCTGATCTCCTGCTTCAGCAAGATACTGGTTGCAATAAGCAATACCTGTTGTAATACGGGCATACAAACCTTGCAACATCGGGTTTGTGGCATTGTAGCTATTATAGCAGAAGCCGGCTATACCATCATCACCCCAACCGCAGATAGCCTCATCGGTTGGTAATTCGTTTGCATTGAATGTCTGGCGTACAAAACCGGATGTACCACCGTCAATACCATCAATGTCGCAGTCACCATTAGCACCACCATTACCAGCCATGGCAAAGTTAGCGTAGCACTTGTTGAAAAGGCCATCGATGTTAAGGTTTGTCTGAATGTTCGGGTTAATCGGAGTAACATCCAAATCACCGACACATGACGTTGTTGTTCCCATTGTAAGCAGGAGCGCTGCTACTGGAACAATATTTTTAATATATTTTTTCATAATGAATATCCTTTCTTATTAGAAATTCAAGCTAAGACCAACTACAACAGAGAATGGACGTGGGTAGAGGTTGTTGTCATTACCATCGCCTACTTCTGGATCCAAGCCGTCATAATTTGTAATTGTGAATACATTTGATGCGGTAGCGTATGCACGACCTGAAAGTCCATGCCAGCCGCTTGACTTAAACAGGTTGTTGAAGCTGTAACCCAATGTGATGTTGTCGCACTTCAGGAATGAGGCGTTCTTCACATAGTAGTCAGACAACTTAGAAGTGATCTCGTAGGTCTGCCAGTTTCTCTCAACAGTACTCTTCATACGGTTAGAGAAGTACTTCAAAGAGTTAGAGAACCACTCACCTGTATTCATGTTACTCATGCTCTGCTCAACATTGTTATATACATAGTTGCCGATGCTTGCACGCAAAGAGAAACCGAAGTCCCAGTTCTTGTATTCCAGGCGAGAAGAGAAGCCCATGGTTACAGGAGCTGCTGGGCTCTTGTAGAGATACTTATCGCTTTCATTGATCTTACCGTCACCGTTACGGTCAACTACGCAGTTCTCAATTGGCTTGCCGTTCTTGTCGTAAACCTGCTGGTAAACATAGTATGAGTTCATAGCGTAACCCACCTGGTTAGCCTGCAGATAAGCACCGGAACCATCACCTACCTTGATGTTTGTATTAACAACAGGAGCACCATTCTCAGATACACCATTCAAGTCGGTAATCTCATTCTTGTTGTAAGTGAAGTTGTATGTCATGGTCCAGAACCAGTCCTTGGTCTGGATAGCACGCCAGGTAATAGCTGCTTCAACACCGGTATTCTTCAAGGAACCGATGTTCTGCCATGCCTGGTTCTTGTAACCTGCCATAGAAGAAAGTGGAGCATAGTTCAACAGATCGGTAGTCTTTCTGTAGTACCAATCTACGCTACCAGACAATCTCTGATCCATGATACCCCAGTCCAAACCTACGTTGTAGGTAGCGGTTGTTTCCCACTTCAAGTCAGGACGGTAGTTGTTTGGTCTGTAGAGCTCACCTGTACCAGTAACAGGATAGAAACCGTTTGTACCTGTGCTGATAGCATAAGAAGGAATCCACTCATAGTCGCCGATAGAACCAGCCTGCTGACCTGTCTTACCATAACCCAGACGGAGCTTCAAGTCAGACAACCAATCAGCGTTCTTCAGGAATGCCTCTTCGTTAGCCTTCCATGCAAAGGCGAATGATGGGAACCATGCCCAGTGCTCCTTGAAACGTGAAGAACCATCATCACGGACGGTTGCTGTCAGGAAGTAGCGGTCGAGCAAGGTGTAGTTGGCACGTCCGAAGAAAGATACCAAGTAGCTTTCGCTCTTCTCGCTATATGGAGTATGAGGACGCTCTGTATTTCTAAGACTTGCATCGTTATTTGTATCTGGATAATAACCTACATAGTCATTGTTCTTGCTGCGCCAGAAGTGCTGCCACTCATAACCAGCCATGATGTCGAAGTGATGAATCTTGTTGAAATCCTTGTAGTACTGAGCGTAAGCACTCAAAGAGAGGTTGCGCTTCAGAATTTCCTCACCACCATAGCTACCATAGTACAATGCGCTAGTACATGATGGAGCAAATGACTGGGTCTGGCGACCTTTTGAGATATCTGCACCCAAGGTAGCATGCAATCTCAGGTCCTCGAAACCGTGTACCTTATAGTCGATGTCTGCACTACCGATGAACGAACGGCTGTGAGCAATCTGACTGCTCTGATCCAGCAATGACAGAGGGTTAGGCATCTGTGTGGTACTGTCATAAGTGAAAGGCCATGTATTGTCACCATACTCTGCTTTCTTTGACCACTGGAAATAGCCACCATAGTTCTTGAGAGTCTGATCCATGTTGCTGCCCAACTGATTCTGGTGATATACAGATGTAAACTTGTATGGATCCTGAGTAGGGTCCATTCTTACAGCAGATGAAACTACAGAACCATCAGTATATAAGGATCTTGCATACATACCCTTGGCATTCAGGTTCAATGTCAAGTGATCCTGGAAGAATGATGGGTTCAAGTTCAAAGATGCTGTTGCACGCTTGAAGTCTGATGTTTTTATGATACCCTGCTGGTCTGTATAACCTACAGAAACACGGTATGGGAGAGACTTAGCTGCACCAGAAACCGTAATGTTGTGGTCGTGGCTGATAGCTGTACGGTAAATCAAGTCCTGCCAGTTGGTGTTGGCTGTACCCAGTGCGCTATAAGCCTCACTGTCTTTGCCATACAGTCTTTCAACGTTTGCACGGAACTCGTCAGCGTTAAGAACATCAATTGTGTTCTTCTTCTCGCTGATGGTTACGCTACCAGAGTAAGAAACGGTAGGTTTCTGACCCTTGCGACCCTTCTTGGTTGTAATGATGATGACACCGTTAGAACCACGGGAACCGTAGATAGCAGTTGCAGAAGCATCCTTCAAGACACTGAAAGACTCAATATCCTGTGGGTTTACTACAGAAAGGAGGTTAGAAAGACCCTTTACACCATCGTTGTCCATTGCCAGACCATCGATAACGATCAATGGGTCGTTAGAAGCGTTCAAGGAAGAACCACCACGAACACGGATCTTAGCACCACCACCAGGAGTACCGTCGTTGCTAGTAATGTTTACACCGGCAACCTTACCAGTAAGCATATCCTGTGCGTTGACAACCACACCCTTGTTCTTAGAGTCTGGCTTGATAGCTGTAACCGAACCGGTTAAGTCTGACTTCTTAACAGCACCATAACCGATGACAACGACTTCGTTCAAAGACTTTGAGTCATCCTGCAAGGTAATGCTCATTTCTTTAGAAGCCTTCACGGTCTGTGGAGTCATTCCCAGATAGGTGAAAGTAAGATTAGTACCTGGAGCTGCGTCAACAGAGAAGTTACCATCCATGTCGGTAATACCTACTGCCTTACCGTTCACTGTAATGGTAGCACCCATGACAGGCTCACCGGAAGCATCCTTCACATGTCCCTTAATCGCATTAGTCTGCGCAAAGGAACTCACCGTCAGAAGCAGACCACCTGCGAGGGTCAATGCTCTGAGAGGCAATTTAAATTTTACCTGCTTCATCATTTTGCTTGATTTTTAAGTTTATGTTTATACTATTGTTATTCTTAAAATGAATATTCTGCTTTTAGTCTCTGGCCTGTTTATATAAGAGGTCGAGTTGTCTAATTGTTTATTCTTCTGGGTGCAAAATTAAAGTCTTTTTCGATACGATGTACTATTTTTCAGTTAATTCCGTTATTTCTTATGCGCAAACGTTTGCATTCCTTTTGCTTGATTTAGGTCAACAAAAAAGGTACAAAATAACGGATATTTGCCTAATTTTGCAGCGTGATTTAAGATAACATGAACGAAAATAACAACATAACAATGAAAGATATAGCTCGCGAACTGGGAGTCAGTGTTGCTACAGTGAGCCGGGCATTGAAGGACAGTCCTAGAATCAGTGCTGCCCAGAAGGAGCGCATTCAGACTTTTGCGCGTGAACATAATTTCTTTCCAAACATGCTTGGTGAGGCTTTGCGCCATAGCAAGGTACAGCCGATGAAGGTTATCGGAGTTATTGTGCCGGAGTTCGTACATTATTATTTTATGTCCGTTCTTTCGGGCATAGAGGAGGAGGCGAGAGCCCGCGGATATCGTGTGATGGTGGCACAGAGTAACGAAAGATACGACAAGGAAGTGTCCATCTGCGAGGACTTCTATAAGAATAAGGTATGCGGTATCATCGTATCACAGGCGAAGGATACCAAGCAGTACGCACATTTCGAGAAGTTGATGAACTATGGCGTGCCTCTCGTCTTCTACGATAGAATCTGTACGGGCGTGAACTGCTCCCGAGTGGTAGTAGATGACTATATGGGCGCCTTTACCGCCGTTACCCATCTGGTGGATACGGGCTGCAAGAAGATAGCCTTCTACGGTTCGCCGATGAATCTGGAAATCTCCAAGAACCGTTATAACGGTTATCATGATGCACTGGTGAAGCACGGATTGACGGAGAACCCCGACTGGGTGAGAATCTGTGACAACCGTGCCCAGGCAGAGGTGGTTACACCAGAGATATTGAGGGAGGAAAATCATCCGGATGCTTTCTTCGCCATCAATGATGATACGGCGATAGGCATTCTCTATACTGCCAAGCGAATGGGCTTCGATGTGCCGAATGACATCAGTATCTGCGGCTTTACCAATGGCGACAGAGCCAAGGCTTGCGATCCGATGCTCACTACGGTAGAACAGCGTGGAGTGGCAGTAGGCGAAGAGGCTGCCAATATTCTCATCGGACTGGTGGAAGGATCCAGCCCTACGCATGACGTTGAGAAACGAGTGGTAAGAACTCGTCTGGTGGTTCGAGGAACAACAAGATAAAATTGAAATATTTAAATAACAACAATATGACACAAAAACCTGATTTAAGTTTCTGGAAGCTCTGGAACCTGAGCTTCGGATTTTTCGGAGTACAGATTGCCTACGCCCTACAGAGCGCCAACATCTCCCGAATCTTTGCAACGTTGGGTGCTGATCCACACAACTTGAGTTATTTCTGGATTCTCCCTCCATTGATGGGAATCCTTGTACAGCCTATTGTCGGCACATTGAGTGACAAGACCTGGTGCCGTTTTGGTCGCCGCATCCCTTATCTCTTTGTGGGAGCCACGATAGCCGTACTCGTGATGTGCCTGCTGCCGAATTCCGGTTCTCTCGGTCTGACGGTAAGCGGTGCGATGCTCTTCGGCTTGATTGCCCTGATGTTCCTCGATACGAGCATCAATATGGCGATGCAGCCTTTCAAGATGCTGGTAGGCGATATGGTGAACGAGAAGCAGAAGGCAAAGGCTTATTCTATCCAGAGTTTCCTCTGCAATGCCGGTTCTGTAGCCGGATATATCTTTCCATTCCTCTTTACCTTCCTGGGTATCAAGAATGTAGCCGAAGAAGGCGTGGTGCCTGATTCTGTAATATGGTCGTTCTACGTGGGCGCTGCCATCCTCATCCTCTGTGTCATCTATACCACGATGAAGGTGAAGGAGTGGAATCCTCAGCAGTATGCTGCCTATAATGGTGTAGCTGGCGAGGTAGAAAAGGAAGAAGAGGGCAAGGCAGACTGGATTACCCTCTTGAAAAATGCGCCTTCTACTTTCTGGAAGGTGGGACTGGTTCAGTTCTTCTGTTGGGCTGCTTTCCTTTATCTCTGGAACTATTCTACAGGTGCCATCGCTGAGACCGTATGGAATACCACCGATCCTAAGTCGGCAGGGTTCCAGGCGGCAGGCAACTGGGTAGGCATCCTCTTTGCCGTTCAGGCAGTAGGTAGTGTGCTCTGGGCAGTGGTTCTTCCTCAGTTCAAGAATACCAAGATGGCTTATAGTGTGAGCTTGATTATAGGTGGTGTGGGCTTCGCTCTCATCCCATTCCTGCATGATCAGTATCTGCAGTTTATCCCATTCCTGATGATCGGTGCCGGCTGGGCTGCCATGTTGGCGATGCCTTTCACTTTCGTGACCAATGCTCTGCAGGGTTATGGACACATGGGTGCTTACCTGGGCTTGTTCAACGGAACCATCTGTATTCCTCAGATTGTGGCTGCCATCTGCGGTGGTACTATTCTGGGTCTGGTTGGTTCTCATCAGAGCGATATGATGATCGTGGCTGGCGTGTTGCTTATCGCCGGAGCATTGTCTGTTGGAATTATCAAAGTAAAAAAATAAGTGTAGCAAAGAAACACGTGCAACCGATTGCATTCGCTTTTTTCGTATTTATCTTGAAAGAAATGCAAGGTTTTACTTTTTTTTGCTAATTTCGCAACGAAAATAAAATATTAACTAACTTCTAGATGAAGACTTATGACGTTACATTTTAATCTTGAATACAAAACGGTGTTCGGTGAGCAGATTGTCCTGAACATCCAAAGGGAGAAAACAATACAGAAGCTCCCGATGACGACACTCAATGGAGAGAAGTGGTCGCTCGATTGGAGTGTAGAACAACCAGATACTGAATATACCTACTATTATAGTGTAGAGCGTGATGGCATAGTTTGTAAAACAGAATGGTTACTCTTGAAGCATCGCTTGGATATGACATCCACCCGATGTGAGGACGTTACCCTCTATGACCATTGGAAGGTGATTCCAGAGGATGCTTATTTCTATAGCAGTGCCTTTACTGATTGCATCAACCATCAGGCTGTAGCCCAGATGGAGCCTCAGAATTACAGCAAGGTAGTGCGTTTCATTGTTCGTGCTCCTCAGCTTCGTGATGGCGAAAGCCTGGGTGTGATAGGATCTGACAATATTCTGGGAGCCTGGAACTCTCAGAAGGTGATTCCTATGGTGCAGCATTCTTTCTGTGAGTGGGTTGTGGATATTGATGCCAGTGCCTTGCAGACCAATCATCTAGAACTGAAGTTTGTTGCCATCAATCACAAAAAAGGCAGACTCCTCTGGGAGACAGGCATGAACAGAAGTATCGTCCTGCCGGAAATGAAGACGGGTGATATGATTTCCTATGAGCTTGACCAGGCTTTCTTTGCTCACTGGAACCGCAAGCTTGCCGGAACACAGGTGCCGGTATTCTCTCTGCGCAGCGAGAAAAGTGCCGGTGTGGGCGATTTTGGCGATCTCAAGACGATGATTGATCTCGTGGCATCTACCGGTCAGAAGGTTCTTCAGCTTCTGCCAATCAATGATACCACCATTACCCATACCTGGACGGACAGTTATCCATATAGCTGCATCAGCGTCTTTGCTATCCATCCGATGTATGCCAATCTGAATGCCTTACCTGCATTGAAGGACAAGAAGGCTTGCGAGAAGGCAGAGAAGACCCGCAAGGAACTCAATGCCTTGCATCAGATTGATTATGAGAAGGTGAATGATTACAAGCAGGATTATCTGCAACAGATATTTGCACAGGAAGGTAAAGAGATGATGTCGGGAGCCGATTTCAAGGCTTTCTTTCAGAAAACGCAACAGTGGCTCGTGCCTTACGCACAGTATTCTTACCTGCGTGACAAGAATGGCACCGCCGACTTCTCTCAGTGGCCAGACCATAATGTCTGGGATGAGGCTGAGCGCAAGGATTTGACCAACCCAGAAACCGAGGCATACCAGACCGTGGAGTTCTTCTATTTCGTGCAGTTCATTCTGAACAAGCAGATGCAGGAGGCACACGAGCATGCCAAGGCTAAGGGTGTCATCCTGAAGGGTGATATTCCTATCGGTGTACATCGCCACAGCTGCGATGTTTGGATGGAGCCTAAGTACTTCAACCTGAATGGTCAGGCGGGTGCTCCACCGGATGATTTCTCCGTAAACGGACAGAACTGGGGATTCCCTACCTACAACTGGGATGAGATGCTGAAGGACGGCTGCCTCTGGTGGACCCGCCGCTTCCAGAATATGTCGAAGTTCTTTGATGCTTACCGCATCGACCACGTGCTCGGCTTCTTCCGCATTTGGGAAATCCCTGTGCATAGCGTGCATGGCTTGCTCGGACAGTTTGCGCCAGCTCTCGCCATGACCCGTGGTGAGATCCAGAGTTACGGCTTGAACTTCCAGGAGGACCGCTTCACCCGTCCGTTCATTACCGACTGGGTATTGGACCGTATGTTCCATGAGCGTGCCGATGAGGTGAAGGAGAAATATCTTGACCGTCTGGATGATGAGCGCTATCAGATGAAGCCTGAGGTAGATACCCAGCGCAAGGTAGAGGCTCTCTTCCAGGGTGTAACTGATGAGAAGGAAATCTGGTTGCGTGATGGCTTGTATGCCCTGATCAGCGATGTGCTCTTTGTGCGTGACCATAAGGATCCTGAGCTCTTCCACCCACGTATCTCTGCACAGCTCGACTTCATCTACGAGTCGCTCTATGATAACGACAAGGCTGCGTTCAACCGCCTTTACAACGACTACTTCTACCGTCGCAACAACCAGTTCTGGTATGGCGAGGCGATGAAGAAGTTGCCTAAGCTGGTTCAGGCTACCCGTATGCTGGTTTGTGCCGAAGACCTGGGTATGGTGCCTGATTGCGTGCCATGGGTGATGAACGAGTTGAAGATTCTGAGCTTGGAACTCCAGAGCATGCCAAAGGATCCAACGGTTAAGTTCGGTCATCTGAGCCGTAATCCATACCGCTCAGTCTGCACCATCTCCAGCCATGATATGCCAACCTTGCGTATGTGGTGGGACGAGAACATCTCCCGCACCCAGGAGTATTACAACACGATGCTCTATCGTGAGGGACCAGCTCCTCATCCGCTCCCAGGTTGGTTGGCAAGAGACATCATCGCCCGCCACCTGACCTCTCCATCCATGCTCTGCGTATTGAGCGTACAGGATTGGCTCGCCATTGATGAGAAGCTCCGCCTGCCGGATGCTGAAGCCGAGCGCATCAACATCCCAGCCAATCCAAAGCACTACTGGCGCTATCGCATGCACCTCAGTCTGGAGGAGTTGGCTGCCAACAAGGAGTTTATGGCTAACATTACAGAGCTTGTGGCACAGGGCGGACGCAATTAAGCGGGTGACTCTTCAAACAAGGAATAAAGGTGTGCAACCGTTTGCACATTGTTATACATCAAAATACCCTTCTATTTTTAGGAGGGTATTTTTGTTTTTCGTATCTTTGCAAGCAATAATGCAAGTGCGTGCAACGGAAGCTGTTCTCCTGATTGCCGGTGCTGCTATATCCTAAAGTCTAAAGAATAAACAAAAGAATAAACAATAGGTAAACAGAATGAAGAAACTGAATTTATTAGTGATGGGTCTCTTGCTCCCGATGTTGGCAGCAGCCCAGACCGTCAAGTCGCCTAACGGCAACGTCTCGGTAACTTTCTCTTTATCCGAAAAGGGACAGCCTACCTACGAGATGAGCTATAAGGGAAAGACTGTGTGCAAGCCATCTCATCTCGGATTGGAGCTGGCTAAGGATAAGCATGCCTCTAAGGGCATGGAAGAAACCAGCCTGATGGATGGTTTCACAGAGACCGGTAGCAAGACATCGACCTTCGATGAGACCTGGAAGCCTGTATGGGGTGAGACTGCTACCATCCGCAACAACTATAACGAGATGGAGGTAAACCTGAATCAGGCATCTTCCAAGCGTAACATCACTATCCGTTTTCGCGTATATGATTATGGTATGGGTTTGCGCTATGAGTTCCCTCAGCAGGAAAGCCTTAATTATTTCGTGATTCAGGAGGAACATACACAGTTTGCCATGGCAGGCAATCATACTGCCTATTGGATTCCTGGTGATTACGATACCCAGGAGTATGACTACAACATTACTCCGTTGACAGGTATCCGCCCAATTATTGCGAAAAACCGTGAAGCTTACAAGAGCAATTCATCTACCACCGTCTTCTCGGATACCGGCGTTCAGACCTCTCTCCAGATGAAGACCAAGGATGGTCTCTATATCAATATCCACGAGGCTGCCTGCCTGGATTATCCAACCATGCACCTCAACCTCGACGAGAAGACATTGACCTTCGAGTCTTGGCTTACTCCTGATGCCGTAGGCAGAAAGGGATTCATCCAGACTCCATTCAATACTCCTTGGCGTACCGTGATGGTGAGCGATGATGCCCGTGATATGCTTTCATGCAAGTTGACATTGAATCTCAATGAGCCTTGCAAGATCGAGGATACTTCATGGATTCATCCTACCAAGTACTGCGGTGTATGGTGGAATATGATTGTTGGCACCAAGACCTGGAGCTATACCAACGACCTGCCATCTGTTCGCCTCGGTGTAACCGATTACAGCAAGTGCAAGCCTAATGGCACTCATGGTGCAACCAACGAGGAAGTAAAACGCTATATCGACTTTGCAGCCAAGAACGGTTTGCAGGAGGTGCTGGTAGAAGGCTGGAACGAAGGTTGGGAAGACTGGTTCGGTCATCAGAAGCTCGATGTCTTCGATTTCGTAACTCCATATCCTGACTTCGATATCAAGATGCTCAACGACTATGCTCATTCTAAGGGCGTGAAGCTGATGATGCACCACGAGACCTCTTCTGCTGCTCTCAACTACGAGCGTCATCTGGAGGATGCCTTCAATCTGATGAATAAATATGGCTATGATGCCGTGAAGACCGGTTATGTGGGCGATATCATCCCAAGAGGTGAGTATCACTACAGCCAGTTGATGAACAATCACTACCAGCGTGTGGTTGAAACAGCTGCCAAGCATCATATCATGGTAAATGCCCACGAGGCAACCCGTCCTACTGGTATCTGCCGCACCTGGCCTAACCTGGTGGGTAACGAGAGTGCCCGTGGTACAGAGTACGAGGCATTTGGCGGCAGCAAGCCTTATCACACCGTGATGTTGCCATTCACCCGTCTGCAGGGTGGTCCGATGGATTACACTCCTGGTATCTTCGAGACCAAGCTTTCTGAGTGGAGCAACAACAAGAGCTATGTTCATACCACACTCTGTGGTCAGCTTTCTCTTTATCTCGTGATGTACAGTCCGCTGCAGATGGCGGCCGATCTTCCAGAGCATTATGAGAAGTACGACGATGCCTTCCAGTTCATCCGCGACGTAGCTTGTGACTGGGACGACTCCAAGTACCTGGAGGCAGAGCCAGCTAAGTATATCACCGTAGCCCGCAAGGCAAAGGGCACCGACAACTGGTTTGTTGGTGGCAAGACAGATGCTGCCCGTACATCCGTAGTAAAGCTCGACTTCCTGGATAAGGGCAAGAAGTATGCTTGCGCCATCTATCAGGACGGCAAGAATGCAGATTACGAGAAAAATCCTAAATCTTACCAGATCATCCACAAGACTGTGAAGAAGGGTGATGTCTTGAAGATTAATGAAGCACGTGGTGGTGGTTTCGCCATCTCACTGCTCGCTAAATAATTTTTGGGAATTTGAGAGATGTCAGGGATAAGACCATAACCTCGTGTTATGAGGATGATTTCCTGATTTCTCTTGAATTCCTTTTCCCATTTTAAAACTACAGTTTTATAACTATAGTTTAATGACTAACAAGAACTTAAATAATATGAACATTCAGAAACTAATAATTGCAGCATTGACAGCATCGATATTACCAACTTCATTGAGTGCTCAGCAGACATTCAATGAGATGATGTATTCCAAGGAGAAAACCATGTTCGTTCTCAATGCCCCAACAGCAGGCAAGTCTTCTGTTACCATCCGTCTTTATAAGGATGGACAAAAAGGTAAGGCTTACAAGACGTTGAAGATGAAAAAGATGGGCGATGAACGATGGGGAGCTACCGTGAAGGGCGATCTGAAAGGTAAGTTCTATACCTTCGATATCGGTAAGGGCGAAACGCCGGGAACCTTTGCCAAGGCGGTAGGTGTGAATGGAAACCGTGGCGCCATCGTTGATCTCTATGATACTGACCCTGTGGGATGGGACAAGGATGTGCGTCCTGCCATCCAATCGCCAGCCGACCTCGTCATCTACGAGCTTCACGTGCGTGATTTCTCCATTTCTCCTACATCGGGTTTGAAGTATCAGGGCAAGTATCTCGCCCTCACCGAACCTAAGGCTATCGAATATCTCAAGAACCTCGGCATCAATGCCATCCATTTCCAGCCGGTGTTCGATTACGCATCCGTAGATGAAACCCAGCTCAACAAGCCTCAGTTCAACTGGGGCTACGATCCGAAGAACTATAATGTGCCGGAAGGCAGCTATAGTACCGATCCATATTCTCCAGGAACCCGTATCAAGGAGTTCAAGGAGATGGTGATGGCACTTCACAAGGCAGGTATCCGAGTGATTTTCGATGCCGTGTATAATCACACCTTCGATATCAATGGCAGCAACTTCCAGCGTACCTATCCTGACTATTATTATCGCAAGACCAAGGAGGGTAAGTATAGCGACGGTTCTGGCTGCGGCAACGAGACAGCTTCTGAAAAGCCTTTGATGCGCCAGTTTATGCTGGAGAGCGTGAAGTACTGGATTGATGAATTCCATATCGATGGCTTCCGCTTTGACCTGATGGGCGTTCACGATATCGAGACCATGCAGGCTATCCGTGAGATGGTAAACCGCATCGATCCTAGTATCTATATCTATGGTGAGGGATGGAGTGCAGGCAGCTGTGCTTATCCTACCGAGAAACTCGCCATGAAGGCGAATACCCATCAGCTGAATGGTATCGGTGCATTCAGCGATGATATGCGTGATGCTCTTCGTGGTCCTTTCTCTGATGACCATAAGGGTGCGCTCCTGGCTGGTCTTCCTGGCGAGGAGGAGAGTCTGAAGTTCGGTATCGTGGGTGGCATTGCTCATCCGCAGGTAGATATGACCAAGGTGAACTATGACAAGAAGCCTTGGACCAACAACCCAACCGAGCAGATCAGCTATGTAAGCTGCCACGATGATATGTGCTTGGTAGATAGATTGAAGGCAAGCATCCCATCCCTGACAGACAAGAAAATCTCTGAAGAGATGCGTACTGCCGAATTGCTCCGCATCGACCAGCTTGCCCAGACCTGTGTGTTCACTTCGCAGGGTGTACCTTTCATCCTTGCCGGCGAAGAGATGCTTCGCGACAAGAAGGGAGTGCATAACAGTTTCAATTCTCCAGACAGCATCAACCAGTTTACCTGGACCAACCTGCAGAAGTATCCACAGGCATTCACCTTCTATAAGAATCTGATTCAGCTCCGCAAGAACCATCCTGCCTTCCGTCTTTCTACAGGCGATAAGGTGCGTCAGCATCTCGAGTTCCTGCCTAGTCAGGATGCCAATGGCAACAAGCAGACTTGCCTCGTAGGTTTCCAGCTCAAGAGCCTGGAGGGCATTGATGCCTGGAAGCATATCGTAGTCATCTATAATTTCAACAAGCAGGCAAAGAAGATGCTGATTCCTGAGGGCAATTACACCGTGGCTTGCTGCAATGGTGTCATCAACGAGGAAGGTTTGGGCTTCATCTCTGGCAAGAAAGTAGAGGTTGCCCCTCAGTCTGCCTTGATTCTTTATCAGAAATAGTCTATATATAATTAAGGTGTAAGAATAGTCTATATATATAATAAGGTGTAAATATGAAAAAGATAATAGCTTCATTAGTGCTTATGGGTAGCGCAATAAGTATGAATGCGGCAGTCAACGTAAGCCGCATTGAACCTACCGACTGGTATGTGGGCATGAAGGATGCCTCGCTCCAGCTGATGGTGTATGGCAAGGATATCAAGAATGCCGATGTTACGGTAGATTATCCGGGTGTGAAGGTGGATAGCATCGCCCGCCTCGATTCTCCTAACTACCTGCTGGTGTATCTCAATCTCGATGGTGCCAAGGCAGGAGAGATGACGCTCAACTTCAAGCAGGGCAAGCAGTCGAAGAAGGTGAAGTATGTGTTGAAGAACCGTGAAATGGCGGGTGACAAGCGCATCGGTTTCTCTAACGAGGATGTGCTCTACATGCTGATGCCCGACCGCTTTGCCAATGGCAATCTGAAGAACGATGCATTCAAGAACATGCGTGACAAGACCTGCGACCGCACGGCGCCAAGTCTTCGTCATGGTGGCGACCTGGAGGGAATCCGCCAGCATCTGGATTATTTCAACCAGTTGGGCGTAACCGCCCTGTGGTTTACTCCAGTTTTGGAGAACGACAGTCCTAATGATGGCAAGAACAGTACCTATCATGGTTATGCTACCACCAACTACTATCGTGTAGATCCACGCTTCGGAACCAACGAGGAGTACAAGCAGCTTACTGCTGAGGCTCACAAGAAGGGATTGAAGGTGGTGATGGATATGATTTTCAACCACTGCGGTTTCGATCATCCTTGGGTAGCCGATATGCCATCGAAGGATTGGTTCAATGCTCCAGAATGGCTTGCTCCGGAAAACCAGACACCGGAACATCAGAAGAAGATAGGTACCGTGGATGGTGCTGCTAAGGTGAATGACAAGTATCTCCAGACCAGTTATAAGTTGACTCCTGTGCTCGACCCATACGCCAGCAAGGTAGATCTTACTGAAACCGTGGATGGATGGTTTGTTCCATCTATGCCAGATTTGAACCAGCGCAATCCGCACGTCATCAAGTATCTGATTCAGAACAGTGAGTGGTGGATAGAGACCGTGGGCATCGACGGCATCCGCATGGATACCTATCCATACGCCGACCGTGATGCGATGGCACACTGGATGAAGGTACTGGGCGAGGAATATCCTCACTTCAATACCGTGGGCGAGACTTGGGTTACAGAGCCTGCCTATACTGCCGCATGGCAGAAGGACAGCAAGCTCTCAGAAAAGAACAGTTATCTGCCAACCGTGATGGATTTCGCCTTCTTCGACCGCATCAACAGTGCGAAGAATGAGGAGACTGATGACTGGTGGAACGGTATGAACCGCATCTACAACGTGTTCTGCTACGACTATCTCTATCCGAACCCAAAGAGCGTGATGGCATTCGTAGAGAACCACGATACCGACCGCTTCCTGGGTGAAGGCAAGGATACCCTGGCATTGAAGCAGGCACTGGCACTTCTCCTCACCGTCAACCGCACCCCACAGCTCTATTACGGAACCGAGGTGTTGATGAATGGTACCAAGAGCGTAACCGATGGCAACGTGCGCAAGGACTTCCCTGGAGGTTGGGCAGGTGACAAACACAATGCCTTTACTGCCGAAGGAAGAACACAGGCTGAAAACCAGATGTTTGACTGGCTCAGCCGATTATTGCATTGGCGCCAGGGCAACGAGGTCATCACCAAAGGCAAGCAGACCCAGTTCTGTCCACAGAAGGGTGTGTATGTCATTGCCCGCCAGTATAAGGGAAAGAGCGTGATGACCATCATCAATGGCAAGAAGGAAGCCAACGAACTGAATGTTTCCCGCTATGCTGAGATTATCGGTTCTCATGACAAGGCTACGGATGTAACGAATGGCCGTACCGTTCTGATCAACAAGAACGTGAAGCTTCGTCCTCGCCAGACTATGATACTCGAATTCTAGAAAAAACTCAAGAAAGTGCCTAACGGTGTGTTTTTACACTGATAGGCACTTTTTTCTTGTATTTATTCTTTTGTTTCAAATATTCTTCGTACTTTTGCAAGCAGATGGTATAAAAGAAATTAATGACTAGATACATTCTTTCTCTGATAGCAGCATTATTCATAACCTTGAGCAGTTTTGCGCAAGGCAGCCTTCCTAGTCGCTTTAATGTAAGCTATCTCAATATGGCGGCAGGAATGCCTAATAATTTTGCGGATGATATTTTCCAGGATTCATACGGTTTCGTCTGGATCAGTACACATGGCGGTGGACTGGTACGTTATGATGGATTCAATTATATGAACTTCAATCTGGGCTCATCCGGTATCAGTCTGCGAAGCAATAGCTGCCGCAATGTGTATGAAGATCATTTCAAGCGCCTTTGGATAGCTTTCGAGGAAGGTCCGCAGGTGCTCGACCTCAAAACGATGCAGCCCGTCATTCCACCTTGTGAGAATGAAAAAGTAGAAGCTCAGCTCAACAAGGCACTCAAGAATCTTTGCACCCGAATGTATTGTGATGCAAAGGGCAATGTATGGATGGTATCTTTCAATCTTCTAACCCGAATCTCCTTCAATGAGGAGGGGGAGGTGAATAGTGTCTTGTCCATCAGCTACCCTTACAAAGCTCCAGACCTCGGCCTTTGCGATGTGTATCGCAATGGCACGGTGGTGATGTGCAATAATGGAGTAGTGAGTGAATTCTCTGTTCAAAACAACAGATTGGTGGCAAAGAACATCAGTTCTATGTTCTTACCGCTTGATTACCGATATGCGGGAGCCGTCATTTCTTATCATGGAAAAATCTGGTTGGGAACCAACCGTGGCTTGTATAATAGTGCCAAGCAGGAGTTTCATGCTTCAGGCACAGTTCATTCACTCCAGCATGAGGTGGTAACGAGTCTTGCCATCACAGAGGATGATAAGCTCCTGGTGGGTACCCTCTGTGGTGTGGATATTATAGATGATAAGACTGGTACGATCGAGCATTGGAATTGTAGCAGTGTGAATCCGTTGAGTAGCAACTTTGTAAACAGCTTGTTGGCTAAGGATGGACAGATCTGGGTAGGTACCGAAACGGGTGGTATCACTAAGTTGGCACCACGCCAGTTGCAACTGGAATTTTTCAAGCACGATGCAGCGAATCCAGCCAGTCTTTCTCCGAATGCGGTGAATGCGATGTATGCAGCCCCGGATGGCACCCTGTGGGTCGGTACTGTAGAGGGCGGACTCAATGCTCTGGCTCCTGGCAGCAGGAACTTTACCCATTATACGATGGCAAATTCCGGTTTGCCCCACAACAGTGTTTCCACGCTTGCTGCCGATAACCGGGGGAATCTGTGGATAGGCACCTGGGGTACGGGCATTGCTGTGATGAATCTCCAGCAGCCGGGCAGGATTATTCCTCTTGTGGTAGATGCCAAGCATCAGCCTTTCCTGAATTTTGCAGGAGTGCTGGTGTATGATCCTATCAATGATGGTATGTGGCTGGGAACCAATGATGGTCTCTTCTTCTACGATTTGAAGCGGCAGCAGTTGATAGAGCCTTTCAGGGGCTGTCTGAATGTGCGCGGTTGCATCGGAAGCCTGATTACACCAGAGGGCAAGCTCCTGATGGGATGTGTGCAGGGTATGGTAGAGATTAACCTCAAGTCGCGTATCCCTGGAAAAGGTGATTTCGCAGTCAAGTATCATCAATATAAGTTAGATGATCCAAAGAGTGGGGTGATAGACAAGATTCTCTCTTTCTGTCTGGCGAAGGATGGCAAGATTTGGCTGGGCAGCAATGGTTACGGCTTGTATTGCTATAATTATAATAAGGAGGGAAAGACATACGTGAAGTCCTTTACCACGAATAATGGATTAGCCAACAATACCGTGAAGGGTATTGTAGAGGATAACCAGGGTATGTTGTGGATAGCCACGGATAATGGACTCTCCATCTTCAATCCGAAGACCGAGACCTTCAGCCGTTATTCCCGTAAGGACGGACTGCTCAGTTCACAGTTCTATTTCAATGGCGCCATCCGTGATGCCAAGGGTAAGATTTACCTGGGCACCGATGAGGGATTGATGGCGGTTACGGGTGTGAACCATGCGGTTCATAACTCAGCCAGACTGCGTTTTACTGAGCTTCTGGTAGATAACCAGCCGGTGTTTGCCGGCAGTGATTATCTGGACGATGATATATCCATTGCCAAAAGGTTGTGCATCCATGAGAGCGACAAGTCGTTTACGATCTTCTTTTCTGCCTTGAACTATGGCAACGATAGTCAGGGTGTATATCTCTATCGCATGAAGGGCTATGAGAACGATTGGGTTCAGCTCCAACCGGGACAACATAGTGTGCGCTATTCTACCTTGCCGGCAGGTAGCTATCAGTTTGAAGTGAAATATATTCCTTCCTTCGATTCAGATAAGGAGCAGGTTATCTCCGTAGATATCAAGGTGACTCCTTATTTCTGGAAGAGCTGGTGGTTTGTCTCCTTGATGGTGATAGCCTTCATCGCCTTCCTGCTCTACATCTATACCAGCAGACTGGAGAAGATGCGCGAACGCGAGGTGGAGGAACTCTATCGTCCGATAGAGGCTGCTCTGAAGGATAGTGATGAGCCGGGCAAGTTGCAGAGTCGCATCCAGATGATTCTGGAGAACCAGAAGCGCTATCAGGATAGTCAGAAGAAGTCGATAGAGGCTGACAGGAAACAGGTAGCCGAAAAGGAGCGACCGTTTATGGATATCGTGATGGAGGTGATGGAGAAGAACTACGATAACTCGGAGTTCGGTGTGCAGGAGTTGGCTGATGAAATGCGGATGAACCGCAGTGTGCTCAGTAAGAAGCTGAATGCTGAGGCTGGTCAGCCTACCGCCCAGTTTATCCGCAACTATCGTCTTGACATCGCGAAGAAGATGATTACAGAAAATGTGGCAAACCGGAACATCACGGAAATAGCCTATCGTGTGGGCTTCAATGATCCGAAGTATTTTACCCGTTGTTTTACCAAGCAATATGGAGAATCGCCTTCCGCTTTCAAGGAATCTCTCGAGAAGGAAATGAAATAATGAGTATGTATTTATATCAAATCGCTTGACCTGCGTCAAGCGATTTTTTTGTTTGTATGTTAGCTTATCTAGTTTTTTGTTCCTTTTTGTTAAATTCACCTATGAGGTTGTATAAATGGTGGAAAAGTGCGTAAAATATGTAAAAATCGGCAGATTATGCAGTTTGTCCACCTATTATTCACGTTTGTCCACCTGCTTAATAGTGATTAATTGTACTTTTGCCACCGAAAATTAACGATCAAACCGATTTGCGGTAACAAACAAACCGTTTGAAAATTAACAAACCATAGAAAATTAGAATAAACAAAATCATAAACCTAAAAAGTTTTAAGCAATGAGGAAACAATTATTCTCTATGATGCTATGCCTAGGAGCTGTCGGTGGTGCTTCTTTCGTAACCCCGATGACCGCTATGGCCGCTGTAGCACAGGACCAGGTGATTACAGTCAAGGGACAGGTTGTAGATGATCAGGGCGAACCTCTGATTGGTGCAACAGTGAAGACCAAGGATGCCAAGGCCGGTGCTGTAACTGACCTCGATGGTAACTTCGAGATCAAAGTAAAAGCTAACGCTACTCTTTTGGTTAGCTATTTGGGCTTCAAGGAGCGCCAGATTGCCGTTCGCGGACGTGCTATCCTCGAACCTATCCAGCTTTCTTCAGACAACCAGTTGCTCGAACAGGTTGTCGTAGTGGGTTATGGTACCCAGAAGAAGGCAGACCTTACCGGTTCTGTAGCTATCGTCAATGCAGAGGAGATGAAGAAGGTGTCTAACTCCAACATCTCTACCATGCTCGAAGGTAAGGTAGCTGGTGTGCAGATTACATCCGATGGTCAGCCAGGTGCCGACCCAAGCGTACGTATCCGTGGTATCGGTTCTTTCGGTAGCACAGCTCCTCTTTATGTCATCGATGGTGTGCCAATGGGTACCACTATCCGTGATTTCTCTCCTAATGATATTGAGACCATCCAGATCTTGAAGGATGCTTCTGCGGGTGCCATCTATGGTTCTCGTGCAGCTAATGGTGTCGTTATCATCACAACCAAGAATGGTAAGAAAGACCAGCCTCTGAAGGTGAACTACTCTGGTTACTTCGGTGTTGACCAGATTCCTGGCGATGTATATGACGTGATGAACGCCGACCAGTATAGCAACTATCTGGGTCAGGCTTGCTCAAACTCCAACACTCCTCTGCCTGGTGGTTACAAGATGGGCGAGGATGGCAAGTATCACTTCCAGGATGCTACCAATACAAATTGGTTTGACGAAGTGTTCAAGACCGGTATCCGCCAGAATCACAACGTAGCTCTCAGCGGTGGTAGCTCTCACAGTACTTATAATGTATCTCTCGACTACTATAACCAGAAGGGTACATTGCAGGGTGCAGGTCCTAACTACGAGCGTTATACAGCCCGTGTGAACAACACCATGGATACCAAGTTCGTGAAGTTCCGCACCAGCATGGTTTATTCTCACTCTAACCAGGACAACATGGGTCTTTCCAATGCCTCAGAGTATGTCCAGGGTCTTTATGGTGATGTAACCAACGTGCTTCGTGGTACACTTCTGATGCAGCCAACCATCAAGGCTTACGATAACTCAACATGGGTTCTCGATGACAAGGTAGGTGCAGCCAACGGTTATCGCTACGATGCATACGGTTATGGTGTTTACTATGACAGCGTACATGGTGACATCTCTGCATCCAACCCATTGCTGGTTAATAACCTCCTGCAGCGCAACACCTTGGTTGACCGCTTCGTAGGTACCGCTTCTGCCGATGTAGATTTGTTGGGCATGGTAGGCATCAAGAGCAAGAACCATGGTCTTCACTATAATGTAAACCTCTCTTACAGCAAGACAGAAGCAAAGGATAAGACCTGGATTCCTTCCTGGATTCAGAGCAACCGTGTATATCTTGCCAAGGAGAATGAGCGCCTTACCAAGGGCTCACGCAACTACAGCGACGCCTTGGTTGAGAATACCATTACCTACAATGGAACAATCGGTAAGCACAACATCAACCTGCTCGCTGGTATGACTTACGAGGAAGAGAACACCAACCTCTTGACAGGTTGGGGTATCAACTTCACAGAGCCTTACTTCCTCCAGCTTCAGAATGCCAAGAACACTTACTCAGAGTCATACGAGTATAAGCATAGTCTGGCATCATACGTAGGCCGTTTGAACTATAACTATGCTGAGAAGTACCTGATTTCTGCAGTAGTACGTCGTGATGGTAGCTCCCGCTTGAGCAAGAACATCCGTTGGGCAACCTTCCCATCTGTATCTTTGGGCTGGCGCTTCGATAAGGAAAAGTTCTTCCCAATCAGTCAGGATATCGTTAACATGTTCAAGATTCGTGCCAGCTATGGTGAGCTCGGTAACGAGAATATCGGTGAATACCAGTATATGGCTACCATGAACCGTAACAACATGACTTACAGCTTCGGCAACAGTCCTGTAACCGGTTCTGCCGTTTCTACCTTCGTGAACAACGATATCGCATGGGAGAAGAAGAAGACTACCAACGTGGGTATCGACCTCGCGATGTTCAACAACCGCCTGGAGTTCACTGCCGAGTGGTATAAGAACAAGTCAGAAGACTTGCTTTACTCTGTTCCTGTTCCTGCACAGACTGGTGTATCCAACACCTCTGTAACCATGAACGCTGCCTCTATGGAGAACAGTGGTTTCGAGTTCAGCGCAACCTACCGCAACCGTGACCACGCCTTCAAGTATGACATCAGTGCCAACTTGAGTACCTTGAAGAACAAGGTAACTTCTCTGGGTATTGGTAAGGACTCTTACATCTCTGGTGCATACGCAACCTACGTAGGTCAGGAGATCGGTCAGTTCTATGGTTGGGTTTACGAGGGAATCGCCCGTACACAGGCAGATCTCGACAACCACGCTACCCAGCAGGGTGTTAATGTAGGTGATTGCCTCTATAAGGATATTTCTGGTCCAGAAGGAACTCCTGATGGCGTAATCGATGCATACGACCAGACCGTATTGGGCAGTGGTCTTCCAAAGGTGAACTTCGGTTTGAGCACCCACATGGAGTATAAGGGCTTCGACCTCAACATTTCTACCTACGGAGTATTGAACTATCATGTATCAGATGATATCTATAATAGCTTGAACTCTTGCTACGGCTATGGAAACAAGGAAGTAGGCATGCTGGATGCCAATCGCTGGTCAGAGGATGGTACCTACCTTTCAAGTGTTCCACGTACCTACGCAGCCAACAATGCAACATTGGCATGGAACGACCTCTTCAGCTCTCGCAAGATTCAGAATGCTGCTTACTGGAAGATTGCCAACGTAGAATTGGGCTACAACTTCCCAGACAAGTGGTTTGGTGGATATGTCAGTGGCGTACGTCTCTATGTATCAGCACAGAACCTCTACACTTTCACAGGCTATCATGGATATAATGTGGACTATGCCGGTGGTACCTTTACCCCAGGTTACAACTTCTGCTCTTTCCCAAGTGCCAGAACGTTTATGTGTGGTCTCCATTTCACATTCTAATAATGAGAATAGACAAGAATAAGAATCATTATTTAAAAGAACATTTGATATGAAACTATATAAATTATCATTAGCTCTCTTCCTTGGCCTCGGTGCTATGGCAACCACCTCATGCGAGGACAAGTTGGATGTTACCAATCCTAACCAGCAGACCACCGGAACCTTCGGTTTCAATGCTGATGATCTGGAAGAGTGCGTTATTGCAGCATACAACCATATTCGTATGGAAGGTTCTTCGGCACGTGTGGGTTATACCCTCGATGTAACACGTGGCGATGAGGTATGGAACTCATCACAGGTATGGTACATGCCATTCGATGACATGGACGACCCAGTGACAGATGAAATCTCCATGTGGCCTTGGCGTGAGGCTTACTATACTATTAATGTATGTAACTTCATCCTTTCACGTACCACAGGTGATGATGCTTCGCTCAGCGAAAGCATGAAGCGCATCAAGGGACAGGCTCTCTTCCTTCGCGGTTATTCATACTATACATTGGCAGGATATTACCAGAATCCTGCGCTGATTACTGATTATGCCAACTATTCTACTCTGGATGGTCTCTATGGCAAGAACAGTACTTATGATGAGGTGCTCGACCAGGTGGAGAAGGATTTCGCAGAGGCGATGACACTTCTTCCTTCCCGTGATGCTGGTGGCGAGTGGGCAAAGGGTCGTGCTACCTGCGGTGCCGCTGCCGGTTACTATGCCCGTACTCTGATGCAGCGCCATAAGTATAGCGATGCGCTCACCGTACTCAAGGACATCATGAACAAGAAGTATGGCTCTTACAAGCTGATGGCTAACTATGGCGACAACTTCCGTGAGGGTTCTGCTTACGAGAACAACGACGAGAGCCTCTTCGAGATTCAGTATCTCGACTACGGTTCACAGGGTGTGGATGATGAGTGGACTCCTGTCAATACCAGTCCTAACGCTACACAGGGTCATGCCGTAGAGTCTAACTTTGCTCCAGGAAGATTCGGTGGATGGGCAGACCTCTCTGCATCTCCATGGTTGTACAACCTCTTCAAGCAGGAGCGTACCAAGGATGGCAAGCTCGATCCTCGTCTCTACTGGACTATCGGTACCTACGAGTCTGACTGGATTGGTTTCGAGAATGGCAATGTAGCTTACAAGAGTGAAATGACTCCTAATGATACCATCGTCACCAACAACAACTATGGTGGTCTCCCTATCGCTAAGTGGACTAATTTCCGTACCAACCTTTATGACAAGGTAACTACAGGTCTTCATTGCGGTATCAACCTCCGTATGATGCGTTACTCAGATGTATTGCTTCGTGCTGCAGAGTGCGAGAACGAGGTAAATGGTCCTACACAGCAGGCTATCGACTGGATCAATCAGGTTCGTGAGCGTGCCAGCCTGAAGGATCTGAGCCTCTCTGATTTCGATACCAAGGATAAGCTCTTCGAGCAGATTGCCAATGTAGAGCGTCCTAAGGAGTTCGGTTGCGAGTATGGTCGTGGTTACGACTTGATCCGTTGGGGATTCTTCTATGATCAGGGTCGTTTGGCTCAGTTGAAGGAGCACGGAACCTTCCGTCGTTCTCCATACAAGGCAAAGGAGCCGGTAAGCTACTCTTTGGTAGGTGTTGATTCAGAGGTGAAGAGCTCTTACGATACATACGTACCGGGTCATGAGTTCCTGCCAATCTATCAGGGCTTGCTGAACGATAACCCTAATCTGGCTGGTAACTCTGCGAATACCAATACAGACAACTCTACTGATTTCTTCGGAAGAGGTTGGACAGTTCACCCAGTAGTAAACTTGGGCAAATAACAATATGGCTTATCTCATGGTGCAGCGTCTCCTGCCCATGAGATAACCTAAAAATCACATATTCACAATATAGAATATATAAAATATGAAACACCTAAATAAAATAGCATCTGTCTTCTGCGTGGCAGCAATGGCTTTGACAGCATTGACAGGATGCGAGGGAAGTGACATGTTCAGTGTTAACTCTCCTGATTGGATTTCAGAGAAGATAGACTCCATCAATGCCGCTAAGGGCAATGACAATGCATTGCCAGAAGGCGAGGAGGATGTTTACACCATCGGTGCTACTGACTATTCTACAGGTTGGTGGACAGCCTTCTCTAAGTATTATGTTGTACCTGAGGGCAAGACCTGGAATGCCGTGTTCAATCTGAACATCAACCCATCGGCTCCTAATACCTTTAAGAACTTCGCCCTCGTCCTTGCTAGTGATGATGATCGTGGCGGCGCCAACTATAAGGAGTATGGAGCTATCCGTTTCGATAATCAGCCTAGCGGTAACTCTGAGTGGGGTGATTATATTGATAGAAGTGGTGTAGTAAGTGATCTTACTTTTGAAACAGATACCGATGAAGGTGTACAGAAGCTTGGTGGTACAGTCGTTGTTACTGTTGACCGTTCAGACCCTAATGCCTTCAGCGTCAAGATTACCAACGGAACTGTAACCAAGACATACAAGCAGGCTACCCCTCTTCCAAATCTCAATCCTGATGCAAGCGATACCAATATCCGTGCATTCCTTGTACCGGAAGGTTCATACATCAACTTCCTCCAGTCAAACATCGAGCCAATCGGTGGTTTCACTTCTGCAGAGGATAAGCAGCCTCTTTCTATGGAGTTGCACTCTGTTCCTAAGAAGGTGCTGGTAGGTACATCTCTTGAGGATGCAATGGCCAACGTTTCTGCTACCATTACATTCGAGACAGGTATCACCAAGGAGGTTCCTGCTGCTGAACTCGGATTTGTGGCTGTTCCTAATATGGATCAGGTAGGTGTGAAGACACTCGTTGCTATCTACAACAAGACATTCAAGAACGAGAACTGCAGTACTCCTATCGCAGGTCAGGCTCAGTTCAGCGTGGTAGATAAGATGTTCAACTGCCTGGGTGCTACAGACAACTCAACTCCATTCTTCGGTGCTCAGACTGAGGCAGTGAAGGTAGCTCCTCATGAGACTCAGGTGATGCAGTTTACCAACTATACCAATGGTGGTAATAACTGGGAAAACTTCCTCGTTGTGATGGTCAACGGTGCCGGAACAGAATATGGTGTTACCCGTGCCGACTGCTACGGTTGGGGTACTGCTTACGATGGCAAGGCAACTCCTTTCGGTGCTCCTGAAAATTGGGCTACATGGCTCGCTGACATGGATGGCGCCAAGGTTACCCTCTATACAACCAACAATGGTGATGGCACTGTAGATATCAAGTACGATATCGTTGCAGCCAATGGTCATAAGTATCACATGGGCTACACTGGAATCTCTGGCGTAGATGCCAACGATTTCTTTGTCAAGCTCTCTCTCGAGAAGGCTCACCTGGAGTTTGATTCTGTTGTAGGAGATGAAAATAATACTTCTGCTTTCTTCGGAGCACTCTCTAATGTGTTTGATGTTCCAGCAGGCAAGACCGTTTCTACTCAGTTTGTCAACTACACAGCTGGTGGTTCTAACTGGTTCAACTTTATAGCAGTTCTTGTCAACAAGGCAAACGACAAGGAGTATGCTGCCGTTCGTGCCGACAACTTCGGTTGGGGTACTGGATATGATGTATGTACTCATGCCTGCTCATGGGAAGACTGGGGTGCTTGGCTTGCTGCCATGGATGGTGCCAAGGTTCAGCTCTCTGTAACCAATGTAGGTAATGGTACAGCCAACATCAAGGCAACCATGATAGGCAACAATGGTGTAACCTACACCCAGACCTATAATGGCATCAACAATATCGATGCCAATGACCTGGCGTTCAAGCTCACCATGGAGAAGGCTCATCTGGTATTCGATTTGCCATTCGCCAATTCTTCATTTGCATCAGCACGCAAGCATTACTCACGTGCACATCGCAGATAAGAGATTTTTGAAATAGTATGAGAAGGCATGACCTATGCAGAAACACATTCCCATAGGTCTGCCTTTTTTCAGAAAAGAAGATCATAAAACTAACTAAACGAAAAGAAAAATGAAAAAGCTTCATATATTTGCCCTTTTGCTGGCTTGTACGCTGGCGGTAGGATGCAGCAGTAGCAGTGATGATCCGGAGATTCCTGTGAATCCAACTCCAACTCCTACACCAACTCCACCTACACCAACTCCTGGTGATCAGACAGCAGAGGAACTGGCTAATTACAAATGTCCTACCTATAATGATAATTATACATCGGTGTCTGCCTGGACACAGCGCTCGAAGTGGAATCTTGCCAATATGCACGATCCTACGGTGGTGAAGGCATCTGATGGATATTATTATATGTATCAGACTGATGCCAGCTATGGCAATGCACATCAGAAGGATATCCGTAACAGCAACAAGCATGGACACTTCTTCTGCCGCCGCTCCAAGAATCTCGTAGATTGGGAATTTGTAGGAGCCACCATGGTGGGCTTGCCTTCCTGGGTAAAGACAAAACTCAATGAATTCCGCAAGGGCATGGGAGTGGCTGAACGTCCTGACAGCTATTTTGCCAATGACCTGGACTTCGGCTTCTGGGCTCCATGCGTGCGCAAGGTCAACGACCATCTCTACCGTATGTATTATGCCATCACCTGTCCTGGCACCATCAATGGTGACGGAACCTGGAGTGAACGTGCCTTCATCGGACTGATGGAGACCAGCGATCCGGCTTCCAACAAATGGGAAGATAAGGGATATGTCATCACCAACGCTTCTGACAAGGGATTGAATTTCAAGGTAAGATCAGATGATTGGGCAAACTGCTATTTCAAGTATAATGCCATCGACCCTACTTACATCATCACTCCAGAAGGAAAGCATTGGCTGATATATGGTTCCTGGCACAGTGGCTTCGCTGCTGTGGAGCTTGATGCCAATACGGGTAAGACCAAGGCTGCCTTGCCTAACCCATGGGGTACAGCCGATGATATCGCTGCTTACGGAAAGACCATCTTTACACGTACGTTGAATAACCGTTGGCAGGGTTCCGAGGCTCCGGAGATTGTATATCATGATGGCTATTATTATCTTTTCGTTGCTTACGATGCCCTGGAAGTTCCTTACAATACCCGTGTGCTCCGTTCCAAGAACGTGGATGGTCCGTATGAGACCATGAATGGTAAAATTACCGATGCAGCCAAGGGCGCCAATGAGGAACCTACCGTGCTGACTCATCCTTACAAGTTCAGCGCAGGAAGCGGTTGGGTAGGTATCAGCCACTGTGCCGTATTTGATGATGGTGCAGGCAACTGGTATTATGTTTCCCAGCAGCGTATGCCTGCCAATGTTGCAGGTATTGCAGCCAGCAATGCCATCATGATGGGTGGCGTGCGTTCTATCCAGTGGGATAGCAACGGATGGCCAGTCGTGATGCCTGAGCGTTATGGAGCTGTTCCACAGGCGACAATCACCGCCAACGAACTGGAGGGAACCTGGGAAGGTATCGAACTCTCTTATGAGTATGGCAAGCAGAAGACCAGCAAGACCTTCAAGCTCAGCAGTAATGGCGTGATGGAGGGTGGTTCTGCCTGGAGCAATGTCAAGGCATGGAGCTTCGATGCTTCTTCCAACACATTGACCATCGGTACTACCAAGCTGAAGGTTCAGCGTGAGGTAGATTGGGAGGCAAGTCCTCGCAAGGTTACCATCGTTTACTCGGGAGTGAGTGGCAACAGAAGCTATTGGGGAAAGAAGAATTAAGATCTTTAGTTAGTTTTAAGTTTGACCGCATCTGCGGTTTTTAAACAGTCATAAGGGGAGCTAAGCTGTGAAGCATTCAGCTCCCTTTTTGTTTGACTAGCATGTGTATTGTCTAATGGGTGCAAGTCCCTAACGAGCCCTAGTAGTGGGAATCGTCCAGCCAGAGAGACAAGGGTGTCCGTGGTGACGCGGAATCTGAAAGAAGTCAGCGGCAAACATCTGACCCAACGCACAGAAACTTGATATAAGGCTACTTGTAGGGATAAGGCTGCAAAAAGAGTCAAAGTCCAATAACTACTCGGAACTACAAGTAGTAAATCAAGTGGGTATAAGATGGAAAGACAATATGCTTAACTAGTGAGGTCTCACGGACATGACGATTAGTTGCTTTTACGAAAGTCATGGAGTAAAGCT
>OKVK01000249.1_pt1 | contig 38486 bp, 44 predicted proteins | sample 1604771 | NCBI WGS metagenome assembly OKVK01 (sample SAMN01760906, study PRJEB22395) | human gut metagenome | reverse complement strand
GTCGTGTACTCCACTCCCTCCGCGGCGGCCTTTTCGCGGCGTATCTCCTCGATTATATCCGCATAGGAAAGTCCGGTGTTTACCTCCGCCGGCTTCTCGGCCGGTTTTTCCTTTTTCACGGGAGTCACGATTATATGCTCGGACTCGGCAGGCTTATCCTCTTTTGAGTCCGCCTCCACCGCGAGCTTGCGCTCGGAGCGCTTATAGGTACGGGAAATGGTAACAGCCAGCTTTGTCGGTGAACCGAAACTATCGAGCAGAGCCTGCTCGTCATCGGCCTCATCAAGCATTTTGTTGTACTGCGCGAGGATATCTTCCTTGTCCTCTTTAAACATAAATGCCAGAAGTTTTGAAAGCTCCGCCATATATTTTTGCCTGTTAATATGCGTCACCTCCGAATGGTTTCGTCAGTTTATCTACTAAATCTATAATATTATAGACAAAAAGAATACATCGGTCAAGATTTTTTATATCTATTGACAAGGCTCGGCGCATTCGATAAAATAGTTTAGTTATTAAGATAAAGGAGAAATCATAATGGCAAAGGATAAAAAAGTTGAACAGATAACTGACATGGAGCAGGATTTCGCCCAGTGGTTCACCGATGTTTGCACCAAGGCGGAGCTTGTCGATTATTCCGGCATTAAGGGACTTTTCATCCTGCGCCCATACGGCTATGCCATTTGGGAGAATATACAGAAGGAGCTTGACAGGATGTTCAAAGAGGGCGGACATGAGAATGTTTCCATGCCCATGCTCATCCCCGAAAGCCTGCTTCAGAAGGAAAAGGATCACGTCGAGGGCTTTGCGCCCGAGTGCGCATGGGTCACCGTCGGCGGCTCGGAGGAGCTGCCCGAGAGGCTGTGCATCCGCCCGACCTCAGAAACGCTTTTCTGCGATCACTGGAGCCATATAGTCCATTCATGGCGCGATCTTCCGATGAAATACAACCAGTGGTGCTCCGTGCTGCGCTGGGAAAAGACGACCCGTCCGTTCCTGCGCGGAAGAGAGTTCCTCTGGCAGGAGGGTCACACCCTGCACGAGACCGAGGCCGAGGCACGCGAGGAAACTCTGCACCAGCTCGAGGTCTATGCGGACATGTGCGAAAATTATCTTGCAATGCCCGTTATCCGCGGCAACAAGACCGAGAAGGAAAAGTTTGCAGGCGCCGTGAACACCTACACCATCGAATGCATGATGCATGACCACAAGGCTCTGCAGTCCGGCACGAGCCACTACTTCGGCACCGGCTTTGCCGAGCAGTTCAACATCACCTTCACCGACCGCGAGAACAAGCAGCGTTATCCGCACCAGACCTCCTGGGGCATGTCAACACGCATCATCGGCGGCATTATCATGACCCATGGAGACAACAACGGTCTTGTTCTTCCTCCGCGCATCGCCCCCGTACAGGTCATCGTCGTTCCCGTTGCTCAGCACAAAGAAGGCGTCACCGAAAAGGCCACCGAGCTTTACGATGCGCTCAAGGCGGCAGGCATCCGTGCGAAGATCGACCTCAGCGACAACAGCCTTGGCTGGAAGTGCGCACAGTACGAGATGAAGGGTGTTCCCCTCCGTATCGAGATCGGTCCGCGCGATATTGAAAACGGCGTATGCATGGCAGTAAGACGCGATAACGGCGAGAAGATCTCCGTTGAGCTTTCCGAGCTGACCGCAAAGGTCCCCGAGCTGCTCGACGCCGTGCAGCAGGGTCTTTTCGACAAGGCAAAGAAGAACCTCGACGAGCACATTTTCGAAGCGCACTCCCTCGAGGAAGCAAAGCAGCTTCAGGAGGAAAAGGGCGGCTTCATCAAGACCATGTGGTGCGGCGAGCTTGACTGCGAGCTGAAAATGAAGGAGCAGGCAGGCATGTCCTCGCGCTGCATCCCCTTCAAGCAGGAAAACCTCGGCGATACATGCCCGATATGCGGTAAAAAAGCAAAGCACATGATCTACTGGGGCGTAGCATACTAACATTAACATTGAGCAAGCCGGATCTGTTCGATCCGGCTTGTTTTTTACTTTATTCTCTCCCCGTTTAAAACGGCGCTTACAAGCTCATCGCCGTCATAGCCGAGCTTCAGCAGAAAAAACGGCTCATCGTCGTTTTCAAGAAGGCGGAGGAATATCTTATCCCCCTCCCACAGTGTGAGGTCATAGAGCTTTTTTCTGTCTATCCATTCAAGCTCACCCTCGTCGCAGTTCTTAATCTCGCCCTCAAAGCCGTCGGCGGTGAACAGGTGCATGTACTCCGACTCGCACTTGGTATTTATAAAGGTGACTATTCCGCGGCAGCGCCACGAGGTAAGCGTAAGCCCCGTTTCCTCCCTTGCCTCGCGCAGCAGGCACTCGTCAGGGCTTTCGTCGGCCTCGAATTTTCCGCCGATGCCGATCCATTTATCGTGATTTATGTCGTTTTTCTTCTTCACGCGGTGCAGCATGAGATATTCGCTGCCGCGGCTTATGTAACAAAGAGTTGTATTGAGCATTACAAACCTTCTTTCATGTAAAAATTCCGGCCAAAAGGCCGGAATTTTGAATTACTCGATCTCAAGCTTCATCGGAAGCCAGAATGTGAAGCCGTAAAGCATGGTGTTGATAAAGCAGCGGGTATCGTCATACCACACTTTTTTGCCTGCCTTTTTAGCAACGATGAAATACTCCGCAAGGTGCATTCCGTAAAGTGCCAGAGGCAGAACGGGGTTCTTCTTCCAGATTGAATAGGCGATGGTTGCCGCGCTCAGGCCGAGAACACCTCTGCGGGCGGTACTCCAATAGTTCATTGTAATTTCTCCTTATCCTAAATATCAGATGGGCTCATTATAGCAAATCTTTTCCGATTAAACAAGACCTTTATTCCTTCCATGTGCGCTCGGATATGATATACCTCGGACGGTGCTTTGTTTCCATATATATCTTGCCGATGTATTCGCCGATTATGCCCATGCAGATAAGCTGCACGCCGCTGACAAAGCATATGATGCACGTCATGCTCGCCCAGCCGGCCACCGCGCGTCCGGCAAGTGCGGAAACGATCGCCCATATAACACCCACAAAGCTCAAAAGCGCAACGATAACGCCAAAGCTCATTATGAGCCTGAGCGGCTTTATCGAAAGGCTGGTTATCCCGTCGCTGGCAAGCGCCAGCATCTTGCGCAGAGGGTACTTGCTCTTTCCGGCAATGCGCTCTGCCCTTTTATATTCAACGCTTGTGCTTTTAAATCCGACAAGCGGAACCATTCCTCGCAGGAATAGGTTTACCTCTTTAAACTTTGCAAGCTCGTGCAGCGCGCGTGCGCTTATCAGCCTGTAGTCTGCGTGGTTATACACGATATCCGCCCCCATGGCGGAGAGAAATTTGTAAAATCCCTGCGCAGTCGTTCGCTTAAAGAGACTGTCGGTCTCGCGGTCGTTTCTTACACCGTAGACGATATCACAGCCGTCGAGATATGCTCGGACCATGTCGTCCATCGCGTTTATATCGTCCTGTCCGTCGCAGTCGATAGATATACTTATATCGCAGCGATCCTTCGCCTCCATAAGTCCGGCAAGCACGGCGTTCTGATGGCCGCGGTTACGGCTTTGGCTTATGCCGATGTAGTGCTCGTCGCTCGCGGCAAGGGCGCGGATAATGTCCCATGTTCCGTCGCTGCTGCCGTCGTTTACAAACATTATGCGGCTGTTTTCGGAAACGAGCTTCTTCCCGGCAAGCTCATGCAGCTTATTTAAAAACATCGGCGCCGTTATCGGAAGCACCTCCTGCTCGTTATAGCAGGGGATGACAATATACAAAACTGGGTTTTCCATCGCGTTCTCCTAAGTAATATGGTATATAAATTTTAACCTCTCGCCAGTGCGGTGTCAATTAAGAATTTCCCGTTGATTTATGGCGCATATTGCAGTAAAATGATTCATCACATTTTTCAGGAGGCAACACAAATGAGCTACATCCCCACAGTCGATCAGGCAAGAGAGCTTGTCGCCGAGTTCAACAAGGAACCGTTTCACCTCCAGCATGCCGAGACCGTTTCCAAGGTCATGGGCGAGCTTGCAAAGGAGTTTGACCCCGAGCGAGTCGATTACTGGGCCGCCGTCGGCATGCTTCACGATATTGATTTTGAGCTTTACCCCGAGCAGCACTGCGTCAAGGCGCAGGAGATGCTGCGCGACAAGGACATAGACGAATCGGTGATCCACGCCGTCATAAGTCACGGCTACGGCATATGCATCGACGTTGAGCCTGAGCTTTTCATGGAGAAGGTCCTGTTTGCAACCGACGAGCTTACCGGCCTTATCGGTGCCGTCGCGCTCATGCGTCCGACCGGCATATCCGATATGGAAGTAAAATCGGTCAAGAAAAAGTTCAAGGACAAGAAGTTCGCCGCCGGCTGCTCGCGCGACGTTATCCTGCGCGGAGCCGAAATGTGCGGCTGGGATCTTGACACGCTTATTCAGAAAACGCTCGATGCAATGCGCGCATGACAAAAATTTTCATCGCTGACATCGGTCTTCTGGATATTGAAAGCTGCCTCGGCAAGGTGTCTCCTGCGCGGCGCGAAAAGACGCTGCGCCTTGCCGGCGATGACGACAAGCGCCGCAGTCTCGGCGTTGAGCTGCTGTTGAAAAAGGTCACGGGGCGCAGCGATTATGTTCTCAGTGAAAACGAAAAGCCGTTTTTCTCCGATAACGAGGTTTTCTTCTCGCTTGCCCATTGCGGAGACTATGCCGTGTGTGCCGTCTCCGATGTGCCGGTCGGCGTTGACATCGAGCTGCCGAGGGTCGGCGGCGCAAGACTTGCAAAGCGCTTTTTTCAGCCCGACGAGGCCGCGCTCGTTTACGCTGCCGATGACCCCGACCGCGAGTTCTGCCGCCTGTGGACGCTCAAGGAAAGCTATATAAAATATGCCGACCTGCGTCTTGGCGACGTGCGGAGCTTCTCGGTAGTAAGCGGCGCGGAGGGCTGCTCGTTTTCGAGCGCTTCCCACGGCGAATATCTCATCGGCTGCTGCGCTAAAACGCAGGATATCGGCGAAGTTATTGTTATTAATGAAAAAATCTGAGGTCAGCTTGACCTCAGATTTTTTCTAACAGTTCCGGAAGCTCGGACAGGGCATGTATCTCGTAATCTGCCGGGATATCCGCTCTGCCGGGCAGGCGCTTTGGGTTAAACCAGCAGGTTTTTATGCCGGCGTTTATGCCTCCGAGGATATCCGATGACAGCCTGTCGCCGACGATGACGGCCTTATCGCGCTCAAAGCCCTCGATGCGTGAAAACACGATATCGAAAAACTTCTTTGTCGGCTTATCCGCGCCGAGCCGCTCTGATATGAAAATATCCTTGAAATACGGCGCTATGCCGGCGCTCTCAAGTCGGCTGTCCTGCACGGAAGCCGTGCCGTTTGAGACGATATAAAGCTCGTATTTATCTTTAAGCGCCTGCAAAAGCTCGGGCGCGCCGTCAACGAAATAATGACCTATGCCGAGGAGATATTCATAGCTTGCCTGTGCCATCTCGCTCGGTACATTTTTTATGCCAAGTTCAGCAAACAGCGCGTCAAAGCGCTTTACGAGCACCTGCTCGCGCGTCAGCTCGCCGCGCTCGAGCATTGCCCAGTGCTCGTCGTTTATCCGACTGTAGAGCGCTATGACCTCCGGCGTTGAGGGAACGCCGATGCGGTCGAAGGTTTTCTTTATGGCCGCAGCCTCGGCTTTGCCGAAGTCGAGCAGCGTATCGTCAATGTCCAAAAGCACATACTTTATCATGGTTTTCTCCTCAGTGCACAAGGTAAAAGCTCCAGTCTGTGCGCAGCGAGCGCGGAGCAGTGTCCACAAGCTTTGAAAGCCAAAGCTCAAACGTCAGATTGTAATTATCGAAAAAGCTCATGCGCGCCTTTGCCCCGTCGCGTCCGAACTCAAAGCCCGGCTTTTCGACAACAGCGTCAAATATTCCGCTCACCTGCTCGTAAACCTCGTTCATCATGTCCGGCGACGGCGCGCCGAATGTGAGCGCTTTCAGCCTTTCGGCGTTTGCGCAGAACCAGTCCCAGAAATTTTTGAGCTTTTCGCTGTCGATGGCGCGCGGCGCAAAGTGCGAGTTTTTCTGCTCGATTATCTCCATAACTCCGAGCGCCGAGGCCGATTCCAGCTCCGGAGCGCATTTTTTAAGCTCGCTCATTTTTTCCGCCGCCCGGATCTTGCGCCCGGTCGCGGCATAAAGCGTTGCCCATGTGACGAGCATCTGCGGCGGAGAATAGTTATACCTTTGCGCCTCGTAAAGCTCAAACTCGGCATCGTCATACCTGCGCATCATGACAAAGCAGCTTGCCAGATTGCCGTGCACCGAGCCGAGAAGCGGTTCCTCTCTGACAGCCGGAACCTCGTCCTTTTTCGGGCGCGAGAGAATTTCGTCAAGCGTTTTGGCATATGCACTGGCGGCGGCCTCGTAATGGCGCTTTGCGTGCAAACACTTTGCCAGCATGAGATAGACCATGTAAAACTCCGGCTCGCGCTTTGCCGCCTCGCCGTAATAGACGATCGCCATGTCCGTGATCCCGGTTTTATCCCAGCACACGCCGGTGAAGAAATTTACCGCCGCGAAATCCGCATCGCTGCGGCAGGCATCCAAAAGCCTGTCGAGCTTTTTTGCCGCGGCAGTGTATCTTCCGCCGCTTATCATGTTAAGCGCGCCGACAAGCTCAAGGCGCGACGCCGCATCGTCGGCAAAGGCAGGCTCCATAAGCTCACCGAACATGCGGCAGTGGGCGCTCCACGAGCGCTCATAGCCGTCGGACACCTTTTTGTTTTTCAGCAGCAGCTGTGTGCATTTATTCCGTATTTTTCTCCGCTTTTCGTCCATAGTAAGTACCTCGCCGTTTTATGCACTGAATTATATGACAAAGCCATGTTTGTGTAAAGCGAAAAAAACTTATATTTTTTGAAAAATATATCCCCCCACCCGGCTTGTGAAGGCGCATTTGGCATGTTAAACTTCAAACATAAGAAGTCTGCACTAACCCACTCTAAGCGATCGGAGAAATGACAATGAGCACACTTACAAGCACGATAGAGCAGTATTGGACACGCCGCGCAAGCTCCTACACCGAGGTTGTCCGCAAAAATCTCGCCGACGGCTGGGACTGCAAATGGGCCGACGAGCTTATCCGCAACTTCCCGAAGGCCGAAGGAAGGACGCTCAAGGTGCTTGACATCGGCACCGGCCCGGGATTTTACGCCATTATTCTTGCCTCGCGCGGCTATGACGTGACCGCCGTCGATCTGTCCGAGGGCATGATAGAGCAGGCGAAGCACAACGCCGGTTCTCTTGCCGGGAAGATCCGCTTTTTCAAGATGGACGCGCAGGAGCTGAGCTTTCCCGACAACGAGTTTGACGTTATCGTAACGCGAAACCTCACCTGGAATCTGCCCGACCCCGTGAAGGCCTACGGCGAGTGGCGGCGCGTTCTGCGCGACGGCGGCGTGATGCTCAACATCGACTCAAACTGGTACGCCTATCTTTTCGACGACGAAAAAAAGTGTGAAAAGCTCGCAGACAGGGAGAATGTCCTTAATGCAGGCTTTGAGGATCACGACAGCTACGACGAAAGCTGGCTTATGGAAAACATTTCGCGCACACTGCCGATGGGTAAGCTTCCGCGCCCTCACTGGGATGCGGTGACGCTGCTCAACCTCGGCTTCAAAAACGTAAGCGCGGACACTTCCGTCAGCCGCAGGCTCTGGAGCCGCGAGGAGATGCTCAACTACGCATCCACTCCTTGCTTTCTGATAAGAGCCGTAAAATAACTCTGAAATGGAGAGGAACAATGAAAAAAAGAATAATCGCACTTATGCTCGCACTTATCATGGTGCTGAGCCTTGCCGCATGCAGCAGCAATGATAACGGCGCTGCCGATGACGGCGAAAAGATACTCCACGTCGCGGAAAGCTTCGCCTACCCCAGCCTTGACGCGCACAAGGAGTACTACGGATGGTACACCTCCATCTACGGCATCACAGAGGCACTATTCAAGATGGGTGATGACAGCTCGGTTCAGCCCTGTCTTGCGGAAAAGGCAGAGGTCTCCGACGATAACCTGACCTGGACCGTTATGCTCAAGGACGGCATAAGCTTCTCAAACGGCAATGCCGTGACCGCAGAGAATGTCATCGCAAATCTCAAGCGCTGCGGCGAAGTCAACGTGCGCTTTGCGCAGTTTGCCGACTACGAATACAAAGCTGTCAGCGACAAGGAATTTACGATAACCACCGATGAAATTTACCCCACGCTCGTAAATGACCTTGCCTCTCCCGAGATGGCGATAATGGATCTTGACGCATCTAATGATATCGACAATGCCCCTGTTGCGACCGGCCCATTTGTTGTGAAGTCTTTCCAGCCTGAAGGCACTGTGGAAGTCAGCCGCAACGACAAATACTGGGGCGGAGACGTTAAGCTTGACGGCGCGGTGTTCTACTACATGCAGGATGATGAGTCCAAGCTCATGGCAATGCAGAACGGCGAAATTGACTGCTACACCTCGGTCACAGCCGCCGCAAAGGAGATATTCGACGCATCTCCCGACAAGTACACGGTGACGGACATTCCGGCAACAAGATTGCAGTTTTACATGCTCAACCAGAACCGCCTGAGTGACGAGCTCAGGAAGGCAATAAACCTCACCGTTGACTGTGACGCTATCGCTTCCTACTTAAACGGCACAGTCACCGCAGCAGTCGGCCCCTTCGGAACCTCAACGGCTTACGGCAAGGTCACAAAGCCCGCCGTTGACACGGCCGCGGCAAAGGCCGCGATTGAAGAAGCCGGATACACTCTCGGCTCTGACGGCATCTATGAGAAGGACGGACAGGATCTCAATCTCAACATATGCTACTATCCGGCCCGCTCGCTCGACTCGCTGGCGCTTCTCATTCAGGAGCAGCTCAAGGCCATCGGCGTCGGCTCCTACCTCACCTCTCAGGAGGACGCAGACGCGACCTACATTCTCTCCGGCGACTATGACATTGCTCTCTACTGCATGATAGCCGACAAGAACGGCGACCCGTACTATTTCATCGATACCGTGCTTCGTCCCGGCGGCTACTGGGCCTCGGCAGGCTTTGAGAGCGATAAGGCAAACGAACTTATCGCTAAGCTTCAGGTCGAGACCGACTCGGCCGAGCGCGCACGCCTTGCTAACGAGATCGTCCAGCTCGCCATCGACGATAACGCCATCGGCTGCGTAGGCCTTTTCAACAACATAACCGTTTCCGCGAAGAATGTCAGCGGCATATACGAAAACTGCCCCTTCGATTTTTATCGCATAGACGCTGACACGGACATGTAATAACCCCTGCATCAGGAGCCTTCTCCCCCCCGGAGGCTCCTGATGTTCAGTCAGAGGTGGATAATATCAAAATCAAAAAGCAAATTTTAAAACGTCTGCTGCATCTTGCAGTGATAATAATAGGTTTGAGCTTTCTGACCTATCTTCTGATGTACATATCGCCCGGTGACCCTGCGCTGAAAAAACTCAACGCGCAGGGTATAACCGTTTCCGAGGAGACTTTGGAAGCTGCTCGCGAAGAGATGGGCTTAAACGAGCCTTTTCTTGCTCGATACGCAAACTGGCTGTCAAACGCACTGACAGGTGACCTCGGGGCCTCGTATAAGGACGGTCTGCCCGTTGCTAACAAGCTTATGCACGCAATGCGCTATACGCTTATTTTAAGCGTGGCAAGCCTTGCAGTTTCGCTTATAATCTCGCTTCCGCTTGCCGTTATCACCGCCGTAAAGAAAGACAGCGTGCTTGATAACATTGTCAGGCTGCTGAGCTTTATCGGAAATTCGCTGCCGAATTTTCTTATTTCGGTGCTCCTTATGTACTTTTTCTGCGTCAAGACAGATCTGCTGCCGGTCATCGCCGATGAAAGCGTCAAGGGGCTTATTCTTCCCTGCCTTGCGCTGACTATCCCCATGTGCGCTCGCTTTTTGAGGCAATTTCGCGCCGAGGTGCTTGAACAGCTCGGGCGAGACTATGTCCTCGGTGCAAGAGCGCGCGGCGTAAAAAGCTCGGTCATTCTTTTCAAAAACGTGCTGCACAACGCTGCGATACCCATTCTCACCATCGTTGCGCTGTCCGTCGGGACGCTGCTCGGCGGCAGCGTCGTTGTTGAAACGATTTTCCGTTGGCCGGGTATAGGCAAGCTCGTCATGGACTCGATCACCGCGCGCGACTACCCCGTAATTCAGGGCTTTGTGATATTCACAAGCTGCATATATGTTCTCATAAATCTTGCAGCCGATCTCTGCTATCGCCGTCTCGACCCTAGGGTCGGGCAAATGTGAGGTGAGCGCATGGATCTTACTATGACTGCACGCAAAAAGCAAAAACGCAGACTCTGCGTTTTTCTCACTCTCGCCGGAGTTCTGATGCTCATCGGGCTGCTCGCTCCGCTTATCGTTCCGAACGACCCAAACGCGACGAACGCCGCGAACATGAACGCCTCTCCGAGTGCGAAATATCTCTTTGGAACCGACCGATACGGAAGATGCGTTTTCTCCCGTGTTATCATGGGCGCGCGCACCTCGATATTCTCGGCCGTTATTCTCGTTGCGGTAACGTTCGTTATCGGAACCGCGCTCGGCATGGTCGCCGGGTGGTACGGCGGCGCGGTTGACAGCATAATCATGCGCATTGTAGATATCATGCTCGCATTTCCGCAGATGGTGCTTGCCATCGCCGTTGCCGGAATACTCGGCGGCGGCATGATAAACGCCATGCTTGCAATGGGGCTGTCGGGCTGGACGCTTTATGCGCGGCTTGCGCGCGCACAGGTCATCGCAATGAAAAACGAGCCGTTTATAAGCGCAGCGCGCCTCTCCGGCTGCTCGAATACGAAAATAATGCTGCACTATCTTCTGCCGTGCATGCTCGGCGGACTTATAGTCAACGCTGCGACGCAGCTCGGCGTTATGATGATCGGCATTGCAGGCCTCTCCTTCCTCGGCATCGGCGTTACCGAGCCGAACGCCGAGTGGGGCAGCATGATAAACCAGTCGCGCGCCTACATGCAGCTTGCACCGTGGGCAACGCTTGCCCCGGCCGGTGCGACGGTCGTGACGGTCATGATATTCAACTGCCTCGGCGACTGTCTGCGCGATTATCTTGATGTGGAGACGGCAAAATGAGCGATAAAACTATTTTGTCCCTCGAAGGACTTTGCGCCGGATACGGCCGCGGCGACGCCATATCGGATATAAGCCTTTCGCTTTCAACCGGCGAGGCGCTGTGCGTTGTCGGGCAATCCGGCTGCGGAAAGAGCACACTTTTAAAATCCGTGATAGGCGTATTCGACAAGCCCGTTATAACGGGCGGCGACATTGTGTTTGACAGCTGCCGCCTGTCCGAGCTTTCGCAAAAGCGCCGCTGCGCGCTCACGACCTCCGGCTTGGGCTTTATATTTCAAACCCCCGGCGCGGCATTCAACCCGATAAGGAGTTACAAGAAGCAATTTATCGAAACCCTGAAAAGCCACGACAAATACGACGCTAAATCATTTTTGCCGTCGATCAAAGACGTTTTCTCAAGGCTCGGGCTTCAGGACTGCGAGCGCATCCTCGCCTCCTGCCCGTATGAAATGAGCGGCGGCATGAATCAGCGCATCGCGCTTGCTCTCGTGATTCTCATGCAGCAGAAGCTTCTGCTTGCCGACGAGCCGACGAGCGCACTTGACGCAGTGACGCGCCGAACCGTTGCCGACGAGCTGATCGCAATGCGCACAGACTGCGGCATAGCGCAGATGATCGTGACGCACGACTTTGCGCTTGCCTCCTACGTCGCCGACCGCATCGCCGTTATGCACTGCGGCAGAATAGTCGAGCTTGCCCCGGCAAAAGAGCTTGTGTCGTCTCCCCTGCATCCGTACACCAGGATGCTGCTTGAGGCCGTTCCGGCACTCGGCGGCAGCATCCCGACGTTTTCCGACGCGCCGGTGCAAAGTGCCGGCAAGCTCATCGAGGCGTGCGCCGGTCACTTTGTTCTATCGGAGGTTTGAGCATGAAAAACATATTGAGCGTTAAAGATCTCTGCAGGAGCTATGAGCGTAATGATATTAAAACCGAGGCTCTTCACGACGTGAGCTTTGAGCTTAAATATAGCGAGATACTCGGCATTGTCGGCACCTCCGGCAGCGGAAAAAGCACGCTTCTTCGCCTTATCAGCGGACTTGAAGCGCCGGATGCAGGCTCCGTTGTTTTCGACGGGCGCGAGTTTGGGCAAAAGCGCGCGCTTGCCGATAAGCGCGATATACAAATGATATTTCAGGATGCAGGTGCATCCTTTCATCCGCGCAGAACGATAGCAAGCTCGATAAATGACGCATTCCAAAGTCTCATGGGAAAGGGCGCTGTCCTTGATCTTGACTCACTCTGCATTGAGGTCGGCTTGAACTCATGCCTTGCGCGACGCTATCCCGGCTCGCTCAGCGGCGGTCAGTGCCAGCGCTTTGCCATTGCGCGCGCTATCGCGTCCTCGCCGCGTGTTTTGTTGTGCGACGAGATAACAAGCGCACTGGACGTTTCCTCGCAGGCGCAGATACTCGAGCTTTTATCCTCACTGCGGGCCGAAACCGGAATGTCGATGATCTTCGTTTCGCACGATATTGCCGTTGTGAGCACGCTGTGCGACAGGATAGCGGTCATGCGCGGCGGAGACATCGTCGAACAAGGCAATACAAAAAGCATTATTTCAGCTCCGCGGAACGAATATACAAAGGAGCTTATAGCATCGGTGATGGAGGTAAAGCATTGAACACAGGCAAGAAAATTCAGCAATTTGTTAATGTTCCGGGAACACGGCTTAACTACCCCGAAACAGTGATCTTCGGCGCTCACGACGGAAAATGCGTTACCGTATCCGCCGGTGTTCACTGCCGCGAATACGTAGGCATACAGGCAGTTATTGAGCTTGCACGGACTATTGACCCAAAAGATATATACGGTGAGCTTCACTTAGTGCATGCATTCAATTACGATGGTCTCATCTGCCGCTGCTCGGACGTTTTTCCGTCCGATGGAAAAAACCTCAATCGCGTTTTTCCCGGCAGCACATGCGGAACCGACGCCGAAAAGCTTGCTGCATTCCTTGAGGAAACCGTGATACGTCACAGCGACTGCATAGTCGACCTGCACTCCGGCGGCGGCTATGAATATCTTACGCCGCACGTCTATCTTCACGGCGCGGCAGCTCCGGAGGTCTGCGCGCAATCGCAGGAGCTTGCGATGCATGTGGGCGTTCCGTACGCCGTGCGCTCGCAGGCGAAAAACGGGTTTTACAGTCACGCCGGTACCTGCGGCGTTCCGGCCGTTCTGATCGAGCGCGGCTGCTGCGGCCTGTGGTCAGAAGATGAATCCTCCCGTGATATCGAGGACGTAAAGAACATTCTGCGCTTCCTTGGAGTTTTGCGGGACGGGATTCCCTCAGCCAGGAAGAACCTCAGGATATTTGATCGCGGAGAATATTTGGACGCACCTGTAAGCGGCTGCTGGTATCCTGCCAAGGCGGTCGGCGAGCGTATAAAGGCAGGCGAAAGTCTCGGCCGGATATGCGATATATTCGGCGAGCTGCTGCACGAGGAATTTGCAAAACACGACGGCGTTATTCTGTATCAGACGGCGTCGCTCGGCATAGAAAAAGACTGCCCAATGGTTGCATATGCAATCGAGGAAAGGTAACGATATGGAAGAGATGGAAAAACGGGTCCTGGACTACTGGACCGTGCGTGCGCACGACTTCGGCGTTGTACGCCGCAATGAGATACATAATAAGCTCAGCAAGCGCTGGAGCGACGAGCTTGACAGGCTGCTTCCGGAAGGAAAGCTTCGCATTCTTGATGTCGGCACGGGTACGGGATATTTTGCCGTACTGCTCGCCGCAAAGGGGCACACGGTCACGGGGATCGACCTCACCCCGGCAATGATAGGCGAGGCAAAGGCTCTTGCAGACGAGCTTGATATCAGTGCACGGTTTGAGGTAATGGACGCACAGTCTCTCAACTTTCCCGACGAAAGCTTTGACGCCGTAGTCACGCGCAATCTCACTTGGACACTGCCTGAACCGGAGCGCGCATATTCGGAATGGCTCCGCGTTCTCGTACCAGGCGGGATCCTCATAAACTTCGACGCAAGCTACGGCAACAATGTCCGCAACAATGAGCATAAAGGAACTCATCTGCCCGTCGGCAATGTCTATGGCCACTGCGGAATGACGCCCGAGCTTGAGAGCGAAAACGCGCAAATCACGCTCTCAATGCCGATAAGCAAAAAAACCCGTCCCGAGTGGGACGCCGAGCTTCTCAAATCACTTGGCTGCGCCGACTGCGGCTTTGACAAATCCGCAGGTACGCGCATACTCGCGGAAAACGATCTGAGTGATGCGCCGATGTTCCTCGTGTGGGCAAAAAAATAGCAAAAAGCAGCCTTTCGGCTGCTTTTTTACTAACATTTGTACTTTTTCATATCGACGCAGCCGTTGGATTTAAACTTAACCCCCTCGGCCTCAAGCCGCTCGCGCTGCTCATAAAACCCAGGTGCCGTGCGGCCTGCTGAATTTACTACACGATGGCACGGATAGTTGCCGTAAAGCTCGGAGCAGCCAAGTATCTTTCCGACAAGCCGCGCATTTTTCGCCCGTCCGATAAGCTCGGCTATCTGCCCGTATGTTGCAACCCGGCCATATGGTATTTCGTCAACGGCGGACAGAATCTCATACACCAGCTCATCGTCCGTTGCGGCACCATTCCTCATTTGCGCCTTCAAGCTCAAGAAGGCGTATTTTTTTGTCCACTCCGCCGGCATAGCCGGTCATGCTGCCATCAGCGCCGAGAACGCGGTGGCACGGCACTATTATTGATATAGGGTTGTGCCCCACCGCTCCGCCGACAGCCTGTGCGCTTTTTGTTCCGAGCTTTCGGGCGATCTCGCCGTAGCTTGCGGTCTGGCCGTAGGGAATTTTCATAAGCTCATCCCATACGCTGCGCCGAAAAGCAGAGCCGTTCAGCTTCAAAGGCGGCACAAAATCCGGCTCATGGCCCGAAAAATAAATATCCAGCCAGCGCTCTGTCTGCTCAAGCACCGGAGTGAGCACCTCGGTGCGCTCACTTTCAATACCGGCGGCAAAATATTTTGCGCCGTAAAACCACAGGCCGGTCAGGCTTTTCTCATTCGCGGCAAGCAGTATCCTGCCGACCGGAGATGAATAATCATGTATATATGTCATCTTTCTTTTCTTCCTCTACCTCGTCTATTCCAAAGGATCGCCGCATCGAGCCGGGATTGTTTTCGATAGCTTTACTATGCACGCGCGATTATCGTTTGTCAACAGGACTTTTGGTATTAATAAAATTCATATCTGCTTGAATTTCACTAATTTCCCTTTTTGGCTTTGCTGCGTTAAAATGAAAAAGTCCGCTCAGGCGGAGGATAATAAGGGAGAGAGAGTTTACTTATGAAAAAAACAAAGAATTTTGCGAGCCGCTGGGGATTTATCCTCGCCTCTGTCGGCTCTGCCGTCGGCATGGCAAACGTTTGGGGATTTCCGAATAAGCTCGGCTCAAACGGCGGCGGAGCGTTTTTGCTGATATATCTGCTGTTTGTGTTCATATTCAGCTATGTCGGCCTGCCGGCGGAGTTTGCCATGGGCAGACGCGCACGCACGGGTACTCTCGGCACATACGAAAGCGCATGGGCAACGCGCGGCAAGGGCTTCGGCAAAGCAGGCGGCATTCTCGGCTGGCTTCCGCTCGCCGGTTCGCTATGCATCGCCATCGGATATGCCGTTATCGTGACGTACATCCTCAAGGCGCTTGTCGATTCCCTCGTCGGAACGCTCATGACGGCCGACACAGCCGCATGGTTCGGCGAGTTCTCGTCGACGCCGATGTCGGTCGTTCCGTACCACATCATAGTCGTTGCCGGAACGCTTCTGACACTGTATCTCGGCGCACACAGCATCGAAAAGACTAACAAGATCATGATGCCGCTGTTTTTCCTCATATTCATCGTGCTCGCGGTCAGGGTCGCATTCCTGCCCGGCGCAGCGGAGGGATACAAGTTCATGTTCACTCCGCGCTGGGAGGCGCTTGCCGACCCGATGATATGGATATGGGCAATGGGTCAGGCATTTTTCTCGCTGTCGGTCACCGGAAGCGGCATGATCGTATACGGCGCGTATCTTTCCGACGAGGAGGACGTCGTCGGCGTTGCACAGCACACCGCGCTTTTTGACACCATCGCCGCCGTTGTTGCCGCGCTTGTGATCATCCCGGCCTGCTTTGCCTACGGTCAGGATGTCGGCGCAGGCCCGAGCCTGCTGTTCGTGACCCTGCCGACCATTTTGCAGGATCTGCCCCTGGGCAGGCTGTTTGCCATAATACTGTACGTTGCGATGATATTCGCCGGAGTAAGCTCGCTGCAAAACATGTTTGAGGCGGTCGCAGAATCGCTTATGCACAAGTTCCCCAAGCTCAGCCGCACTGCGGTGCTTGCAATTTTGTGCGTTCTCTGCCTGGGCTTCGGCATCGGCATGGAGCCGATCTCCAAGTGGGGTCCGTGGATGGATCTCGTTTCGATCTATATCATCCCAATCGGCGCAACGCTCGGCGCGATATCGTGGTTCTATGTCACGAAAAAGAGCGACCTGCTCAACGCCGTGAACACCGGCAGCTTGAAGCAGCGCGGCAAGCTGTGGTACAGCATCGGCCGCTATGTTTATGTTCCGCTCGCGCTTATACTCTGCTGCGTAGCATTGTTCATGCAGGTTGCGTTTTAATTAAAAACATGCAAAAGAGACGGCCTTTATCAAGGTCGTCTCTTTTGCAGCGTCTCAAAAAAGTCTGTGACTTTTTTGCTCGCTTCAAAAACGCCACATTTTTTGTGAAAACGAGTTTTCACGAAAAATCTCGCTACGCTCGTCAAAAAGTCCGTACCGGACATTTTTGATGGCTATTAATCTAATCACGAGTGGGGCCTTTGCCCCCTCGCGCTCCCCTGCTGCTCAATTTTCTTTATCTATAGCATAATTTTTTGCCAGTCTGCAAAAGTTTATAAACTGCCGTGCACTTTGCATCGGCGCCGCCTTTGTGGGCAAACGGCGCTTATCTTCGACGCGCGGCATTTTACCAAAATTATTTTTCCGCTTCCTTTGAAAACTCGCCGCCGAGCGCGAACGCATGGTTCATCGGGCCGCGGCCCTTGCCCAGGTCGAGCATTGCTCCGAGCGCGCCGGATATATAGTCCTTTGCGCGGCGAACCGAGGTTTTCAGGTCATAACCCTTGGCGAGGTTTGACGCGATCGCGCTAGAAAGGGTGCAGCCCGTGCCGTGGGTGTTGGGATTATCTATGCGCTTTCCCTCAAACCAGCAGCACTCGCCGTCGGAATACAGCAGGTCGTTTGCGTCGTTTACGCTGTGTCCACCTTTGAGCAGCACCGCACAGCCGTGCTCGCGTCCTATCTTTTCGGCCGCCTTGAGCATGTCCTCTTCGTTTTCTATCTTCATTCCTGAAAGGATCTCACCCTCGGGGATATTCGGCGTTATCACCGTGCTTATGGGAAAAAGCTCATCGGCAAGCGTCTGCACGGCGTCGGTTTTCATAAGAGCCGAGCCGCTCGTTGCAACCATGACAGGGTCAACTACGATGTTTTTAGCGTCATAATGCCTGAGCCTGTCGGCTATGACGCGGATAAGCTCAGAGGACGATACCATGCCGATCTTAACGGCATCGGGGTATATATCCTCGAACACGGCGTCGAGCTGCTGGCGCAAAAACTCGGGCGATGCCTCTTCGATCGCAGAAACGCCGGTCGTGTTCTGCGCGGTGAGCGCCGTTATCGCGCTCATGGCAAAAACGCCGTTCATGGTCATTGTCTTGATATCCGCCTGGATACCGGCTCCGCCGCTGGAGTCGCTTCCTGCGATGGTGAGTGCTGTTTTCATGTTGTGCTCCTTTCAGTCCGATGCAAAGCAAAGAAATGTTTCCGGCTTGCAGAAGTCGGTTATATAACAGTCGCTGAGCGCTTTAAGCTCCTCGGCCCGTTTTTCGCTTTTATCGTATACTCCGACAAGAATAAATCCGTCGCGCTTTGCCGTCCGCGCCGCGTGGATCGCATCCTCGAAAACCGCCGTTTCGCTTTTGGCCGTTCCGAGTGCATTCAGACATGCGCGGAAAATTTCCGGCTCGTCCTTGCCGCTGCCGACCTCGGCACATGTGAGTATATCGTCAAAATACTTTTCCATATCGCAGCGGCGCAGCGCGGCCAAAACATGGTCGTGCTCGCTTGCCGTTGCAACGGTCATTTTCACGCCGCTGCCTTGAAGCAGATCGAGAAACTCACGCACGCCGGGCTTGGGCTGCACAAGGTCATAGTAAAAATGCCTGACCATTTTGTTTATGCCGTCCTCGATCTCGGCGGTCGTCATTTCAAGGTCATACTCGCTCTTAAAATATGACGCTGTCTGGCTCAGGCTCAGCGCGCAAACGGCTTCGTTTACGTCCGGTCTCGGAGCAACACCGATCGAGGCGAGGTAGGTTTCCCCGGCGGTGTCCCATATGAACATTGAGTCAAACAGCGTCCCGTCAAAATCGAATATTGCGCCCTTTATCTTCATGCGCACACCATGTTTTCGGACAGGGCCTTGAGCGTTCTGCACTCGCTTTCTATATCCTCCGCGCCAAAGATCGCGCTGACGAGAGCAACTCCGTCAACACCCGTGCCGGAAAGCTGCAGGATATTGCTCTCGGATATGCCGCCGATGGCGACGACCGGGATATCGACCGCCGCGCAGATATCACGCAAAGTCTCCTTGGGCAGAACATCGGCATTTGCCTTTGTCGATGTCGAGAACATAGCCCCGACGCCGAGGCAGTCGGCTCCGTTTTCAACGGCCTTGAGAGCCTCCTCAACGGTGTGCACGGAAACGCCGAGCATCATGCCGTCGCCGATCTTCTCGCGCACCTTGCTTGCTGCCATGTCCTCCTGCCCGACGTGAACGCCGTCGGCGTGGCACTTCACGGCAACGTCAACGTTGTCGTTTACGAAAAACGGCACGGAATATTTCCTGCACAGCGCGCCTATTTCGATCGCTTCGGCGAGAAACTCGTCGTCGTTAAGCTCCTTTTCGCGAAGCTGCACGCAGGTAGCGCCGCCCTTGAGCGCGGATTCGACCTGCTCGTAAAGGCTTTGCTTTCCGACCCATGCTCTGTCCGTCACTGCGTACAGGAGCATGTATTTTTTATCGCACTTCATATTTTGCACCTTCCTCAAGCTGTTCGGGAGTCAGATTATAAATTGCATCAATTATATAGTTTCGGTAAGAAGAGTTGCCGTCCATGGAGCCGAGCCTGTCATGCGCTATCTCGCCGGCAAGCCCCATCGCACACACCGCCGCCGCAGCAGCCTCAAGCACATTGTCGGGGTTTGCGGTGATAAATGCCGCCGTCATGGCCGAAAGCTGGCAGCCGGTACCGGTTATGGATGACATCATGGCATTGCCGTTGCGGATGCAGAAGGCTCTGTCGGCATCGGCGACAATGTCGATAGCGCCGGTTATCGCGATAACGGCTCCGGTCTCGCGCGCAAATGCCTTTGCAAATTTAACGGCATCTGCAAGGTTTGCCTCTGTCACCTTATCGGCAACGTCGGCATCGACGCCCTTGGTCGTTCCGCTGCCGGAGGCAATGGTTTTTATCTCGGAAATGTTTCCGCGGATGACGGAAAACTTCACCTCGCGCACAAGGCCGAGCGCCGTTTCCGTGCGCAGGCTCGACGCACCGGCGCCGACGGGGTCGAGAACGACGGGGTGTCCCAGCTCGTTTGCCTTTTTGCCTGCAATGTGCATCGACTCTATCGTGCGGCTGTTTAGCGTTCCGATATTAATATTAAGGCCTGAGCACACGCTCGTGATCTCCGCAACCTCGGCCTTGTCGTCGGCCATGATCGGTGATGCGCCGCACGCGAGCACGATATTCGCACAGTCGTTGACCGTGACGTAATTTGTGATATTATGAATAAGAGGGCATTTTGCTCTTACGTTTTCAAGCATTTTTCCAAGCATTTCGGTTTCCTCCTCACTGTGTCAGCGAAAGCTGCATACGGCCGAGAACTCCGGCCTTTTTAAGGCTGTATATCAAGACTGCGGATATCGCTGCGCCGCCTGCCGTTGAAACGAAAAACGGGATGATGTATGCGTAAAACGCGATAGCCGCGGCCGACTGACCCATGAAGTATATTGCCACGGGATAGGCGCACAGTCCGCCGAGGACTGCCGTGCCGAACACCTCGCCGATAAGCGTTGCGGCAATGTTGCCGGTCTTTTTATAGACAAGACCGCACAGAAGCGCACCGAACATACTTCCTGGGAACGCCATGAGGCTGCCGAGTCCGAGCAGATTGCGGATAAGCGATGCTACAAACGCCGCGCCCACGCCGTACGCCGGGCCGAGCAGCACCGCACATATAATGTTCACCATATGCTGAACCGGCGCGCACTTGCTGCCGAACACGGGAAAGGAAAACAGGCTTCCCACGACCGCAACGGCACAGAGGATACTCGCCGTCGCAAGCTTTTTTGTATTAACTTTTTTCATTTTTATTTCTCCTTCGGAATAAGCTGACGAGAGTTGAGCCCATATCGGTTTTGACGGGCAGATTTTCGCCCGTCAAGACAAAAAAGGCGAAAGCAGCCGGAAGGGTGCGTCGAAAGGCAATATGTGTTCGGCTCTATTCAGCTTAAGAAAGCGGCTGTATTTATACCTGTATGCAGCGACGCTTCCATGCGTAAAATTCAGCCCGTCGATCCCGGCTGTCTGGAAGTTCGGTCGATGCTTGCTGGCATCCTCTCACGCCGGAACACGGCTTCCCATCGCTGTCATACAGAACTCAGGGCGCTCCCCCTCAGTCCGCTTCTCCTTTCCAAAAGATAAAAAAACGAAGACGCCCGATTCGAACGCCTCCGTTAAAAGCTCGTTGATGACTTCCTCCGGCGGCATTATCCGCATCAGGTTAAAGGGTCGAAGGTATGTCCTTCCTCTCAGCCTGTCAGCACAAGCTCCCCTGTTTTTTTGCCTGCCCATTATACTACCGGCAGTCCAAAATTGCAATAGCGTTATAAACTTTTAGGGGATATGATTTTCACAGTTATCGGATCAGATAAAAGGAGTATTAGCATGCAGTACAAAAAATTCAAAAACGAGATCTCGCTTTCGCGGCTGGGAATGGGCGCCATGCGTCTGCCCACCTGCGGCAGCAGCGCCGATATTGATTACGAAAAGGCGCAGGCAATCATAGACTCTGCCATGAAAAGCGGCATAAACTACTACGACACCGCCTACATCTATCACGGCGGAAGATCCGAAGAGTTCCTCGGTGCCGCGCTGGCCAAATATCCGCGCGACAGCTTTTATGTTGCCGATAAGTTCAATTTCCAGGCCGAGCCGGACTATCGCAAGCAGTTTGCAGAGCAGCTCCGACGGCTGAAAATGGATCGCATCGACTTCTATCTGCTCCACGGCATTCAGGATTCCTTTGTCGATGATATCCTCGCAAGCGGCGCAATCGAGTATTTTGACTCGCTCAAAAAGGAGGGAAAGATCCGCTATTTCGGCTTTTCCTTCCACGGAAGTCCGCAGGCGCTGCGCAAGCTCATCGACGCCTATCCGTGGGATTTCGTCCAGATGCAGCTTAACTATTACGACTGGTACTGCACCGGCGCAAAGGAGCTTTACGACATTTTGGAGCAGGCCAATATCCCCGTCATGGTCATGGAGCCTGTTCACGGCGGAATGCTCGCAAGGCTGCGCGCGGACGCCGCCGAGGTGCTTGCGCAGCTTGGCGCAGAGTGCTCGCAGGCGTCTTGGGCTATCCGGTGGGTGCTGAGCCGGCCGCAGGTTCAGGTCATTTTAAGCGGCATGTCCGACACGGATCAGCTTGCCGACAATGCAGCGACAGTCTCGGCCTCGCTCCCACTCTCGGATGCGGAAAACGAAGCTATTCGCAAGGCTGCTATGCTGCAATACGCCGGCGTCGCCGTTGCCTGCACCGGCTGCCGCTACTGCTGCCCGAATTGCCCGAAGGGGCTGGATATTCCGCTTCTTCTGCGCGCTTATAACGACGCGAAGATCGGCGGAGCTTGGAGGCTGACAAGCGTTTTGGCTCTGCCCGAGGACAAGCGTCCGACAAGCTGCATCGGCTGCGGAGCCTGCATGCGCCATTGTCCGCAGAGCTTCGAAATTCCGAAATACATGCAGGAAATGAAGCAAATGATGCAAAAGTGAGCTTTTCCATAATAGTTAAAAGGCATTGCCGATCTTGCAATCGGCAATGCCTTTTGATTTGAAAAATCATTCCCACTCCTAAGTGCAAAACAGATATTAACTGATTTCGCTTAGGAGTTTTGACTTAATTTAATATAAAATGATACATATTATCTTAATTCTATAAGGTGTATTGACTTCTGCTATCAAATAGCTATCACTTGGATGCTATCAGACATTAATACTTGTCGTATCATATACAAAGTCTACTATTAACGCAATGTTCATATTATTTAAACTTTGTTTTAAATCAACAATATGGATTAAAAAATTAATAGAATAAACATCACTCCATTTTTCAATCATTGTTTTTCTTCCTTCACAAACCAAAACCAAATGAAATTCTTGTGGGGATATTTCGTTATTATCAGACAATTTAATTTTACCGTTACCACTTTGAAGTTTTGAAAGTGTAAGCGATGCTTGATCTACGGCATAAGCAAAATTGGAAGGACTACCTATTTTTACAAAATACATATTATTATCTGCAACAAAGTCGCAAACCTCATATTTGTATCTGCGATTTGCAGTTTCATCTATTGGCATTGTTGTCGGATGAATCAAAACAGCATTTAAAAAGTTCGACAGTTTACAGTTGTAGTATGTTTCATATGGCTGTAAAGCACCATTAGAAAAAATCCCAATCTCCTTTGCATAAGAAATTAGTTCTTCTTTGCTGAAGCTCCAGTCACTTTCTTTATGATTTACAAAAGTAACTTTACTAACATCTCGGAATACTTGTTCAATATATGAATTGTTAAACGAACACCATCTGCCATTTCTCAAACAGAAATTATCTTCTGTAATAAATTCCAAATACTCTGTTAGAGGCTTGTACGGAGTCCACTGGTCGTTCCCATATTCAACAGACAGTTTTATATTTCTGACCGAAGTATAAATATCAAGATTTTTTTCTGATAGAAAATTCTGAATTGCAGCAATAGACAACTCACCATCATATTCACTGTGTTTTCTATCACAGGTCAATTTAAACTTTATAGAATCATTTTGTATTATTTTTGTACCAATAAGATAAAAAGAAGGCACATTTATAAATGAAAATTTTGATGTCTCTGAATTATATTCGTCAATAGCTTTTGAAAGCAAATTAAATAGTTCGTTTATCTTATCGGAATCATTGTCATCATCCAACGCAATAAGTCTGGGAAGGGATATGGTTGCTTCTGTATTTAATGCTTCTTCAAGCAAGGTTAGCTTTTTGCCGAGAGCCAAAGGCTTTTCTTCCCATTTGAACTGGGCGGATATCCCGCAATTTATGGATTTACCCCATATTTTATCATTGATAGTTGAACCTTTAATATATGTCGGAATTTCACCTCCACGGTATGCCAAAGTTGTTCCGCTTAGATAGTCTATATGGGTTTTGCTTAATTTCCCGCCGTGAGATATATTTTGCTGTGCTTTTACACTTTCAAGATTTAAAAGACGTTCTGCAATTTGAATTCCAAAATTATAATCGCAGTAATTGCTCAAATAAAAATGAGCATTGCCATAAGATACAATAAAACAGGATGTTGTATTCTTGCAAATCAGCGCAGCTCCGTAAATTTTTAATTCCTGTGTCAAATCCCATTCAGAACATTCAGACAGAAGTCTCACCCACGGAGAACCTTTTTTATTATCTTTGTCGCAAAACATTAACTCGAACGAAAAGCCGCTGGGTTCATATAACATAGAATCCTTCAACGGAATTTCTTCAAACTGACGCTCGATCAAAAATTCCTTGAATTCATCGGTTTTCTGTATATCAATACGATAAATATTATAATCATATGTAGGCTTTTCTTCGGTTCGTTTTGGCATAAGACAGCTTTCCTTCCGTAATTGTTAAAACAAAATTTATTATTTTATATTCCGCAGAATATTATAATACAAATATTCAAGTGTTTTTTCCTTGTTTCCTTTTTTAAGTTCGCATTCCCATACGACAATCACATTCCATCCCATATTCTGAAGCTTCTTATAAGTGATTTCGTCCCTTGCAATATTTTTTGTGATTTTCTCAGTCCAAAATTCCACATTTGTCTTTGGCATAACAAAATATTTACAGCCTTTATGTCCGTGCCAAAAGCAACCGTTAACAAACACTATTGTTTTATATTTGGGCAGAACAATATCTGGTTTTCCCGGTAACGTTTTAACATTTTTCCGATACCTGAGTCCTTTTGAAAACAAATATTTTCTTACTGTTTCTTCGGGTTTGGTGCCTGAACTTTTGATCATAGACATATTGTAACTGCGTGTTTCTTTGGAATGCTTATCCATTTTTGCTCACTCTTTAATATCATCTAAAATCGGCAGAATACTTTTTGCGATATACCAAAACATTACTGGAGGAATAGCATTACCAATCTGTCTGTATGCATCAGTTTCAGAGCCTGCAAACTGAAAAGAATCAGGAAAAGACTGAATGCGTGCCGCCTCACGAGGTGTAAAACGTCTGTACAGTTCCTTTTCAGGATCAACAAGTAATACGGGATCTCTGGAATTTAGGCTAACTTTTGCCAAATGACTTGTTACAGTAAGACAAGGTTCATTTAAATTCTGAGCCAATCCTCGTTTCATATTGTTTTTTGCGTTTTTCATACCCTGAACAGCTTTTTCGGAAAAGTAATATTTTTGATCTTCAATCGCCAAATTATGAACAGCCACAGATAAAGGCTGCCAGTTATTTTCGTTTGGAGCGTCAGGAAAAATGTAATCGTGCTGAATATCTTTGCGGATACCAACAATAATAACACGTTCACGCTTTTGCGGAACGCCATAATCCGCACATCGGATTAACTGCTTTTTTACTATGTAACCGGCTTCCTCAAAAGCTCTAATTACTTTAGCAATAATAGAGCCTTTGTGCAAAGTCAGCAAACCTTTTACATTTTCTGCTATGAATACTTTTGGCTGTTTTTCTTTTGCTATTCTAACCATCTGCTTATACAGATTGGCTCTGTCGTCAAATGGGTCTTTTGTAGGATTAACAGTACTGAAAGACTGGCAGGGAAAGCCACCTACCAAAACATCGTGTTCGGGAATATCCTTAGTATCTATCTCGCATATATCACCGCAAACAACATTATCACACTGAAAATTCAGACGGTGAGTATTCAGTGCTTTGTTATCTATATCCAGCGCATAAACAAGCGAAAACGGATTTTTATCATATTTTTTACCGTTAAATTCAAAATTTCCGACAATTCCCAAGTCTGCTCCGCCACAGCCTGAAAAAAGTGAAACAACTTTATACATATACATCTCCTTATGAAACCTGTGGTGTAATAACACTATCAACTGCAGAATTACTGAAATCAACTCTGTATGTTGTAGGAACTGCCTGCATTCGTCCATCTTTAAATTTTTCTGCCACATTTGCAAGAACAAACATAACAATTCCATCACGAGTAAAATACACTCTGAAAATCGAATAAAACTCACCGTGTTGCTGTGCAGCAATCCACTCGTTACGAGTTATATTCAGTGTATCTACCCACAAACTGTCGTTCACATCCGGGCAAGTAAGTCTTTTTGTGGATTTGACTTCAATATATTTCACGAACTCAGCCATATCTCCCGGTTCCGCAATAACTGATTGAATATCATATCCCAGTCCCTTTGTTTTGCCAAGAGAAAGAACTTTATTAACAAGTCTTTGATTAAATGCTGCAACGCGTTTTTTCTCATACTCGTATACAACATTCTCACCTTCGTCACCAAACTCAGTAAGATTTACAGATGGTTTTTCCTTTTTCTGTTCTGATTTTGCAGGTTCTTCAACATCAACAATCAACGAAGCTGCAGATGTTGCAAACTTGTCCGCACAAACAGATATTTTAGCAAAATAGGCATCCCATTCACACTGGAATGCTTTTCTGCCTTTTACTGTACTTAGATCATAAGAATAAACATCAAATTCAGGCTTCTTATCCCAGTCAGCAGCAAATAATTCAATCGTTTCTGTTTCGTTCGGATTAAGTACGACGCATTTATTGTCTGTAAATCTGATTAGATTTGCTAGTTCAAGATAATTCATCTGCTCGTTAATATGCTGCCAACAATACGAACTTGCTTTTCCGGGAATAGAAATATTTCTTTCTATTCCTGCTTTCCTGTCCTGTACAACTGCTTCCAACACTTCATATGGTTCTGCTTTTCCCTGTAATACATCAAGAGAATTCAATATATAATATCCGATTTCTTTTTTTGTTATAGTTATATTGGCAGTTTTTGCAACGCACAAAAACTTTAGCAAGAATGCGTTTGGACGGATGCAAATGCCATCAAATATTCTCTTTGACACAGTTGTACCAAGCTTCTGAGTTCCGTTTGGAAACTGCATTTTATAGCATATATCTTTAAAAAAAGCGGGTTGATCATTATCCGCTAAAAATTTTTGTGTTCTTTCAGATTCATATACTATCCCATCTTCGGCAAAATAGTACATTCCAAACAATTTGCCGGATATTTCTGTTCTATGGTTATCAAGTGTTTTCTTTATTCGTTCGGATTCAGGAAGATAAAGCTGAAAGGCATTGTTAAACTTAGTTTCAAATTCTTCTGAATTACAAGGACATATTTCATCAATAACCTTTGCATAAGCAGGTAGTAAATCATCCATTTCTTTTTGCGATTTTCCACGAATTATAGTGCATCTATATTGTTTAGTATGATCGTACATCTTTTTACCCCTTTCTGATAACTTCCTTGATTTGCTCGGCAATAGCCTGAGAAAGTAAAGGCGGAACAGCGTTTCCCACCTGGCGAAGTTGGCTGGTTTTAATGCCAATAAACTCAAAGTCATCAGGAAAAGATTGAATTCGTGCGGATTCTCTGACAGTAGGAACTCTATTTTCCTTATAGTGAAAATGATGATTATGTCCGGTGTCTATTGTAAAACACGGTTTATTACTGTTCATTCGTGTCCACGCAATATTCACTTTTCGAGTAGACCATAATTCCTGCGGCAAATCTTTATAATTACCGCCGTCCGGTACCATAGCAATGATTCTTTTTGTCTTTTCAGTGTGCATTGTCGCCGTATGGTTCAGAACATATGAGCTATTCTTTCTCATAAGTTTCTGATAATCACTTTGCGGTTCTATCCGATATTCCATACATTCACCCATTATTTTATCATCGGGAATAAAATCCAAATCAGATATAGCCTCTTTGCAAGTAACTACTGCTTTATCAGTTCCTTCCCCAAAAGTTGGTTGAGGGAAAATGAATTTATCTGTATTTTTAATTTTTTCACAGTTAATGCCAACAAAAAAAACTCTTTTTCGTTGTTGTGGTACACCAAAGTTATCTGCAGAAAGTAATTGCATTTCAACATCATATCCCAATTCAGAAAAATCCGAAATAACAGCGTCTTTTACCTTTCCATTAAACAATCTCACCAAACCCGGAACATTTTCCATCACAAAAACAGGCGGAAGCAAATCTGATACAATATCAACAAAAGATTTATACAGTATATTGCGTGGGTCATCCAATAATCTTTTGCCTGAAAGTGAGAATCCCTGACAAGGTGGACCACCGATTATGACATCTATTTCATTTGTTTTTAATCCTGTCGCTTCCAAAATATTTTTACCACTAATATTAGTAATATCTTCATTACTTACAACAGCAGATGGGAAATTGTGCTTATATGTAACAGTAGCATCCTTCCAGTTATCTATTCCATATACTATATTAAACCCTGCCTGCTGGAACCCTTTTGAAAATCCCCCGCAACCGCAAAATAAATCAATCACATTCATTTTTTTCACCTTTTTTATTTGATTTAAGTCTTTTATCAGTAGGCTTTTCTGCGGTTTCGGGAATTGCCCAGTTATCACCGAGTTTAAAAATTCCTTCTATTCTATTTTCAGAACAAAGAATCTGCACTCTTCTTTGAGATATATTCCATTTCTTTGCAGCTTCGCTCGCTGTTATAAAACCCATTTTAAACCTCCTGTTTAAGAAGTATTACTTTTATTATATTCTACGGGGCGAATAAAATCAAGATAATTATATAAAGTTTAAAAATTATTTTGATCTATAAGCAAAAAGCCGAATGCAACTTACTGCTAAAGTCACATTCAGCTTTTATTTGTTATGCATAAATCAAATCTGCATTTACAATCTCTATCGCTCTGTTACGAATATTATTCATTCTCTGCACCCACATCATTTGGTTTTCAGCCTTGAGCTTTTCCGTTACATTTTCTTTTTCCGCCAGTTCTTTTACCAGCCGGTAAAACATTTCCTCTGCCTGTTCGTCAATATCAGCAAGGTAACTGTTCAGATTGCAGGAAGTCAGCAGATTAGCATAAAAAGCTCTTTTATGTTCCTTGATATACCGCAAGTGCCTTTGTCCCCACACGCCTACTGATTTCTGTTCTTCTTCGGGCAGTGAGAGGCAAGGGAGATAATAATCTCCCTGCAGCTCATACCATAATCCATTCTTTTCATCATAAATTCTCTTTTCCATCGTGTGTTCTTACCTTTCGTCTTTATAATTTCTAAAGCGTGAGCCACGCTGTTTAGATTGTGTGATTTCCTTTGCCTGTTTCAGCATATCATCAATTTGTTTACTGCCGAAAACCTTGCGGAGCAGCTTATAATCTTGCAGTTCCACCTTTTGTTTAGCGTTGATATTTTCCAAGTTCTTTGCCTTTTCCGACAGTCTGTTGTTATCGTGATACAGACTTTGATTTGCCTGTCGCCATTGCTCCAAAGTGTTCTTCATTTCAAAATATTTGATAATTATACCCTGTACCAGTTCTCTTAATGCGTTGATTACAGGCTGTGCAATTTTCGTTTTGTATGTCTTTGCGCTCATTAAAGCAGGAGGATCAGGGAGTTGATACTGCGGATCTTTATCAAAGTTTTTTACTACATTATCAAGAGACTTTTCGCAGTCAAGCATATTGTTTATCCGAGATTTTACAAGCTCCAATTTATCTTCCTGCCTGCTGATTTCATCGCCTAACTGAGCCACTTCTTTCTCTCGTTCCTGCTTTTTGTAGTCAAGAACAGAGAGGTGTTTCTCGTGAGTTCCTTTGTGTTCCCATTCAATTCCGTGACGCTCCATCACAGCTGAAAGCTGTTCTTTTTCGGCTTGTATCCACTGATTCCACTCTGTATTTTCACGAGTACCGCCTTTAAAACCTTGTACTGCAAGCGCCTGCTTGAGTGAAACTCTTGTATCAAGTCCACGCTTACTGCCGGTAATAAACGGGACAAAATCAATGTGTAAATGCGGCGTTGCTTCGTCCATATGAAGATGAACCGAGAACACTTTTAACTGCGGATTTCTCTCCTGAAACCCTTTATAATACTCGTCCAATACCTGTTTAGCGAGCAGTCCGTTTTCGCTTTCCGCACTCATATCTTCCTTATTGCCTATCTGCAAAATGATTTCGTGAAACGATTTTTCCTGCTTGGAATTGCAGATTTTTTCATAGTAATTCTTTATTTTTCTATCGGCTCTTGTCTGCTTGTCATTGTATCTTTTAAGTGCTTCATCGAACAATTGGTGATACACTTTCTTGATGTTCTCATTGCAGTAATCTATATTAAGATGGGTTCGGCTCGGATCTACATTTTCAGCTTTGAATTTACGGCTGTTGTGATTAACAGAGCCTTTCCCAACCATTGCGCTTATCGTTCTTTTCATAAATTACACCTCCGATCTCTTAAAGATAGTTCTTTCTCGGTTCTGTTACTCTTGTCAAGAGTAACGCAAAAGCACTTTTGACAGGCAAGCCTATCAAAAATGCAACCTGCAAGCAGGTTTTGCGCTCTCCGAGGGGCAAAGAACACCTTTGAAAAGGCGCTCTCTGCACTCTCCACCAAACTTTATTACTTCCCGAAAAAGGAAGATTGCAAGGTTGCAGATATGCCTGTCTTTGCAATGTTGCAACTTTGAAAACTTCACTCTGTTTTTTCGGGAAGCTGCCAGTACCACTGACTGCCCTCTTTAACAGATTGGACATTCAGTGCCTTCTTTGCTTCATCCAGCACACGCTTTGAAATACCTATTGCCTGTGCTTTCTTGACCAATTCTTTCTGCGGGTATTTGCCCTTTGAAAGATATTCAAGGATAAGTTTTTCCGCTTGTTCGGATTTCTTCTCTTTTGGAATACCGCTTAACAGATCATCAACTGAAATATCGTAATGACCGAGCCAGCTGAAGCCGTTTTCTTTATCCAGTTCAAAGGCAATCGCTTCACCTTCGGGTGCAAGAGAAGACTTGTCCTGCACCATCACTCTGACCTGCGGATTGTCTTTTATCCTGCCGACAATCAAAACGCTCCTTGCCGAAGCCTGAAAGTCAATGGAGCCAAGCCCACGGTAAGATGATTTATTTCCGCTGCCTTTGTTCATATGACCGACGAGCAAAATAGCACAGTCATATTTTTCTGCGATTCGCCCCAACTGTGCCATTACATTACGGACTTCATTAGCATTGTTCATATTGATATTAGCGCCGACATACGCTTGTATCGGATCAAGAATTACCACCCTTGCACCGACTTCTATGATTGCTTTTTCAATGCGCTCATCCAGCATACTGAGTGCAGCTTCTGATTCGTCTATGACTTTAATTTGCGTACAGTCTGCTTCAGCGGATTCTAACCTCGGCTTGATGGTATCTTCCAGTCCGTCCTCAGCTGTTTGATAGATGATCTTTACAGGCTCACGCTCGGTATCGTCATAGGGCAGCGCCTCTCCTTTTGAGAGGAGCGCCGCCAGTCGTAAAACCAAAGTTGTTTTTCCCTCGCCGGGATCGCCCTGAATGATTGTGATTTTCCCATATGGGATATACGGATACCAGAGCCAGTTCACTTGTTTGCTCTGGACTTCATCCATACTGATAATTTTAAGTTCAGCCATTCATACCACCGCCTTTCAAAATAAAAGTGTTGATTTTCAAGTGATATGTGGTTATACTATTAACAGATACATTGAGTGACTGCCTTTCATCTGCGCCAACAGATGATGTTCGGGCGGTCATTTCTTTTTTATCATTCATTTGCATTCTCTCCTTTCAAGCCGATCAGTGTTACCGACACAAGCTCGATAATGTCAAGCAGTTCGTCAGACACTTCATCGGCTTTGTTGATTCGTTTTAACTCCGACAGAATTTCTGCCATTTCATTTTTCAGTGCTTTGTGAACTCTCGGGTTGCCCTGCACCACTACATCACGGTTCATACATTTGCGGTAGCAGTATTCCTGCTTCGGCAATCCCGACAATGCGACCGCTTTATTCAGCGCCTCGTTTTCTTCGTGTGAAACTCTGAACCCCACCGTAATGCTTCTGAACCTGTTTTTCTTGTCTACATTTTTTGCTGACATATTATTTTTCTCCTTTCCATATTTCATCAAGTGTATTGACCATTTCATTTTGTTTGGACGGATACAAATGAGCGTATCGGTAAGTGATGTCAATGCTCTCGTGTCCCACACGATCTGCGATCGCTACCGCCTGATAGCCTTGATCTATCAAAAGCGAAACGTGCGAGTGCCCTTACGGTATAATTACGACAAACCGGAAAAGCCCCGTATATCAAGGGCTTTCGGTTATCTGGCAAGGTTTTTCATCCTTTTCCAAACCGAAAAATCGAGCCGCGAAGTAGTTATATCGTAGGGGGTGTTATAGTAACGACAAAAACTAAATACTGTTTGGGCGGGCTGTCAGCCCGTCCAAGAAATCAGGACATTTCCTCTGAAAAGAAGAAATGTCCTTTTTTTGTACCCAAAATCAGATGCCGACAGGAGGAACACGATGACTGAAAAAACAGCGCAGAAAGAACCGGGCAAAAAGCCCGCGCCATCCAAAAAGCCGAAACCGCAGCAGGAAGTAGTTGTTCAGATTTCGCTCTCTGAGCTGCATCCGTTCCCGGATCACCCCTTTCAGGTGCGGGAGGATGCGTCCATGCAGGAAACCGCCGAAAGCGTTAAGGAATACGGCGTCCTCGTCCCCGCGCTGGCGCGGCCACGGGAGGACGGCGGTTATGAGCTGATTGCAGGCCACCGCCGCAAACACGCCTGCGAGCTGGCTGGGCTGGCCACCATGCCCGTCATTGTCCGCGACATTGACCGGGACGCTGCCACCATTATCATGGTGGACAGCAACCTTCAGCGGGAGAACATTCTCCCCTCCGAACGCGCCAAAGCCTACAAGATGAAGATGGAGGCCATCAAGCGGCAGGGCGCACGAACGGATCTGACTTCGCCGAAAATTTCGGCGAAGTTCCGCAGCGATGATGAAGTTGGTCAGGATGCCGGTGTGAGCGGAGATACCATCCGCAACTACATCGCCTTGACGCAGTTAGTCCCGGAGCTTCAGCAGATGGTGGACGAGAAGAAAATCGCCCTCAGTCCCGCCTATCAGCTTGCGGCGCTGACACCCAAGGAGCAGGGGCTGCTTCTGGAAACCATCGACAGCGAACAGACCACCCCCTCGCTCTCGCAGGCGCAGCGGATGAAAAAGCTCAGTCAGAGCGGCGAGCTGAACGAGGACACCATGCTCTCCATTATGATGGAGCAGAAGAAACCGGAGAAAAACGACATCACCCTTTCCGGTGAAAAGCTCCGCAAATACTTCCCGCGTTCCTATACCCCGTTCCAGATCGAGAACACCATCTTCAAATTACTGGACGCATGGCAGAAAAAGCGCCAGCGCGACCAGAGCCGTTGAGCGGACAAGCAGTTTGTTTGTCCGCTATTTTCATGCCAAAAGGAGGACGCCATGTATATCAACACGTTCAAATACACGCCCAAAGATGTGAGCTGCCAGCTCTGTACCGAGTATGTGAAAAAGCTGGGCTGTACCGCCCTGCGCTGCCCGTGGCTGGCCGAGCGCATTGAGGCCGGTGTGGTCGGCTACCGCGAGGCAGTCTTAGAGACATTTCCCCATGAACGCCGCCTGTTCCAGCGCCTGAACCTGCTGATCAAGCATTATCCCGGAAGCCTCTGGAGCAACGAGCAGCATGAGCGCCGAATGCAGTATCAGTGCGCCGTGCAGGGCTACCGCCGCCGCAGGGATACCAACGCCTATTATGCGGCCATGTACCTGCTGACCTCCAACGACGACATTTACCGCCGCACGGCAAACTGCTTCTGCAAGGACGGGATTGAGTTCGGCTATGCGGTGTTGAAAAACACCTCGCCGCACAACTACGCACTGTTCATGGCAGCGCGCGACCTCTGCGACAAGACGGAGGCCGTCACGATGGCGGACTTGGCGGAACCGGAGGTCATTGACCCGGAGGCGCTGCGCCTGGTCGTCAACGCCACTCTGATCGCCCGCTATGGGCTTGCCGCCTTTCAGATCAGAGCGCGAGGTGCCGAATATGAACGCTGATGATTTTGTCGGCGGGCACAGCATCCTTGCGCTGGAGCGCTTTATGGACGAAACCCGCCACATGATTATTTTTGATGTCCTGTCGTGGAAATCCCCTGTGGGTGAAAAGGGCGAACGGCTGAGGTTGTTCCTCTCCGACGTGGGATATGCCAAGGCGCAGGCATCCGAGAGGCGCGGAGAAATCAAAATTCGCAAACACGCCGACGTCATTGAGGGGCATATCCTCCCTGACCGGAAAAAGCGGCGTCACTAAAATGATTGGAGGAATTACCATGAGCAGAGTTACAGAGCTGGAAAAAGCGCTGACCACGCTGTTTCGTAAGGGTACAGAGGTCGGCTACACGGAAACGGAGATTGACGAGTTTCTGGAAAACATCGACTATCACGCCCTGCTGCAAGCCGTTTGGAACAAGGCTGAAACGGTCTATGCCTACCGCGCAGACGGCAAAAATGCGCTGAGTCTGGACTATCGCAGCTCAGAGCTGTTCAAGCAGCGAGCGACGCTTCTCTATGAGGACGTGGGCGACAGCTATATCGGCGCGGTGTTTGCCGCCCGGTCGATGGAGCTGTGGCTGCTGGAGGATATGGGCTTTGCCGTCGTTGCCAAATTCAGCGTGAACGCCGGAGAAGGCGAATACGTCACCGAGTATCGCGTCTACAAGGGCAGCGATTGGGCAGACAGCGAGATTTCTCTGGATTTGGAGGACTTGGTGGCCGAGCTTGCCGCCCTGTGCGATCCCTACTACGAACACGAGCAGCCCATCTATGAGCTGTGATGTGGGAAAGGAGTGAAAACGGAGCGGCTTTCCCATGCGGGAAACCATTCAGAACGCAAACGGCAAGCAGTTTCACGCCGTCAGCCTGTCCGGTGGCAAGGACAGTACCGCCATGCTGCTTTTGATGATCGAACGGGATATGCCCATCGACATGGTGCTGTCAGCGGACACCGGCATGGAGTTCCCGGAAATGTACGAACACCTTGCCAAACTGGACGAGCATCTTTTCCGGGAGCGCGGCATCCATATTACCACGCTGCGGCATCCCAAGGGCTTTGAATACCTGATGTTCGACGAACCCAAGCAGAAGCCCCGCAGTCTGGAAAACCGTGCAAAGCTGGGCATCCCGCCCTACGGCAACGGCTGGCCGGGAATCCGCGTCCGCTGGTGTACCGGGCAGCTCAAAACGCACCTCATCACCAAGGAGGTCAACCGGCTCAAAGGCGAGCTGGGCGCGATCCACTATGTCGGTATCGCCGCCGATGAAGCGTGGCGCTGCAAGGATGAGCGGTATCCCCTCGTGGAATGGGGCATCACGGAGGCGCAGGCGCTCCAAGCCTGTTACGACCGTGGCTTTGACTTCGGCGGACTGTATGAGATTTACCACCGTGCGTCCTGCTGGTGCTGCCCGTTCCAGCGTATCGACGAGCTGCGGAAGCTGCGAAAGCATCACCCGGAGCTGTGGGAAAAGCTGATGGAGCTGGATCGCCGTGCGCTGGCGCAGTTCGGCACCGGCCCGCTGGGACAGTTCAAGCAGAACTGGAGCGTAGAGCGGCTGGATACGCGGTTTGCCGAGGAGGACGGCCAAACAGGTTGACTGCCCTGCGGAAAGGATTGAAGCAATATGGCTGTATTTCGCGTTGAACGGACGCGGGATTACACGGTGATGTGCAACCATCACCTGAAAGACAGCAATCTTTCCCTGAAAGCCAAGGGGCTGCTCTCCATGATGCTCTCCCTCCCCGACGAGTGGAATTACACCACGCGGGGGCTGGCTGCGATCTGCAAGGAGGGCGTGGACGCCATCGGGAAAACGCTCAAGGAGCTGGAGCTGGCGGGCTACATCATCCGCCGTCAGCTTCGCGGCAAGGACGGGCGCATTTCCGACACGGAGTACACCATCTTCGAGAAGCCCCGAAAGCCCTCTCCACCGGATACGACTTTACCAGATACGGAAAACCCGTATCTGGATAACCCGGATACGGAGGCACCGGATACGGATAATCCCGCGCAATTAAATACTAAGAAATCTAATACTCAAAAATCAAATACTGATCTATCAAGCACTCATTCATTCTTTCTGCCTGCGGCGGACGGAATGACGGACGGATTTGAGAAAAAAGCGGAGATCAGAGAGCAAATCGAATACGACATTCTCTGTCAGCAGTATGACCGGATGCAGCTTGATGAGCTGGTGGAGATTATGCTGGAGGTTGCTATGAACCGCAGCCCCACAGTCAAGATCGGGCGGGATGCGGAGTATCCCACCGGCTTCGTGCAACAGCGCTTTGAAAAGATTACCTCCATGCACATCGAAAAGGTCATGGACGGTATCCGCGAGAACACCACCCGCGTTTGGAATACGAAAGCCTATCTCATGGCGGCGCTGTTCAATTCCGTTTCCACCATCGACAACCACTATGCCATGCTGGTCAATCACGATTTTCACGGCGGCCCCTAAAGGCCGTCATTTTTCATGCCCGATTCCGGGAGAAAGGATTTGATACCGATGAAACGCCCCCTTGCCTACATCACCGCTCCGTGGAGCGAGAATGAGTTTGAGAACACCGAAAATGCCGCCAAGTATTGCAGGGCGGTCTATGACGCGGGCTTTTCGCCCGTCTGCCCCACGCTGTTTCTGCCGCTGTTCCTACGCGATGAGATTCCGCAGGAGCATAAGGACTGCATCGACATGGCACGGGAGTATCTGCGCCGCGCTCGTGTGCTGGTGGTTTGCGGCAGCACCGTGGATGAAAGCGTGAAAAATGACATCGCCGTGGCCGAGCGCCTGCGGATCACCGCCACCACGCTGGACGGCATCCTGACCGTCAAGGGACAGGGGCGCAGAAATGAATAAGCATCTTCTGCACCGGCTGGTGGTACCGCCTTAGTGTCCCGGCATTCTCCCTGCAAATCCAAGGAAAGGAGCGTGATAAGTCATGCAGGAAGAAGTTGAACAGAGAATCGTATCCCTGATGATCTCCTGCGGAAAGCTGGGTGAACAGGAATTTCGCAAGGCCGTTGCCAAGCTGCTGGAGCAGCTAAAAAGCGACCATCAGAAGCATCAGTACAGCAAGGCCAATCCCCACGGAAAAATGACCGTCAAGCAGCTCGCCGCCAAGGATAAGGGATTGCAGAGCATTGAAGTCACCGATCAGAATATCGGCTCATTCAACCGGATCGCCCGGAAGTATGGCATTGACTTCGCTCCATTCAAGGTCAAGGGCGAAAAGCGGTACATGGTGTTCTTCAAAGCGCCGGACGCCGACGCCATGACCGCCGCGTTCAAGGAATACACTGCCAAACAGGTCAGAAAGGCGGAACGCCCCTCGGTGCTGGAAAAGCTGCAACACTTCAAGTCGCTCATTCAGGCGGCTGTGGTGGACAGGGCAAAGCGGAAGGAGCTGGAACGATGAAGCAAGTCAACGTCAAAAAGCTCATCCTTCCCAATATTCCGTATGTGTTCATCGCGCTGCTGGCCACCAAGGTCAGCGAGGCGGTGCGGCTGGCTCCCGGTTCGGACGCTTCCACGAAGCTGCTGAACATTATGACCGGTCTGAACACGGCGTTCCACTCCCTTGTCCCCAGCTTTCATCTCATTGACCTGTGCGTGGGCGTTGCCGCCGCCATCGCCATTCGGCTGGCGGTCTATATCAAGGGCAAAAACGCCAAGAAATTTCGCAAAAATCTGGAGTACGGCAGCGCCCGCTGGAGTGCATAATTTTAAGTGTAAATGACACATACATGGACGCACAGGAGGTTATGCACATGACTGATTATAGCAAAATTACAGCCCTTTACTCCCGCCTTTCCGTGGGCGACGAGGACAGGGACGGCGGCGAGAGCAACAGCATACAGAACCAAAAAATATTTTTGGAGAACTATGCCAGAGGGCAGCACCTAACCAATATCCGGCACTACATCGACGATGACGAAAGCGGCAGGTTTTTTGACCGTTCCGCCTACTCCCGCATGATGGACGATGTGGAAAACGGGAAAATCGGTGTCTGCATTATGAAAGACCTTACCCGCTGGGGGCGCGACTATCTCCAAGTCGGCAACGCGATGGAGATATTCAGACGGAACAATGTGCGTTTTATCGCGGTCAACAACGGGATAGACAGCGAGAAGCCCGACACATTGGAGTTTGCGCCCTTTATCAATATCATGTCGGAGTGGTACGCAAAGGACATCAGCAAGAAAGTGAAAACGGGCATTAAGACCAAAGGCATGAGTGGAAAGCCGATTGTCACCGAAGCCCCTTACGGCTATGTCAAAGACCCGGACAACAAGGATTTTTGGATAATCGACGAGGAAGCCGCCGAGGTTGTCCGTTTGATTTTCCGTCTGTTTATCGGCGGGAAAAACCGCAACCAAATCGCCGTATATCTGACACAGGAGCAAATCCCAACCCCCACTTTCTATATGAAAGACCGAGGGCGGGGAACCTGTAAAAATAAGACGCTCAACGAGGATAACCGCTGCAAGTGGAACAAAGCCACCTTGACCAATATCCTCACACGGCAGGAGTATTGCGGCGATGTGGTCAACTTCAAGACTACAAAGCATTTCCGGGATAAACATAACCACTATGTAGACCGGAGCCAGTGGCACATCACAGAAAATGTGCATGAGCCGATTATCAGCCGCAGCGATTTTGAAACCGTACAGCGGATTTTGGAAAACGCACCCGTCAGACGCCCCAACGGGGACGGGGAAATCCACCCTCTGTCCGGCTTGCTTTTCTGTAAGGA
>OKVK01000246.1_pt1 | contig 38752 bp, 56 predicted proteins | sample 1604771 | NCBI WGS metagenome assembly OKVK01 (sample SAMN01760906, study PRJEB22395) | human gut metagenome | reverse complement strand
CATCACCAAACATTACACCGTCGCCGATTTGCCAAAGGTAGAGTCGGTAAGCGAGGACAGCGAGGAAGCTGACATATCTGAGGAGAAGCAGAATGCTTTATAATTTGAATTGGTTGCAAAGTAATAAACCCTTTCCTCCTACTAGTGAAGCGGAGCGTATAACGCGTTATAAGCAGAATGCGGCCTTATTTGACGGGGATCATTTTGATAGTTCTAAATTTAGGCATAGAGATGGTACGTCTTATAGTATTATAGAAATGTATAATGCTTGCGCTAGACGCATATCAAGAGTAGTAGGTAATTTTGAAGAAGTAATATCTTTTCCGGTGTTGCTTAATTATCAAAGACTCATGACTCTCAAAATGGCTGACCTGGTATGTGGTGAGTATCCTTCGATTACCGGCGCTAGCGAGCAAGAGAATGACTCTATTAAGCAAGCGCGAGAATATACAGATTTTGATTCTAAGATGTATTCAACTGTTATTGATATCAGCCGCTATGGAGACGCTGTATTAAGAGTATATAAAGATGAAGAGGAAGATAAAACTACGTTTACTGTATGGGATCCTACAGAATGGTATCCTATAGTAGCTCAAGATGGTACTAATCGTATAACTCAGCACTGTATATGCTGGAGAGAAAATTTGCAAGAAGATGACAATGATGTGCCTAAGTGGCAATTACATGTGCAAATACATTCTACAGCTAAAGCGAAATGGGGCTCTTACGAACATAGAGTATACAAAATGGATGCCACCGGCTCTGTAATACGTAAATTACTAAAAACAGAAACTGTAAAAACAGGTATAAATGCGTGCGCTGTGCAGCATCTTACGGCTTTTAAGGTATCTAATAGTATTTACGGTTACGACGATTATATGACTGTAGATAGTATATTGGCAGAAATTATGACTCGCGTAGGTCAGATATCCGTAATTCTTGATAAACATGCTGACCCCAATATTACAGGTCCTACTTCTATGTTAGAAGTGGATCCTGTAACAGGCGAAAGGCATCTAAGTACAGGCAAATTCTACGCTGTTAATCAGGGTGATACCCCTCCGCAGTATATGGTATGGGATGGTCAATTAACTGCAGCTTTTAAGGAACTTGAAGTACTAATAAATCAGCTGTACATTATATCTGAAATGGGCGCGGCTCTTTTAGGAAGTACTGAAGGCAGCGGCCAAGCTGTATCAGGTACAGCAATGAGATTTAAGATGGTTAATCCTTTAGCTAAAGCCAGAAGAATTTCTAATTCCTTGACTAACCCTGTAAAGAAATTATTTTCGATGCTCAGTGAAGGTACTATTGAATCTGGAGATATTTCAGTGGAGTGGGAAGATGGTCTTCCAGATGATCCTCGCGAAAATATTGAAAATGCTAAACTTGCAACGGGTGCTACAAAGTTAATGCCTCTTGAAGATGCTATAATGGAATATTTCAATAGGTCTAATGGAGAAGCGAAAACCTGGATACAAAAAATACGCACTGAGACTGAAGAAAATATGGCTATTACGAATCCTACTACTGCAGAGGGTGATGACCCTAATAAGCCGGGACCTCAAGACGGCACAGGAGTAAATCCTCAGAAGAAGGGTTCCGAAACTGGGATGAATAATTTTAAGAGTCCTACTAATAATCCTACTGATTAACTACGTAAGTAGTTCAGATAAATAAGCCGACGGGCGTAAAACGGGAGGTAATGTAATGTCTCTAAAAGATACTTTGAAAAAGAATCTTCCTGCAGACTTGCAAACACAGGTGTTCGATGCGCTAGGAGATGACTTTGATTATGATGTGGTTCCTAGGTCCAGACTTAACAAAGTTATAGGTCAACGAAATGATCTGAAAAATCAGCTCAATCAGCTTAACACTAAAGGAGCGGGTAATTCAGACGATGATGATGACGATGACGGCGACGATAACACCAAACAGCGCGGAATAGACCCCAAGAAATTTGTGTCCAAGAAAGATCATGAGAAAGAACTTCAGGATCTCAAGGATGCGCACGCTGCTGAGTTGGAATCTATTCGCAAAAACAATGTAGCAGTTGAAAAACTGCGTGCCAAGGGTGCTATTGATCCTGATACTATCCTTAAGAGCGGTCTTTTGGATATGAAGGATATGACCTTTGGCGATGACGGTACTCTTTCTGGTATCGATGATGCTGTTGAAAGACTTGTTAAGGATAAAGCTTATTTCTTTAGCGATGGCGATAGCAATCATCAGAGGGGTACTGGTAAAGGTGGAGAAGGCGATAAGGATGGCGGATCAGATGTAGATACAAAGCTTGATGCTATTTTTAGTCGTTTTGCTCCTACAACAGATACCAATGAGTGAGAAATATAAATAAGGAGGAATTATTAAATGAGTAATCAACTTTCTCAACTCGTCCAGACTAAAATAGTGCCTGGTTTGTACAAGCAGTATTTTGCTGGATCAAAAACAGCCTGGATGGAAAACAACGCTATTGGTGTTGAATATACAGGTGGTAAGTATGTTGTTATGCACGAAATGGACGTTGATGGTCTTGGTAATTATGATCGTCAGCTTGGTTATCCTAGCGGAAACATCTCTGGTAGCAAACAGCAGTTCGAAATGAAAATGGATAGAGGTCGTGAGTTCCTCATTGATGCAGCAGACAATGATGAGACAGGCTTCCTTCTCAGTGTAGCGAACGCTATGTCTATCTTCCAGCAGAAATGGGTTATTCCCGAAGTGGATTGCTATAGATATAGTAAAATCTATAAGGAAGTAAGTACCAAGGCCTCAGCTAATATTCTTACAGAAGCTATCCCTGCAGCAACTATTACCGATCAGCTTGCTGATGATATTACTCAGATAAGAGATATTTATGGCGATATGCCTCTTGCTATTACCATGTCGGGTCTTACCCAGAAATATTTTGGTAGAGAGTTTGACAGAGGCCTTGATTATATGAATTTCATCGTAGGTGAGCTCCATACAAAGGTAAAGGGCCTCGATGGTAACCCGTTTATGATTACACCGAGTGCGCGTCTTAAGACTTCATACGATTTCCTTGACGGTGTAACAGCGTCTCAACGTGCCGGAGGTTTTAAGGCATCAGCAGACGCTAAGGATATTGCATGGATGATTACACCTCTTAACGGGCCTATTGCGGTAGCTAAGATTGACAAGATGAGAGCTTTCAGTCCTGATGAGTATCAGAAGGCAGACGCATGGAAGTGTGATTATAGACTTTATCACGACTTGTGGATGACTAAAGAAGCTTGTAACAGTTCTCTTATTAGAACAGGTGCAATTACTAAAGTATAATAGGAGGTGCTAGTAATGGCTGATTTATCAACAACGCCGATAACTTTGAAAAATGGCGAGGAAAATACCCCCGGAGGACTTCCAGAAATTCCTGAATATATTACAAATCAGTTTATTAAAGATTATGTAGCAGCTAGTAGTACGGATATTCAAACAAGGTTCTCAGGCATGATGGCCCGTAACGGTATTGACTTCGATTCTTTGCCTATGACTGAAGTGGCACGTACCGTTGTAAGAGAATTATTTATGGAGGCTATTTAATGAGAGACGAAGTAATAGGATATGGCACTATTGCTGAGGCGGACAAGTATATAGAAACTCATTATATCGAAGATTCGGATGAGCGCACTTATTGGGAAGACTTGGATGATAGTGATAAAAGAGTCTTATTACTAGTGTCTTTTGAAGCAATAGAAAGACTACCTTTTCCAGGTAGAAAAACTTTTCCTTCACAGGATAATATGTTTCCTAGATGGCCTTCTAAAAATATTCCTAAGGATATATGGGCGGCACAAGTAGAGAACGCCTTAAGCATGTCCGATGCTACAGAGTCGGAAGAAGCTAAGCAGTATGAAAGGTTATGGAGCGCTGGCGTATCAAGCTACTCTATTGGCAATCTCTCTGAAACGGTAGGTAATGCTTCTTATGGCGTATCTGCAACTACTCAAAGCGGTATAACTTCTCCTAAAGCCAAGAAGTTATTATTACCTTATCTTTCAGGAGGATATCGCATATGAGCAGAATGACTAAGTTTTTGATGCAGAAAGCTTCTGTAACTAAAATGAAAAGGGATGATTCAGGTAATCCCATTCTAAACGAGTATGGTGAGCCTCAGTACGAGTTAGGTAACAAGGTAGTTAAATGTCGAAAAGAGCGAAATACTAAAGATATTTTAACTACCGGAGGTGCTGCGGCTGTAAGCACTACTAGATATTTTTTAGATAGCACCATTTCGGTTGACATAGGCGACAAGATAGATGGTAAACCTATTTTAACTGTCACTGATTTTGTTAACGCTATTGGGGTATCTGAAGGCTGGGAGGTTACTGTATAATGGCAGGCTCCTCGGCAACTAATTTAGATAGTGTGCGTAACGCTAAAAAGCGTTTGACTAGGTTCTTAAAAACTTTGGAAGAGGTACCCACTCAGGTACTTGAAAGAGAAGCTCCTAGGATAGAGGCAGAAGCTCGATTACTTACACCTCTGAAAAGTGGTAAACTTGAGCATAGTGTACATTGTACTGTATCTAAAAGTAGATTTAGGCCAGGACTGAATATACGTGCTAGCGCGCGTAGTCATGGGTATAATTACGCAGGTATTCAACACGAGAATACATCATATAATCACCCAATAAAGGGTCAGGCTCACTACTTAAAAATTCCTTTTGACAAAGGTATTCGACGTATAAAATACGCTATGAGGAAGGAGATACATTTGAAATGATTCCGGTAACAAAACTTCCCGAGCATATCAAAGGTTTATTATCAAATCAGTCAAAAGTATTTATCGGTGATTTACCTAGTTTAACTGAAGAGGGCGTAGGTATTGTTTTAGAAGCAGGTACCGAAAATCCGAGTTATTTTGGTGATTACAGATCTCTATCTAGTCCATATATACGTATAACGATTCGTTCTAAAGAATACAGTTCGGGAATGGATCGCGCAGAGTCTATCAAAAAAGATTTAGATAGACACACAGATGAACACATCTTATCGTGTATTATAAATGGTTCCCCTATGTATATAGGTAGAAACCAGCAGAAATTGCACGAAATACAATTATTATTTTATGTTACTTTGAAGGAGTGATTTTATGGCAAGCGAAAAGCCTTTTACAGGTCTAACGGCACAGGTAAAAATAGGTACAGACGCTTCAGCTAAAACATTAGCATATATCTCAGGCTGTACTTTATCGCTCTCTAAGGATATTATCGAAATTCTTGCCTTCGGTATGGAATACAAAGAAAAAGTACCTTCAATTAAAGACTGGTCTTTGTCAGTAGACGGTACTGTAGCATTGGCCGAAGGCGGTACACAAAAGCAACTTTATGACGCTTTTGAAAGTGGCGACTTGCTCACACTCGGTATTTACTTAGATGATAATACCTATTTCTCAGGCGCCGGTTATGTAAGCAGCTTTGAAATGGAAGCTGCGCCTGATGACAAGATAAGCTTATCTTCAGAAATTTCAGGCAACGGCGCAACAGTTATGCATTTAGGCGCAGGCGCTTAAATGATTACCTCCAGGGGCAACCTACCGCAAGGTAGGGTGCTTCCTGGTATATGATATTTGGAGGTTATTTTATTATGAAAACGGTTACATTAACTATAGACGGTACAGATTATAAACTCGCTACGACATTGCGGGTAGCTTACGTACTTCAGGGTATGAACAATCATAAACCTTACCTTGAAATTTTTCAAAATGTTGATAAGATGACCCTTGAAGGTCAAGTCAACGTTTTGTATGCTGCTTACACAGTAGCTTGTGAAGGTACCCCTATGACAAAAGAGGCATTCCTCAATCTGTGTCTTGATAATTTGGATCTCGGCGACATTATGAACAATATTAAAAGTATTATCGAGGGTATTACTGGCAAGAATCTCGCTGATGTCCAAAACGAAACTGTTAGTGGGGATTCTAACGAAAAAAACTAGCAGGATCTTCAATGTACGTTACCTGGTTAGGTCTTTTTAGATTAGGTTACAGTATTGGGCTTTTACCTGAACAAATACTAGATATGACGTTAGACGTAGTTGAGGCTCTCGTGGACGGATATAGCGATAGATTAATTGATTTACAGTCTATAGCTGCTCAGACTGGTTATTGGGCAGGGTATTACCAATCCAAGAGACCTAAGAAAATTAAAGACGTAGTAAATAGTATATTGAAGAATAAAGAGTATAAACATACTAAACAACAAAAAACAGCTACTACTGAAGATGACGTACAAAAATTCCAAGAGAGGGAATTAAGACGTATGGCTACTTTCAATCAATGGGAGGCACAGAATGGCTGATGAAGTTGTACAATATGTGTTTGAAGGAGATAGCTCGCGACTACAAAAAGCAACACAGGATGCGATTAATTCTTTAACATTATATGAGAGTACCGTAAAAAATATTCAGGGTACAATGAACAGTTTAATGTCAAGCATTAATGAAATAGCTGATTGGATCAAACTACTTGTTGGTGAAATGAAATCGCTAGTTCAGATGTCTAATACTGCATCAGATGCTTTTAAGGACGTTAAAAACTCCGCAACACAGTATGCTAACGCAGTGCGAAGCGTTGCCGATGCTCAACGACGAAGTAACGCCTCGACCTCGGAGGCGAGCAAAAATACAGAGGACGCAGGCAATACTGCTAAGGGTAGTTCTAATAAATGGATGGTGCTTGCTCAAGCACTTACACAGATAGAAAACTCTTTTAATTCAGTTAAAATGCCTGCTATGGAAACATCTAACGTAATAAAAGATATAGCGAGTATGGCCAATAGCGCCGCAACTGCTATAAAAACTTTATTTGGTGTTGATATTGTAGGCACTTTTGAAAAAAGTGCGACTGCTGCAATGGATTATATTGAGAACCTCAATTTATTCAATGTAGCAATGGGCGATTCAATTGAATATGGAAAATCTTTTGTAAGTCAAATGCAAGAAGTGTATGGCTTAGATCCTTCGAACATTATGACTTATGTGGGCAACTTTAATCAGTTAGCTTCCGCAATTGAAATGCCCGCTAAGACTGCATCTATATTGTCCACCAATATGATGAAAATGTCTACTGATATGGCATCATTGTTTAATATGGATGTAGTAGATGTAGTTGAAAATATGAAGTCGGGTATTATAGGTATGACACGTGCCGTAACTAAATACGGTATAGATATACGTACAACCACGCTTCAACAAACTGCGCTTAGCCTAGGTATAACTGAAAATGTTAGAAATATGTCTGAAGCTAATAGGGAAGGTTTAAGATATATTACTATGATGCGGCAAGCATCAAATGTTTCGGGTGACTGGGCAAAGACTATAAACTCTCCGTCAAATCAGTTAAGAATTCTCAAAGAGCAACTTACGCAACTTGCCAGAGCTATAGGTAATGTATTTTTACGTACAATTACAAAAGTGCTTCCCTATGTAAACGGTTTTGTAATGGCTCTAAGAGAAGCCGTACAAGCAATTGCTGACTTTTTTGGATTTGCCAATATGGATTTTGGAGGTTCAACTTCTACCATAGACGACATATCTGGTTCTATAACCGACATAGGCGACGAAGCAGATAAAACAGCTAAAAAATTACAAAAGCTTGTAGCGCCCTTTGATCAGCTTAATGTAATACAAGAATCAAGCTCAGAGAGTAGCTCGTCGAGTAACGACTCAGAAATAATGGATCCCGCGATAGTCGCGGCAATAGAAGCGTTAAACGTTCCTTTAGAGAATATACGCATGAAAGCTAATGAAGTCAGGGATGCCATATTAGGATTCTTTAATCTCAACGGAGGTTCTTTAGAGAAAATCTTAAATAGGATAAAAACCACTGCTACGAATATTAAAGGCATCTTTGTCGCGCTAGGTAAAAGAGCAAAAGAAGCTTTAACATTTAATAGTAATGGTGCAACAATCCTTGGGAATATAAAAGGATTATTATCAGATATTTGGGATTGGTTTGATTTAATAATTATAGATACTAAAGCGTGGGCTGAAAATCTAAATCTTACACCTTTGGCAACTTCTTTAGCTAATTTAACCGGAGCAGTTAGAAACTTAGCAGGTGTAATCGGTGATAAGCTTGAGGGTGTTTATAGAAATGTAATGCTTCCTTTGGCTAGTTGGACTATAGAAGAAGCGATACCTTGGATTATTCAAAAGATAGCTGATGCATTAAATTGGTTTGCAGAGCATCCAGATATTGCTGCGATATTAATAGGTATTGCGACGGCTTTCAGTTTAATATCTAGTGTAGTAAAAGGTGTTATTTCTGTAATATCTTTTGTAGGACCTATAATGACTAGCCTCAACGCTATATGCGAAGCATTCAATCTTACGCTAGGCGGTCTGATGGCAACTGCCGCACCAATTATAGGTGTGGTGTTAGGTATTATAGCTGCTATAGCTGCATTAGTTGCAATCATTATTATTGTCATAACACATCTTGATGAGATCAAAGCCTGGTTAGCTGAAATGAGGGGTAAATTTGAAGACTTCATTGAGAGTATTAAATCTAAGCTATCAGGCGTATGGGAATTTTTCAGTCCTTTAGTTGATACCATCAAAAAGGTTATAGACAAAATAAAGGAAATTGTAACCGTTATCTATAATAATATAAAGATTGTTGTAGATAAAATCGCAGAAATAGCCGCGGCTCTTAGGCAAGCATTTACCGCTATATTTACTTATATATGGGGAAAATTCAAAGAGAAGATACTCGATCCGCTTACTAAATTTGTTAATAACATTTATCAAAAATACATTAAACCGATTGCTGATAAAATATATAAGTATTTGATTAAACCTATCTTTAATTGGTTTGACGGCGTTATAACAAATGTTATGAATTTATTTATATGGCTTATAAACAATGTAATTGGTTTCTTTGAGTGGATGATGAATGGCGTTATAGGTATAGTAAACGGTATAGTAGGTGTAGCGAATAAAGTACCAGGCGTTGATATATCCTATGTGTCCGATGTAACTTTAGGACGTATTTCATATATGGCTAATGGTGGCGTTGTTTCAGGACCTACTCAAGCGGTAATAGGTGAAGGCAAATACAATGAGGCTGTTATTCCATTGGGTAATAGCCCCCAGTTGAATGAAATGCTTGACAAGTTTGCAGACAAAGTAAATAACCAGCCTGTCAATGTCAATGTAATTATTGGTGGTAAACAGTGGGATGCTGAGGTGTACAAAGCAGCAGAACGCGGAAAGAGTGTAGTAGGTACTCAATTCTTAGGAAGTAAGGTGAAAGTGTAATGAAAAAACGACCTGTAGGTATGTTTCAGATAGCCTCCTTGAAGGAAGATACCTGGTATAATATCCCTAATCCTGATAAAGATAATTTCTCAGGATTAGTGGCCACCTTGGTCAACTCAGCTCGTAATGCTAAAGGTGAAGTCACAGCACAAAAGATCTGTAGAGACCAGGACAAGTTTACTATGACATGGTCGGCACTGTCTAGATCAGAGTGGGAAACCTTGCTCAGTTTCTGGAACACTAATTTTGTCTTTAGGTTGAAGTATTACTCCCCAGTTAGAGGTACATCAATTACTAGGCGTTTTTATGTCTCTGATAGAGAGTACAATTACATGGACTTTGAAAAAAGCTCATCTGGAAAGTACAACTACAACGCTCCTACAGGCTATACAGATTGTAAAGTATCTATGGTAGATTGTGGTAGGGGGTCATAAACGATGATAAAAACATCTCATGGCTGGCAGCGAGCCATTCAAGCAACCTACAGATCACCAGCCACTTTAGACTTGAGCATCCTAAAACAGAAGTTTGACTTGTGCACAGTAGGAACTAGAGTTCCTGGAGGAGCTAACTGTTTTGGAGGAGAGACTTTATACAGCTGGACTAAGTGTTATGCCTCTCCTCTGAACAGTTATCCAGAGGCTGACAGATACGCTAGCCTGGAAGATGATTGGTGGATGCTAGACGGAACTTTTCATAGTCAAGTGGACAACTCAGATTCTTCAGAGCAGTACTATAGCTCATTGAAGGAGGCAGTAGCTCCAGTAGGTCAGGGAATTACCTTTCCAAAGGAGCCCTATCAGGATAGCAACTTTACTGATGGCAGGTACCACTACATGATCAACTGTATGGATAAAGGACCTGCAAAAACCGATAAGTCTTTTATAGAAGATACAGCATATATAGACAATACAATAGATCTATTGCTGGAACCCATAGAAGATTTATACATTGTGTTTGACAATGTTCGGTACACAGGTCCTAAGAATTTACAGGTGAGTATAACCTACAATCGTGGTGATCATCCTTCAATAGTACGCTCTTGTGTGTTCAATGTAGATGATGGCTCCTATCAAGTATTGTTTACAAAAGCTGATCAAATCAATCGACTTTATGAGACTCAAGCTACCAGCTACTCGAAAGAGTACTTTGAAGGGTACGGGATAGAGAAGATAGACATTAGTTGGACTAGTTGGTCTGATCCTAGTATACTGCCTAGACTATCTGTAGTATCCTTAGGAGGTAAAATAGCTCCTGAGGAGGGCTGGAACATCGTAGATGCTGAATACCTCTCTGAAACGAGCTGTATCAATAATGCACTTCCAACCTGCTCTCTTGAGATATCTCTAGACAATACAGATCACTCTTTTGATCCTACAAAAACTAGAGGTATAGCTGCTCAACTGTATGAAGGTATGTACGTGTGTACTAGGTGGGGACTGCACATGAGTGTATCAGGAGCAGTAAGCTACCTACCTTGGGATCTTTGGGTTCTTGACTCCTTGAGTGTTCCAGCTGACTATAGTACAGTAAAGCTAACACTTGTACCTGAGCTCCAAAAGTGCAGTAGCGATATCTACACGGGACAGATAGTTTACGACGATGCTAAACCTGAGTTAAAACAGACTCCTGCCTTTCCTATGAAGTCTATAGCACAGATAATCAAAGAGCATCTGCAAGAGTTTATAGCTGATCGAGGAGGCGTTACTGTTAGAGATCTTCCAACTGTTCCCAGAGCTAGAGCTGACTATCAGTTCATGGATGACTCGACTGATAGATCTCAAGGAATTCTCCAAACACTAAATACCTTTTGCACTGCTGCAGGATGGGCTATGAGATTTGATACTCATTCCAGTCTTCTGTCATTTAGGCCATTAGGATGCGTTTTACACTCTGTACCTATTTCTGAGACTGCATTGATACAACTATCAAATCTAGAGCAGCAGGAGTCCATAGATTCAATGGTATTTCAGGAAGTTGGTGTTGATCTAAAGACTGAGGAAGTCAACACAGAAGACTACTCAATAGAGCTCACAGAAAAGCTCATCAGACGATTGCAGTCTGCAGCTTACTCAACCTATACCAGTTCAACTGCTGCTGAATTAACTGTGTCGTTTAGACCTTCCGAGTGGCAGAACTTGCGAGTAGACAGTAATCCTACTAAAGAGTTATTCTGGCCTAATACGAGTTTATATAGATCTGGATGGTGCTTCATACTGTTCAATCTAAAAGACATTAGAGACTACACTTTCTCTATTCTACCTTTTGCAACTTATTTGTATGAGTCAGACAACGTAGGTCAGGTAATTCACCTGAGCTCCTCTGCTTGGAACATTGCAAACCCCATCAAGTGGCGTTCTGGCGACTACAAATATAAAGAAAAGTCCACTACAGGAACTGCTGTCAACCAAACTACAGAGTTTGTAGAAAACAGTGCTGTGAGTCTAGTATCGGATGGATTTATTAGCGTAACTAAGTGCGACAGAGTACCCCCTACTCAGTATATAAACTATCTGAAAACATACCAGAGTTTGATGCGAAGCCAAGCTAACTTTACAGGTAATGCTATAGTTAAAGCTACTCAGTACCCATACGTAGCTACTCTTACCTACCTGGGGCAGCCTGATATACAACCTCTAGACTCTGTTGAACTGGTGATTCCAGAGATTGATGAGACAAAAGTACAAACTCTATTGGTACTATCAAATAAAGTTTCTTTTAACGGGGGGTTCTCAGGAGAGTTGAAAGGATTGGTGTTGACAGATGGCTAATTACACATTAGTTTACAACAGAACTTGGGATGGCCTAGCTAGGCTTCAGGAGCTGTATAGACGGCATCGAGACGAGAACACAGTGCTAAGTCCTGAGGAGCTTACTGAGTTTCAAGACTACTATGTGTCAAAATCAGCAGTATCTCGGTGGCAGGCTGCTTTGGCTGATCTACAGAACCTGATGAAAAAGTGCGGACTTCAGGTACCGGAAGGATCTAAGATTGATTCCTTCGATCAGCCTATAGTAACAAACACTAACTCTGATACTGTAGAGTATATCAGCTATAAGAACAAGTACACAGGACCTACTTCTGATGATACTCAATTTACAGCTCAAGCTAGAAGGTCTGCAGCCAATGTAGTTCACGCTGTTATACAGTCCTGTATATTAGCTATCAACATGGTTGCTGAGCTGTATCCTGTTGAGTACAGTAATGAGATTACACTTCACAACCTGGATACTGACGAACTTCCAGAGAAGATGGCATGCCCTTGGTCTGATTTATCTAGCTGTGCAGACTATCTAGATATAGTCGATATAAATTGGCTAGAAGCTGGACTTCTCATCTCTTGTGGTGCTCTTACGAAAGTGATCGAGCAGTCCTCTACAATTGCTACAGCAGTAAGTGGTACTGCATACAGCGGAAATGAGGTACATCTATGAAAGACAGACTATCTACTAAACCAAACAGATTCAAACTAACTCTTGAGGATGGTACATCTAAGTATGTAACTATTGAGAGAGCTGATGAGCCTACTGAGGAGGGAACACTACTAAATAGAGCTTCTCTGCTGAGTGCCTCTGTTCAATCTTTGTTAGGACTGACTGACGACAGTACTCCAAGTGATGCGTTGACAGAGCTAGCTAATCGAACCTACGATACAGGATGGATTAGCTTATGGCCTAATAATGTTTCGCCCTATAGTAATATCAAGGCTTATCAAGATAACACTGAGAATGCACCAAGGTACAGAAAATGTGGTAACATTGTTGAAGTAAAGGGAGTGGTAACACCTACAGCCGAAACTACAGATAAAATTTTGGTTGGTAGGTTACCTGCAGGATTTAGACTGAAGTTACCAAATATTTATGAGACAAGTCGTGTAGATTCTACTATTATATTAAGAACTATAGTGTACGACACTGGTTCAGTTTATGTAGTCTGCAAAAGCACCGGTGGTAAGCTTGCTAAAGATGCATGGTGTCCATTTCAAATTATTTACACTGTTTAGGAGGAATTTTTATGAAAGTATCAACCGACACAATTGTACGCTCAGTTTGCATGATTGTCGCACTGCTCAACACTCTGCTGGCAATTTTGGGTAAGGATAAGTTACCTTTTACAGATAGTGAGATCTACTCAGGTTTGACAGCAGTGGCAGCAGTAGTAACCACCTTGGCTGCTTGGTGGAAGAACAACAGCTTTACTCAACCTGCCTTGAAAGCTGACGAGCAGCTTAAGATTGAGCGACGAGAGGACTCTACAGAAAGTGAGGAAGTTTGATGTATTACTGTAGACAGACAACTGAAACTTGCAAGGGCATCAGGTACCCTTCTAAAGCACATCCCTATAAGTATGGTAAGAGTGGATGTATTTACACAAGTGGCTGTGGTGTATGCTCAACTCTGATGGTTCTGAAGAACTTCAAGAAGGTACACTACGACACTAAATCGTGGACAGCTAAATGTCTTCAGATTGGGGCTAGAGGTTCTGAAGGTACCAACCTGGATACAGTAGCTAGCTATATGAACTCTATTTATGGAATTGCTCACAAGAAAACTTCATCTATCAAAGCCCTTAAAGAGCACCTGCTGAAGGGTGGCCGAGCAGTCATATGTGTATCAGGTGGAGGTAAACAGCTGCTGTCAACTGGTGGGCACTATGTGTATGTTGCAGGTATCACCTCTACGAATAAGCTGATTATTTTAGATCCATACTGGTATGACGGTAAATTTACTGCAACAGCAAATCGACGCAAGTATACTAAAGTAGTCAACAGTAGAGAAGTCATTGTATCAGCTGAAGCTTTACGGTCTGACATCTCAATGATCTGGCTATTCTCCATTAAGGACAAGAGTCACACTCAGTACTCTACTAACGACGCTAACAAAGATCCCCAGTACGCAAAAGGTTCCTTTACTTTGAAAGCTTCCAGAGGAGTGTACCAAGGTCCTGGTTCAGAGTATCCTAGGAAAAAGGTTAAACAGCTTACCTCTGATGGGCAAGCTCATGTGACAAATACTAAGCCTTCTGCTGATGCATATCTGAAGAAGGGCACTAAAGTATCGCTGTCTCAGTTTACTAAATCAGTATCTGGGAACTGGTGGGCTAGATGTCCTAGTGGCTGGATCTGTGTTTGGATGCGTTCTGGACGAAAGGAGTACATCTGATGAACTTTGTAGAAATGGTCTCAATCATCTCTTCAATTGCCTCTCTGATTACAGTTGGAATCGGAATGGGAAAGTTCAGTCAGAAAGTTACTGATCTTGAAAAGAGTGTTGATAAACATAACAACGTGATTGAGAGAGTATTTCGACTAGAGGATAATATTGGTCACACGGACATAGGTGTTCTCAAATCCGAACAAAAACATCAGCAAAAAGCTATTGAGGAGCTTAGAAAGGATGTAGAGTTATGCAAGAAGAAACTCCGGTAGTTGATCAGGACTTTATGGTCTCTGAACTGTTAGCTGAATTGAAGGCTGAGAATCAACGAAAAGCTATGCTTTTATCTCAGAGAGAGAAGACCTTGAAAATTCTGCTGTCAATTTCTCTGTTTATCATTCTAGCAATTGTCAGCGTATTCATATGGTATCTCAACCAGTACGATTTCTTTTCCGAACAAAATGTATCAGGAGTGTATACACTAGTAGACAGTGATGGCAACACAGTGGCCCAAGATATTACTCCTGAAGAGTATCAACAGTTTATGAAGGAGATTGACGATGGCCAGAATAAGAACTAGGAAAGGGCGGACCAAGAAAAATGGAAAGTCTAAAGGAACAGCTCAACGAAAAAGGTCATAAATGCAAGCTCCAATTCTCAACTAAGGAACGTGAGTTCTTTGAAAGAGAATGTGGCTTTACTGACGAAGAGCTTGACATATTCCGATTGAGAGCTCGAGGTTACAGTATTTTGAGAATCTCCTTCTTTATGGAGGAGAAGTATCAAAAAGAGCTCACCAATGGGATATACAGTGTTAGTAAAGTCGAAAGTCGAATAAGATCAATCAAGGATAAAATCTTAAAGGTTTTATAAAGGGTATTTGAAGGGTAATCGAAGGATTACCCTTCATTTTTTATGCTATAATAAAAGTATCAAAAGAAGGGAAGAATTGCTATAGACGAAGAATACGAGGAGGACTATTACTATAATACGGCTAAAACATTTGGGCATCTGAATGACGTAGAATTCTTCTATAACCTCGCAAAAGACTTCATTGAAGATCCGGATGCGAAACCCCTTAAGGTTGAAAAATATTTTGCATAATATAAGAGAGGGCGTAAGCCCTCTCATTTTCTTTTATTACGGTACCAGTACTGAAATAACAACCACGTATCTTTAGTATGTTCAGTATAATCGTGATTACTACGAAAGTCCTTCCATATAGGATTATCGAAACCTCCTGCATATTTCTTTGTACTAGGAGCTAAACCTACAGTATCAATATTAACTATAGCAGCTGTAAGTTTAATAACTCCTATTACCTCGCAAGGATAAAAACTGTTCCAAGACAATGCTTTAGCCTTACCCGGGTACATATGAAACGTTTCGTATACAATTAAATCAGGTTTGTGATGTAAAATACTTTGATTAACTTCTACATGATCTTTAGGTAATGTACCTCCCGCAACTATCTGGTAATTACTACTTTCAAGATCGACCACCAGATAACCTGTGCTTTCGCCTGGATCAAACACCATCACTCTCATCATACTGTAATGCCCTCCTTATATCTTCTGCACGCGTTTCGTTTACGCGACCATAATGCCTATCATAAGTACCGCTGCATTCAAGAAAATAGCAAAGTACTTTTTCTTTTTGTCCTGGTCGGTTCAACCTATCTTCACATTGATTTTTTATCTCAGGCGAATAAGGTCTATCAATAAATACACATATATGTGATGATTCCTGCAATCCATCAACGCCTTCGCCTATGCATGCGATAGTCCCAGCTAATACACGTACTGTCTTATCATCGTGAAAATCTGCTCTACTGATAGCTCTATCCTGCGCATTCATGTCCCCAATGTACAATCTGCTTTCAATTTTATTTTTACTAAGATATTTTTGTAGTTCTTGTACAGCCGTTGCAAACTTACTAAAGACCACTATCTTTTCAGAAGGATTATCTTCCAGCAACATCTTGATCCACTCAAACTTAGCGCCCCATACACCTTCTATAAATAAACTTGGGCAAGAAGTTGCTTGTTGCGCCCGTATAGCTTTAACCGCGCCGTTAGGTATATTAGCTTTTTCAGGCAGCTCGTCTAGTATAAGTTGCACTATATCTTTATATAGTTTGCGCTGTTTTGGCTGCATACCTAATTTTTCGATAATTTCGATCTTGCCCTGGGCCAGTACTTTTTCAGGATTTCGAATAGCTACTATATCAAGTAACTTATGAAGAACATCCACTCTAAAAATATTTTTAGTAAGTCCCTTATTTTCTTCACCAAAAAATCCCATTTTCATATCACAAAAATAATCACGAAAAGCGTAATAACTTTTGCCACTATATAAGGGATTCAAAAAACGCAACTGTGAAAATAAATCCTCAGGATGCTTAAGTATAGGTGTACCAGTCAAAGCGTATCTAAACTTCGCAGGAATGCTCGTCGCCGCCATTGTGCGTTTCGTATTAGGTGTTTTTATACGGTGCGATTCATCTACCACTATAGCGTCCCATATACGACTTTTTAATAATACTAACTTTTTATCTATTATAATTTGCTCATAATTATACAAATTAATACCATTAATAGGACTGTTAGGAACTATAGCTATCTCAGGATGATCATGCCACCATATATCAAATTGGTACTTCCATTGCTCTAAAATAGGTTTAGGTGCAACTACTATAGCATTTCTGATTCCTGCAGCCCTTAATGCTGCTATAGTTTCAATAGTTTTACCATACCCCATTCTATTAAGATTTAACATCCGAACCCCTTCAATCATTTTAATAGAGTCAGCAAGTTGGTAAGGATATAATCTCTTGGGTAACAATTCTTCTTTTATACTGGCATGAGGTAGCTTAACTAAACTTAAATCATTAAGAACTATAGCATTAACTAAGTTAGCCTCTACTACGTAAAAATCATCCTTTTTACGTTTTTTTATACCTAAAAATTTTTTCGCGTCTCTAGGATTATCAAGCCATACCTTCCAGTAACCTTGTCGGTCTAACATTTTTTCATACTCCACAGGGTTTCCACTCCTCCAATTTACCATAGCTATAACCTACTTCAGCATCTGCCTTAAAGGGTACCTTTATCTCTGGTAAATATTTTTTTGGCGTAGTAGCCATTATTTGTGTACACTTACGTACTACTTCATCAATAATTTTAGAATCATCAATAACTTCCAAAATTATTGAATCGTGCACTGTCGTAACTATGTTAAAATCGATTTTTGATTCTTTCCGATATTTATCTATCTCTATAAGAGAAAACATTGTAAAATCGCTTGCTAGCGATTGTATAGGCGTGTTTATATACTCATTTTGAATATGATTAAGATTATCGTTTGTAACGATAAAATGACGCTCTCTACCAAAAGGTGTAATACATTTTTCCCCTCTACTAGCCATAGCTCTACGGTTATTTATATATTCTTTAACTTTAGGCATAGGCCTATACCACTTATCAATGATAGCACGCGCTTCACCTATAGTCTTATTAAATGTACGAGCAATAGAGCCTGGACCTCTACCGTAAGCAATACCAAAGTTAATTGTTTTAGCCATTACACGTTGCTCCTTATTAAAATTAGGACCGAACATATCTGTAGCCACGGCATCGTGTAAATCTTTATCATCTTGATATACTTTAGTAAGCCAAGGATCTTTACTCAAAATAGCTAATACTCGTAACTCTGCCTGAGAATAGTCCATCTGGGCTAATTTATACCCAGGTGTACAAGTAATAAGATTTTTTATAGTTTTATCGCGCGGAATATTTTGCATGTTAGGATTGCTAGAACTTAGTCTACCAGTCTCTGTGCCGTGCAAATTAAACGTACCTCTGATACGCATATCATTACATAAGCTATCGCGAAATCCTGAAATATACGTATCCATATATTTTGAGATTTTACGTACATCGCCTATTACACTTAAGAAATCTACTGCGTCTTTATTAGTAATTGCGCCACTAGCAACTTCCTCCTGTAAACCTTCTATAACGTCCGCACTTGTATTAGGTACAGGATAACCTAATACTCGTTGCAACATCCACTTAAGTTGTTTAGGTGATTTAATATTAAACTTCTCGTTTGGTTTACATTTAGCGCCTGTATCCTGAGAGTACTTGAAGGGATCCCATATACGCGAGGCCACTGCATCCAGAGTCTCCTGAGCAACTTTTAATCGCTGTTCTAAATCATATTCAAGATCTTCCAAATATTCTAAATCTATACGCATACCATTTAGTTCTACTTCTTTGTATGCATTAGAAGCTTCTATAAGCTTAGAATAAATAAACTGAGATTCGGGACGCATAAGTTTTTGAAATACCATATGTAATCGATAAGTAGCTATTGTATCTTTGTGCAAATATGGTATCAATATGCTAGTAGGAATTAAATCATACGTAAATTCCTTTAACTTTATACCGTGTTCTTTACAGTAATTTCTTTTAACATTATCAAGTTCATCATCCCAAGGAGGTGCTTGTAGATATATACTACCCAAATCTTTCAAACCATGTGTACCCTTAGTTTCGTTTATACCTACATAGTGCTCAAGCATAGTATCGTGATCAATGCGCGCATCTATGTTGCACAGATATTTAAGTCTACTACAGTCGAACTTTCCATTATGCCAGATGAACTTAATAGTATTATTTTGGTATATTTTGGTAAACTGTGAGTATAGCTCCTCTGGTATATTATAAAAAGCATACGAAGTATTTTCGCTTACTGCGAAACCAATCGCAAGTAATTTATTACCTTCCCACATTACTCCTTTAGTCTCAATATCTGATGAAACCAAACCGTTCATAGCTTTTTGTAATTCTTTTATACCTTGTACACACTCGTCTCCTTGATAAGTGTAGCAATATAAATTATCCCAATCATATAAATCATTTATATTTATATCCTGTATAGCAAATGCGCTTACTGCTTCAATAAATTGATTTAATAACACCATATTTACTTTTAGTAACTTTACTGGGGGCACATATAATGTACATGTGCCCTCAGGAATTTTATACCATAAAGTTTTATCGCCAGTAGCGCGTACTTGCCTATCGGAAGGAAATTCAGGACATACACTTTTTACTAACGAATTAAGCATTCTAACACCCTCATACCTTTTAAGTGTTTTTCAAATATAATATCATTCTCTAAATCCAAGGTAAAACCGTCAGGTCTTACACTATAAAGACTTAGATTGTTTTTCTGCAAAAAAGCTTTATGACATGTATCAATTGAACGTATTCTACCCGGATTCTTATATCTTTTTAGCTCTTCAAAAGAATACCACAAACCAAGTAAATGTATATATTTATTAGAATATGCCCAAAGCTTTTCAAAATAAGGGCGTCCCTGAGGATGCAACTTAGCACATACTTTAGGAATACCAATGCAGGTTATCTCAGCGTGATGATCAAAATAATCAAAGCATCCAGTAAATTCTTCAATAGTTTTCCCCTGAGCAACTGCCATAATATTAAAAGGTATTTCTGAGCCATAACGATTATGCAAATATTCAATTGACTCTTCGCACGCTTTAATAGTTGCAGAACCGTCCTGAAATACATCAGGAAGTATAATTTCACGAGCTGATACATTTTCAGCAACGTCGCATACATCTTTTATACTCAAAGCTTCTTTACACTCTATCAAAGAATTATCCAAAATAGTGTAAGAATCTTCGAGACTCAATTGTTTGCATAATTCTGCATACTCAGGATATTTTAATGCGAGATGCGTTAAAAGCATATTAACTTTCTGCCCCCGCATCTGTTGCATATTTGCTATAGGATATATGTGAGCTATTCGCATTTGAAATCCTCCATTTCTTTTACACTCATACCGTAAATACCTGCACTCCCATCACTATCTGTGGCCCTAAACCGAGCGTCATCAAAAGATGGGTACATAAACTCAAACATAAGATAATTAGCTGCATCACAAAGATATTCAGTATTATGAGTCTCTATATATTTATCAATACATAACTGCATCGTTTTAAGAGCATCCACGTTATGTCTACCAAAATTCTGTTTAGCCGGACCATATTTTATAGCAGATAACGCTACGCGATTTTGTCTTAGTACATCAAATTTATGACTATAATCACCCGAATCCACTAATAAATCTCTCTGAGGTTCATTCGCCATACCGTTCCTCCAATTTCTTTCGATTCATTGACCATATATCTTCCAAATCTAAGTTAAACACAATGGCAATACCTGTAAGATACCAAAGTACATCGCCCAATTCTTCTGCTAACCAATCAGGTTTAGTTCGGAGAGTTTCTTCATCTTTGAGATTATGGCGAAGCATCCTTTTATAGATAGCTTCTACTTCACCTACTTCCTCAGCTAAACCCGCAAACATCACTGCAACTATATCTTCCATTGAGTGAGTAGGTTCATAATCTCTCTCAATTTCTTTAGTAACACTAAGTTGTATACTATCTAAAGTAGTTTGTCCACGTACATTAAAATCCACTATACTTACCCCCTTATAAGACTATACACTTCAGAACGTAATGATGAATTAGTACTAAATACACCGTGTACTACAGCACTACAAGTAGTTGTACCGGGCTTCTTGATACCTCTAGCCGTCATACAAGAGTGCTCTCCTTCCATCACGACCATAATATCATGTGTTCCCAGAATACGCTCCAGCACATCTACAATATCTTCAATGATTCGCTCCTGAAGCTGCAGTCTCTTGGTAACCATATCTACGATCCTTGCAATCTTACTTAATCCGATTACCTTACCATCAGGAATGTAAGCAACATGGATCTTTATATTGTACATCAGGGCCATATGATGTTCGCAAAAGCTGAAAGCCGTAATATCTTTCATCAACACCAGATCATGAGCTTCAGGTTCATCAAAGCACTTATTGAACTTGTCAGCGATCTCCTGATTGCTGTACCTCATGCCTTCAAACACCTCATCGTAAAACCCTGCTACTCTTTTAGGAGTATCAACTAGTCCAGGACGATCAGGATCATCACCCAAAGCTGCTAGGATATTACGAACTGATTGCTCAATAATCTCCTTGTTCTTAGCAGTCAAATGTCTGTGACCATCTTTCTCAGAATACTTCTTTCCCATCTTAAACTCCTCTCTGCTCAGGCGGCCAAATAAACTTATGCAACTGAAGTTGAACACGACACTCTGTATGACCAGATTGCTTAATAGCCTCTACAATGTCTTTAGGCTCGATTGACCCAAATACAGGACTAAAGAAGATCATAGGAGGATTACACCTATCCAGATACTGATCAACAATATAGAAAGCCTGTTGAATATCTTCTTTTGAACCTACCACAAACTTTAATACATCAGAAACACTCAAATAGCTCAGATTAGGTAAGTACATATTATGAGACTCTCCGCTAGCCCCTGTTTTATAATCCATTGTAAACAGCACATTACACATGCACCAATCAAAGTTCTCCAATGGAATAGATCCATTAGTCTCAATATTGATTTCCATTCCCTCATCAGACAAAGCTTTTACCAGCTTATCTATATCGCTCTGAAGCAAAGGTTCTCCACCGGTCAAAGTAACTCTGTGACATTTATATTGTTTTACTTGGTCTACAATTTCCTGAAGAGTCATATTAGAGTCTCCAGGTTTCTGAGCGTAGCCAGTATCACAATACTTACAACGCAAATTGCATCCATTAAACCGAACAAATACACACGGATACCCGGCTCGAATACCTTCACCTTCTATGCTGTAAAAAATCTCATTAACATCCATCAAATATATTCTCCTCAAAATATTCGGCAACATTTCCTTCGCTCTCCTGCACCGCTACATATACACAATGAGGTACATTCATACAAATCCATCTTGCTATATTCTCAGCAGTAGGATTAATCTCATCAAAAGGTGCAATATCGTTAAGGTACTTGTGATCAAACTCATCCGCAACCATATTTTTAATATGCTTAAAATCTACAACCATACCATTCTTATCGAGTTCATCTAATTCACAAGTAACCGTAATAATCCAGTTATGTCCGTGCAAGTTGTTACACTTACTTTCATAATCGAGATTAAGTCGATGCGCACCAGCTATCTCCATTGTCTTAGTTACTCTATACATTTTTAGTACCTCCTTCATTTTTAAGTGTACGCGGATCCTCTTTATACGGTACTGGATCTTCAACGCCGTTTGCTCTAAATGCGTTTCGTCTATCAATACAAGTACCACAAGTACCACACTGAACATCTCCGCCCTCATAACAACTCCAAGTGAGTTCATAAGGAACTTTCAAATCCAGCCCTGTTTTTACTACTTCAGCCTTATTCATATTAATCAAAGGACGTACAACCGAAATTTTTCCGTATGTCCCAATATTAATAGCACTATTCATAGCCTCAGCAAATTCGGGAGAACAATCAGCGTACGCTCTTCCTGCAGCATCATCAGCATGTGCACCATAATAAATGTAAACTTCCTCATTCGGAAATAAACTATCCGCGTAGGCTGTCGCAATCGACAGTAACAAACCGTTACGAAATGGTACATAAGTTGCAACACGTCCTTCACCATTCTCGGCAATTTGCTCCGCATACGATTTATGTTCAATGTCTTTTCCAGTTTTTACGAGTGTGCATACATTGCCTGCGTATTTCATAACATTTGAAATATCTTCCTCAATATGCTTAACTCCATAATACTCTGCAACCTTACGGGCACATTCAAGCTCTTTATCATGTTTTTGTCCGTAATAAAGAGAAGCAGTAATTACATTCTCTTTACCGTACTTTTCTACTGCAATAGCTACGCAGGTAGTAGAATCCACACCGCCGCTATTTAATACCAGCGCTTTGCTCATTTATTGTACCTCTTCTTTCATTTAAGTATTCTTGCAACTCTTTAGTTGCTCGGAAATTATTACTGCCACTTTTATATATTGCACCAGCGGCAACTAACTCGCAAAACATATCGTACATGTAATACCTGTCAACATCTAATATAGTGCGGGCCATTTTCAAACTAACTGTGCCTACTCCTATAAATACTTCTAACTTAGGAAACTTCTCAAAGTACTTATCCACTACAGCTGTATCTAACATATTACACCTCCATCTGCTTTGCTATTTCCATAAGCATTTTGTCAGGCACATAATTTGCACCTGCTGAAGGCCTCAAAAGACCCCTCTTAATTAATTCTGATAATATTCCTGAACTATCATCCTTACTTATACCTAAAATTTCTTGGAATTGGTATCCCTTAAAACTATTGGACGACAATAGTACCTTAAGAGCTGGATAACTCGTAATAATAGTTCTAATATATTTTGTATTCTCTTGTTTCTTCGTTTGAGAACGTTTGAACTCGTGGATATAATCGCTGTACCCTAAAGAACTTTTCTCCAAACACATTCGGAAAAACTCGTCAGCGTAAGCTAAATGCTTTAACTCTACTCGAAGTTTCCCTTCGTAGAAGTTGCCACAAAGTACTGCAAATGCGCAAGATAATCTCAATAGTTTCTCGTACACTGCAACACCTACAACTAAAGGTCCTCCACCGTACACGTCATTCAAAGCTTTAGAATACTCGCGTACTTTTACTTTCATTTCACTACAAAAGATTATATCATCTGCTGGTATACTCCAAGCAATATTGAATAAAGATTTCCATTTCTCTAAATCAGGCTTAATAGATTCATCTACACCTTCGAGAACGTCTATATCTTCTCTTGCAGCTGTAAGTACTAAATCATAACGGGCCTGGTCTTCTGCTACAGGTATAAACTCCTGAAATGCTCCGTAACCTTTCCAATAAAAGTCTTCGAGATTCTTACCGCTACGTGGATTAGATAACCATACCAATCTTGTACGTGCACGCGCTTCACCTTTCACAATCTTATTAAGAGTTACAGCGCCGCTTGAACGTGTTGAGGATAAGTCTTTAATATCGTCTATCTCTAACCCAGAAGCTTCATCTATAATAAGAAGACCTCTGTCGTTCATCGGGATAGCACCCCACGTAACAACCCACGAATCGCCGAAACGTTGCACACCACCTATTACACCTGTTCTACGGGCATTCTCACCATTTATGTAACTACCCATATTAAGATACTTAACAAAACGTTGAGCCATCTGAGACTTACCAGTACGTGTATCGCCTATACACATAATATCCAGCCAACCCTTAATAATGTTTTGTGACCATTCCATCTCTGTTACGCTACAATACGTAAGAATAAGAGCACCAAATAAATCCGCGCGTCCTTCAATACCTAAAATAGATTGCCATTCCTTATAGTATGAATCTATAAGTTCCAGAGCTGAATCATATTTACTTGCTCTTTGCCTGAAATAATCTATCACACTATCATCGCAAGTAGGCTTTATAGCAGCAACGTTTTCAGCGTCTTTAACTACATAATAGTTCTGCTGTGTCTTTGGGTCCGTAACTCTGCACGCTTTGAAATTATATTTCAAGGTAGCGTTTAATCGATAATCTGTATACATGTATATACCATATCTATTCTCAAATGAGGACTCCTCAAGACCGTCTATAAAACTCGCACCTTCTTGAAAAATTACCTTTTGAATATTTACAAAGTCCATAGGCTCAGCTACTACTGATTTACATCCAAATATCTTGTGAAGATACGCATCTTGCGCAGTATCAGCTGAATCTATAAAACGCAACATTTGTCTTGCATCTATATTTACTATCTGCAAATCAGATGCTGTAGTTACATTAGCTAAAGCACAAGGCTTGTTGCACCTTACATTTCTACAAGTAGCTCGTAGCTTTATAGGTACAGTATATATTTTAGGTTCTGCACCTACTACACTCATATTGTGCAAGTTGACCCACGTGTTTAGATTCTCTGTAAATTCGCTTCGGACTAATGAAACATCCTGGGCCTCGATATCTTCGTTGGCTTTTTCTACCTCTTCTACGGTAGATGTAAGCTCTGTTAAATCTATAGCACCCTGGGTCTCATAAAGCTCTGCATAATCCTTTACAGGTAAAGAAACAATATGAATACTTTTTGCAATAGGTTTAAGTAAGTTAATATAATTCTTAACATTACGTTCACCTACCTGGTCCGTATCTAACATAAGATAAACATTCTTACCACGAAAGAGCCCTAACTCTTCAGTAGGAATAGCGGAACCTCCAACACCTGTAACAGCGTTATAACCTTGAGATCTCGCAGATAGACAATCCTTTTCACCTTCTACAAGATATATATCATCTTCATCAAAGGCATCATAAGGGTAATACCTATTACTACCTAAGTTGCGTATATTAAGACACTTAACATTTTTTACGCCATCAAGTCTTCTATAAGGTGGTAAGTATTTTCTTACATTAACCCACAAACCATTACGAGATTTTATAGGAATCATAATCCTACAATCGTCATAACCCAAACGATACTTCTTTATAGTATCATCTGTAATACCTACTTTATGCAGGTAATCAAGTTCGAGTTTACTGTTTTGTAATTCGGTTTCCCATTTAATAATTTGCTCTTCGCTTGGAAAAGGCATTACACCTTTCTTCTCCCAGTAGGTAAAAGCGAACTTTGCAATCTTCTTGGGAACATCATAATAATACTCAATAAACTCTACTTCAGTACCTCCCTTACCGCACCCGTGACAATACCACTCATGTGTATCTTCATTTACGGTAAACGAAGCTGTTTTCTCTGTGTGTAGGGGACAACACGCATATTTTTGATCCCCTGATACCTTTTCATATGTTACATATTCATCGTATAATAACACTGCATTGCCTCCAGATAAAATCTAAGGCCCGGCGCTAGCCGAGCCTCAAACTCTTATTAGCCGGCAACCAACTTTTTGATTCTGTTTACAGTTTCGCCGTTATACTGTTCTTGAATAACCTTAGCATTAACTGTAAGACCTACAAGTTCAGATGGATCGAATTCGCAAAGATCCGAGGTATCCATACCCACTGCTTCGCAGAACTCTTTTGCCTTCCAGAGACACTTGTCGATAAGTACAATGTTATCCCAAAGCTTTCTGTTACCTTCTACTTCGAGTACATCATACTCAACCTTTAACATTGGATTGCCTGTTGAGGATGTAGCTTCTTCACACTTCGCAATCTGAAGTGCATAAACACCTTCCTCGAGGGGTTCCCTGCTAGGAACACTACTAAAATCAAGATTTACCATAAAAATCCTTCCGGGCCTAGGCTATTATCGTTGCCACTCCCTACCGTACTACGCGCGGTGCGCTACTTAATTCACAACTATCAGATTTGAACTGAATAGGGCCTTATGCGCAATTACCCTCGTTGCATTTGGTAGTCCGTGATAGAGTTGAACTATCGTCACACGATTATAAGTCATGCGCTCTAACCACTGAGCTAACGGACTATAATATGGTACTGGTAACCGGACTTGAACCGGTACGGTGTTGCCACCGAGGGATTTTAAGTCCCTTGCGTCTGCCGATTTCGCCATACCAGCATATAAATGATTACAACAAGAACCTACACTATTTAACAAGGAAAAGAAGATGTAATCATATCGATGTAATTCTTTTCTAATTAAGTATCTGCAGCAGACGATTTCTTGTTTCTGCGAAAGATTGTCAGTCTTCCTTTGCCACAGTGGGCGAAATCATTCTTTCCCAACATCAATGTCTTAGGCTTAGAATATAGATGATGCAGTCTATACCCTCATAAGGCAGGACTTACTGATTACCTGCATCCGAGTTGACATTCTCGTGTCTTACATCACTTAGACGACTTATGCATTTTGCTGAATAATATTCAGCAATGGAGTAGATAACGGGACTCGAACCCGCAACACAACCTTGGAAGGGTTGGATGTTACCGTTACACTATATCTACATCTTGATAATGTTGGTTAGCAACTCCCTTTATTTCTCAACGCACACATTATCAAGCACGCTGCTTCTTCTTTCACCAAAGTGCACTGGTGAAGCTCCGAAGATATACCTCTGTCTACTTGAGGAGCGACCTCGCATTTTTAAGTGTAGCAGACAACACCGAGACTATCTAACGTTACAGCCACCGTTGAAGATATGCGATGCATTCTTTGACTATGTTGTCATAACCTAGTACATATCTTCGTTTGTACAGGATACCTGTTTTGATTCAGGATGGACTCGAACCATCAACACTACGGTAACTCAACCGCCCGTTCTTTCCTAATTGAACTACTGAATCAATGGTGCTCGATAAGAGACTCGAACTCTTACATCTTTCGATACCAGATCCTAAATCTGGCGCGTCTGCCAATTCCGCCAATCGAGCATATCAAACTTTTTCATTATAAGTGCAGCGACAACTTCCATAAGTAAAACCATAAACCTTATTTATAACACTGCTCGATGATTGGCCATCATCTCTAAGTTTTAATTAACTATACCTTGAATATATCCCTTGCGTAAGGGTTCTTATATTCCGCGATAGTTTTAATACGACTCTTTGCAGGCCATTTACCTTTTGGCTTAGTACTTGCTACGAAGTTGCCCTGTATATCAACTGATGTATGAACTACAATATCGAAATAAGCAGGCATCTCCTGAACGAGCTTTCCGTGAATAGCAGGACCACCAAATATCTGGCCGGATATTTCATCCTTACTCATCGTTTCCTGCATTGTGAATATAATGTTTACATCGCAATCACGTAAGCTCTCAACCGCTAACTTATTAAGATCAGTCATCATGCCCCAATGCTGTATTTGAATATTCTTACGATAATCAAGTATCGAACTATCCAAATCATTATCCCGACGAAGTTTCTGCATCATTACCCACTGAAGCTCTGACCACGTATCAAATACTATCCAATCAAACTTCATCTCGATACCAATAGCCTGTTTCCACTTTTTAAGGTCATTAGCTTTCGCCAACTTATACGCGGTATCTAAATCTTTGAACTGGTCAAAACTTACTACGTGTAACCTATCCCTAAAAGGTTTAACTCTTTCTGAATACTTAAGTGTTTTATACCCTTTATCAATATCAATAATAAGTACTTCACCCAACTCACCTAATGTACCTACAAGCTCTGTCTTACCTGTACCTGAGTTACCGTAAATAAGTCCAAACACCTTGCCATTATCTTTACTTAAAAGGTCTATTTGTTCCATCTAATTCCTCCTTTTTACAATTTATATTATATATCATTTTCCTTCAAAAATCAAGCGTACTAATACAAATTTTTTCAGTTTTTTGAAAGAGGTATCTCTTTTATTGAATTAAACAAAAACTCTTGTTATTCGCGCGTATATTCGATATTTCAGTCATTATAAAAAAGATTTAATATATCAAATAAATGATTGTAAATGTCAGAATTTTTTCGCGTAAAGTCAATTCGTATGATTACACCCTCCGGTTTAGATATTATCTCAATGTACTTACTTGGAATCATTTCTTTCAACCTTCTCATCAAGATGGTCCATCTCACGCTCTACCAGTTCTTCCTTAAACTCATCGAGTATCTGCGCCTTGGTAACATTACCGTACATATAAGTTTCACATACATCACGAAAGTCACACATACTGCAATGAAAATAACTTGGAGATGGTCTCTCAAAAGCATCAATACCTCTATCAGCGTGTATTTTACAACTGCAGCAAGTCTCTGCAAATGTACCCCAGAAGTTAGCTAAATCATCATCAGGATAAGTACACAATGTTCTCCTGTAATCAAATTTACGAAGAAGCTTCTTAACCTCGTTGATATAAATACCTCCTAAAGTATAATTCTTACCAGGTTCTTTCTTATTCAATTCGTCTACATACTGAATAAGCGCCACAGTGTATACACGGGGTTGTTCATCCATCCAGAGGTAACTTGAATCTCTGAAATTCTTAGCCGTCTTATGTTCGAAGCCAAATACCTTATTAGTATCTCTCTCAATACATATCATATCAATAGAACCGCATACAGTTAATCCACCTTCAGGTAATCCCATATATCCTGATATATCAATAGAGAACTTGTGCTCGATATCTTTAACCTTAAAACGCTCAAGGTCATTCCATAATACCTCTTTCTCGTAGCCAGGTATCATAGCCAATAAACACATATCATTGTCACCGGTCATTTCCTTACGAACTGTGGCCATAACTTTATCAATAGGCGTTCCCATATACAGAGAATGCAATGACTCATGGAACAAAGTACCTGTAGCAAATGCAGCGGGTGTAACCATAGGACGAAGATGCATTTTATTTCTGGAGGATAACTGCCACTGTCTACGACAAGTCTTAAATGTTTTTATTTCTGATACATCTACTCTCATATTGTATTCCTTTCACTTTCAAAAAATAGGTAGCGTTTTTAACTTTTAAGTACAAGCACCCGAAGGTGCTCATACTAATAAAGGAGAGATTACTCAGCGTCAGCGTCAGCGGCAGCTTTCTCGAAACGCTCTTTAATAGCGTCTTCAAGAGCTGCAGGGCTTACGCCTTTGTGGTTAAGCATGCTGTTCGAAATAACTTTTACAGCCTGCGAAGCAACATTGCCTTCCATGTCCTTAATAGGAACAAGTACAGTGTGGCTTTCTGTCTGCAGTACAATCTTATACACGTTATCGTCGCCACGAAGTACAACAGGATTGTTGTTAGCCATCTCAAAAGAATCATACTTACGCTTCGGGATTTCCTTACCATCAACAGTAATCATTTCAACCTTAGCGCCCGTACCGCGTGCACGTCTACCGTCGTTCTCCTTAAACTGAGCGTCGGCCTCAATAGCAAGAGCAATAACATCCTCAAGAGTACCATAACCCTTAGTCTCATCAAGACGTCTCATACAAAAACGCTCAATAGCTTCCCAGTTATAAACCTTTGCATCGTACACTTCGCCTTCCTTGGGCTGCTTAGCGACACTGTAAAGTCTATTAGCAGGTACGCCAAATACACTTGCAATAGCTTTAAGAGTTACTTCGCCTTTCTCAGCCATAATTTTCTGAATAGTTGTAGTAGTTTCTGACATAATAATTACCTCCAATGTCAAAATAAAATATTGATTTAGACAAGTATTTATCACTTATCTATGATTATATTATAACACACTTTTTCAAAAAAATCAACCCGTAATTTTAAGTTTATTTCAAAAAACTATTACCAAGACCGATGCGCTCAGCTTTAGTCAACCGACTTCTATCAATTGTATTCCGAGGTAAACAATAGGCACACAGTCCACTATCCGGATAATCTATAAATTGTATGTACCCCTGAGAATCAACAACACGCCTTAACTTACCCGTCTTAGGATTTGTCCATAACCTCTCTTCAGGAGAATAATCGAAACTGTACGGATGATTTTCTCTCTTCAAATTTTTATTGTCATAATAAGAGAGTGCTTGCGCTACTTTGGGATTAGTACACTTTGTAATAATCGCGTTAGCTGTCGAAGTTAAACGCTCATAAGTAGTATCTGGATTAGATAATACTCCATATACTTCTTTTGCGAGTATAGAGGAATGCATTCTCCTTACATCAAACTTACCCTCAGTATCCATGGCATGCAATAATACCTGACTGCACTTGTTATACGAATCCATCGCGCATCGGACTGTACAGCTACGAACACAAGAACCGCAACATCTCATACCTCCGTAGGGACAGGGGCTCGGACGTAAGGGATACCTTAAATATAAATTGTCTCGAATAGTATTTATACTACCCTCACAATCTTTTTTCATTATATTTATAGTGGGCAACACACCTCCCGATATATTTTTAGAAACATCTTTCTGAAACACGCTGAATAACTCTTCAAAAGATACATCCCCCTTATCTATATAACAACAAAACGTTTTTAACATAAAGCCTCCAGTATTTTAGCAATTATCTTATCATTTTCTGGAATACCAGACACTAACCAAATACGAGGAGAACTTGTCTCATTCTCTACGGCTTTACTCGTATTGATAATATCTATCGTTACTACATCACAACCGTCCAATAAATCTCTTAGCTGTTTCGCTTTATCCATTATTACTACCTCCAACACGATAAATAGGATACTGAGCAGGATGAGCTACAGCGCCCACAATATTATCAAATTCAGCTTGCGCTTCGACATCAGTAGAAAACTTAGCCAACACGTACAAATAATTAGCGCCTACATCAGCATAAATACTGCAATCTTTTACAAAAATTTCGCATAAACAATCTGAACTTATTACAGTACAATTGTCTTGTGTTACTAAAAACATTATACATATACCTCCATCTTAAAATCTGCTACATGCAAAACTACGGGTTTATAACCTACATATGAAGTCCTCGGGTCTAAAATTTGCACACTTATTAAGTTACCCTTGTCATACACCAAATCCTCTACAGGAATAGGTTGCGCAGATTGTATCAAATAATCTACGGTACTCCTTTGAGTTTCCGGGATATGTGCAATTTCTTCCTCGTCATAGTACCCCAGTACTTTTACTCGGGGCTGATTTCTAATTAGATCAACTCTATTAGTTGTCCCTGGTAAATTAAGATTCATTCTTCCACCTCGCTTTTAAGCCACTCCGCAAACCTTGATACAATGCTCATGTCCTCAATAGTTTCAATAATTTTATTTCTTACAGATTCGTCAATCATTTATATACCTCCTGCTTCATCTCTATAATAAGTTTGTCTGTATCGTCTGCGAACTTAGCTGCGACTTCATAATCGCTCTTACAGATATGCTTACTAAAGTCTTCTTTGTAATCTAAGTAGCTCAAATATCTTTGAATGTCAGGATCGGCTCCTTTATGCCAACCATCCTTATAAAGAAATACTGATGTGCTAAAACAATGAGGACTAGTCCACACAAATATAAGAGCATCTGTACTACTATCTAAATTCACTTCCATAGCAAATTCGTTTAATTTCTTTATCGCATCAATAATTGTTAACTTAATATCCATACTCATACTCCTTATGTTCAATTTCAACACAATAACCATTATCAGTACTATGTATCTCCTGGTACTTAATTACATAAGCTTTACCCCATTCAACACCTAAACCAAAAACGACCAATGCAACCAAAAATGCTATGAAACACTTCAAAAAACGTTTATCTGCTCTCGTCATCTAATCACTCCTCAATCTTATAAAATACCCAACCGGCAATCTCCTAAAGCACAGTTGCAGGTGTAGTAACAATTACTACAATTAAACTCATCAATGCTCTAATCACGGCCTTTAATACATTCATCGCAAAAAGCCTTTCCTCTGTAGTAATTTTTATTATCAGATACACGCATAGGTCTGCCGCATTTACTACAATGTTCGGCAACTGGATCGACTACTTCAATTGTATCCTCAACAGTACCCCAATGACAACAATGATCGAGCTTCTTCGAATTTCTAGGGTAGCCATAGATACTTATCCATTCGCTATTATCCTGAACTTCATAACGCTCGAACGTCCAAGTAACCCAATTATCATAATCACCATATTCGAACTTTATCTTGTCACCTCTTACGAGGTCTTTAATTTTCTTTAGCATCCAAATTCCTCCATTCTTTAGGATATAATAAGTAAAACACCTTGTGTAAACTTTGAGATTCCTGTACAGAATCCCTATCGTATACGCATCTATGAGGACCTACAAGCGAAAAACCCTGTACGAACAAGAACAACTCTCTACCGTAATCGTACAAAACTGTTCCTCGAGGACTTTGTGCCAGGAAGACCAATGAATTCTCATCGGCCCCCGCACTTATGTGTTTGATAATCATGACTTTCTAATCGTCTCCTTTACCATATGATTTACAGCTAACGCCGCAGTACAAACTGCTGTTGTGCGCTTCTGTCTTTTAGCTTGCTTGTGAATCGCTTTCGCTGTACGTTGCGCCTGCTTACGCTTGCGCGTTGTGTTGCCAAGGCCCGCGCTACCACAAGCCATTATAAATTGTGCCAAAGGGCTATCAAAAGCCATCGGATATCACCTCGCTTCTGTTAATGTTTCTAATACCTCGTTAAGATGGTCTACGAACTCTTCGAGCGGTAAAGTTGCGACTGCAAAGGGTTCGGAGTCGAAAATCTCCGTTGTCGAGAAACTTATCATACGCACTTGTGTAAATCTGAAATGACACTTGATAGTTCCCGAGAAGGTAGTCATTCTATCATCTGCTATGTTACGTTCGATGACACTTTCTACGAACTTTTTAGTTAATAACATTGTATGTATCGATCCTTTCCTTTTTATAACCCATAAATATGTTTGAATTATTCGAAATTACGATTTGAAAAAATTCTCCATAGTCCCACTGTCCGGGTGTCTATATTTATGTGAAAATTCTTGACTATATGACCAATAGAATAGTCCAATTAGATTTGGTTAATTTGTCTCTCTTTTTGTCTATATTTTTAGTTTTATTATATATCATATATTTATTATTAGTAATAAAATGAGAAACAATAAATACAATATAAAAAAGATGAAACACTAACGAACTAAAACACCATCCTATTAGTCATATAGAAATCGAAAAATCAACTTTTTTATATAGGCATCTCGAAATCGGGAATATGCACTATTTTTCTTAATCGTTCTTTCGATAGTCCTCTACCTTGATTAAGCCGCTTCTCGAGAGCGCAGTCACATAATTTGTTACACGAACCTGAAGTAACCTTATCTCGTCGCTTTCATCTGCATTGAGCAACCTTAAGCGGTACAACGTTTCGTTATAGTAACCCTCAAGCATCGTGTACTTAGTTTCAAGCGGTTTACCTTTTAATCTCTTGCGCAACGATTGCCATTCGGCATCATCGACAGCCGCTTGAATCTCATCTCGCTCTATAGGGCCAAAGTAAAGTATAGACCAATCCATCATAATGTCTCCCTCCTATTTAATTTTCAAGGTACTGGCGCAACTTTTTAACTCAACCTGATCTACTCAACCCATTGTATTGGTGTGTCTGTGCTTCGCACTATCACTTTTGATTCACTTGTTAGTTACGATAGTTGCTATCGTGTGGGATGGGGCTGATAAGCTCAACCCCTCAGAAGCTATTTGTTGCGGAACTTCTCCGCATGTTTTTCGTCGATGCAGTAGTCTCCAAATATGACGCCATGCTTCGAATACGTTCTTACGATGAAGAGGAACTGCTGAACCACGCGATTGAAATCCTCTGCGTCTTCGGCAATATCAATGAGGTCATCCTCATCTGCCTCGTCAGGTACTAACCAAATCCATGCGTCATAGTACGCTCTCTCGTCGTTCATATTACGAACCATTAGATTCATGCCTTTGAGTGCGTCGAGCCTCTCTGCAAAATCCCTTGCCTCTTTAGTGTTCATACATATTCTCCTTTTAAGGTACATTTTTAGCTTTCGCTATGGAATAGAGCCTTATTTTTATGAGGAGACTCTTTAGGAACCTCTTTGGCGAGGGAAGGAAGCTTACGCTTCCTCCTCCTCCTCTTTTGCCTTTTCGACTCTCTTTTCAAACGACGGACCTTTGAAGAAGAATGTGCTGTGACTTAATGCACGCGGTTCGCTTGTACCCTCTTTCATGATTACTACGTGTGTACCTGTCATGTAAAGGATCTCAAAAGCGTTTTCATTGTCCTCACGAAGATAAACTTTGTCGCCTACTTTGTAATCGTCGATTGACTTTGAAAGTACTGAGCTCGCACGAGTTGGTTTCGCGTTAACTGCTTCCCAATCGATTTCTTCGAGATTGATTTCCTTGCGCTCTACGATAGCTTCAATAGCATCATAGTTGATTGCGGTTGGATCGTACGGAACGCCTTCGATGGGTTTCTTAGAAGCTTTGAGAAGCATGTTATAATTAACATTGATTGCTTCTGCGAATCTACGAATACTTACGTTCTCATAGTTCTCAAATACATATTTAGTTGTCATGGTTTTAACCTTTCTGGTTTTATAGACTTGAACCTGTCTTATCTTTTATGTTTATATTATAATACATAATTATTACAAAATATCGTAGATATTATGAATAAATTATGAATTATATGGAATAGTGCTTTTTAATGAGAAACACTTTAGAAACTCAATTATTAAACATAATATGTACTGGCTGTGTGTGTGTTTAGTCACATAATTTCAATACCATTAGCCTGGGCAGTATTGAGAATGTTTTCGATTATTTCAAGTGCTGGTTGAATTAATTCGAATTCAGTCATCTCAAATTCTGGTGAGATAATGTTACTGAGCTGGCTTTTTTCGTTTGACATTGCTGTCACAAAGTTGAGAAATGTGATGAGTTCGTCTTTGGTAAGTTTAATGTCCATAATAATAATCTCCTTTGAAACATATAATTTTAATTTTTTGAATTAAACTTACAGCCAGTACAATATTAAATTGTGGATAATTAATAAGTCTGTTTGTTTGTTTGTCTGACCAATCCTTTCTTATCTTTTATGTTTATATTATAATGCACAATTATTACTAAATATTGGGGATATTATGAATAAATTATGAATTATATGTGAGTGTTACTCTACCACTTTAACCCAGGACACATAGGATGCACCTCCTCTAACAATCTGAGATTTTTTGCCCTAAGGACAAATAGTCCCTACGTAACCCTTCCCAAAGGGATTCAAGCCAATTGTCTAGTAAATAAAACCACAGGGGCGTATTATTCGGACCTCTAAAACGTCTTAAATTCATATCGGCGCGCCCCTTAAAAAAAATTTTGACAGAATAATCTTCAGGGTCATTTTGTCCCTCTAACCAGTTGGAAACCCCGTAACCCCAAATTGCCGCGGCATAGATATCTGAGGCGCAACTTTCACGCGAATGCGTGTATCCGTAGTTGCAAAAAATCCTGTGAATATTGTTTTTATCTAGTATTATTAGCCACTGATTCCAGTTTTGTTTAACTTTTGCGTCTAGAAGTTTTCCGTAGGGTGATTGAAACGCTAAAGCTTTGTATTTGTCCGTATACATTGTTTATACCTCTTATAAAGAATTTTTATTTTTTATATTAGTACTCTTGATTTTCCTCTAATTATATTATATAATAAAATTGAAAATAAATCAAGGGTAACGTTGATTACTGAAAGGAGAATTTTATGTCTTGTCCGGTTTGCTTACATCCGAATAGAGCCTTGATAGAGCGTGCTATTTTGAATGCACCTACTACGGAGACATTAGAACAGCTTGCTAACCAGTATCATCTGAATATGTCTGATTTGCAAGTGCACGCATGTATGCATTCTTCTCTTGGTGTCGATACACAACATATTGAAAAAGAGTCTATAGCGCGTCAGGCTGAACGGCGCGAAGTAGATATGCTTTTGGCAGCCGCAAACGAGTATATGACTACTTTACAAATTGTAGGTGGTAAAATTGCAGAGGCTGCTAATAAGGAAGATTTAGTTGCATTTTCGCGGAGTGTGTCTAAAGCTACGGTTGATTTATATCTAGGTGCAGGCGGAGAATTGAGGAATCTTGTTAAAGAGATTGCGGATATTAACAATATGCTTAACGGTCCTCAGGATGGTTCTATTAGCGGTCTGCAGGCATTGGCTAATGCAATTAGAGGTTCTCAAGAGTAATGATTGAATGGGGTAAATTTTCACCAAAAGCTCTTGACTTCATACAACACTCTACTGCACGATTATGTATTTTACATGGTTCAGTTCGTTCGTCTAAAACTGTAAATTGCACAGTGAGATGGCTTGATTATATTGTAAATGGCCCTACAGGTGATTTAGCTATGCTAGGTCGTACAATGGCTACGTTGCAGAGAAATGTGTTGAATGATTTGTTTGATACTGTAGGGCCTGAGAATTATAAGTGGATTAATAAGCAGCAAGGAGAGCTTCGTGTTTTTAATCGTCGTATATACTGTTTTGGTGCCAACAATGAAGATGCGGAATCTAAAATTAGAGGCGCTACGTTAGCAGGTGCTTTGTGCGATGAGGTTTCACTGTATCCAAAGAGTGTATTTAACCAGTTAATGGCTCGTTTATCTGTTAAAGGTGCTCAGTGTTTTTGTAATACTAACCCTGATAGTCCTTTCCATTGGTTTTATACTGATTATATTATAAATGACGAGATCGAAGATAAACAAGTGTGGAAATTTTTAATGGATGATAACTGGTCACTTGATCCTGATTATGTTAAATCCTTAAAACAAATGTATACAGGCGTCTGGTACGACCGAATGATTATGGGCGAGTGGTGTGCAGCTGAAGGTAGAATTTATGACATGTTCGAGCCTAAAAATCATTTGGTCGACTCAGGCGAAGTCATAAAATCTTGGAATATATCTGTATCGTGTATAGGTTGGTATGTAGGTTGTGACTATGCAACTTCATCGGTAATGACCTGGTCATTATTTGCTATTAATGAGTTGACTAGAGCTAAGGTCAAAGTTTGCGAGTATTATTTTGATGCAGCAGCTGAGGAGTATCAAAAAACTGATTCAGAATTTGCTGATGAATTTGTTAAGTGGCTTAACGGTTTAGTGCCAAGAGTTGTATATTGCGACCCTTCTGCAGCTAGTTGGAAGTTAGAATTAGCGCGTAGAGGTTATAATGTACAGAATGCTATAAATGATGTAATAAACGGTATTAGAGAAGTTTCCACTGAGATAAAAAGCGGTGATTTCTTAATTGATAAATCGTGTAAGAATACCGAAAAAGAGTATCTATCGTACACGTGGGACCCTAAAGAGCAACAAAAGGGTAAAGATAAACCTATAAAGGTTCGTGATCATACGTGCGACGCAGATAGATATGTTATTCATACATATAACGCACAAGGAATGGCAGGTGTGTACAATTGATTAAAGTAAGAGTGAAAAATAGAATAATTACCTGTAAAAAGGAACTAGTCGAAGACAATGTCGATACTTTCTCACTCATCTTTGATTTTGATTCCATGTGGGAAGGCTATACCAAGAGGATTACTTTTTACAATGATAGTATTGAAGAGTGTAGCTCTAATCCAATAGAAATTCCACTGGGTGACTCTTGTGTCGTTCCTTGGGAAGTTATCCAGAGTCCAGGTAATTTATATCTTTCTATAAAGGGTACAAAACAAGATACTGGCGAGGTTATTTTGACTCAGCTGATGAGTAATCCTATAAAAGTCAATATAGCAGGGTTGAGTGGTGGAGCTGTTCCTGCAGAGCCTACACCTGATATGGTTACGTTAATTCTGAATACTGCTCAGGAAGCTAAGGATATAGCTCAATCCGTAAGAGATGATGCAGATGCAGGTAAGTTTATAGGCCCTCAAGGTCCTCAGGGCGCTTCTGGTAAAGATGGAGAGCGAGGACCGCAGGGCGAACCGGGAAA
>OKVK01000244.1_pt1 | contig 38790 bp, 36 predicted proteins | sample 1604771 | NCBI WGS metagenome assembly OKVK01 (sample SAMN01760906, study PRJEB22395) | human gut metagenome | reverse complement strand
CGCTGAGCGGCCCCGGTTTTCCGGGGCCGCATTCAGCTTGCCTCTTTACGGGATCAGCGCATCCATGCCGATGGTCAGAATGCCGACGTTGTCGCGGTAAATCGTGTTGAATTGAGAAATCGGCAGCGGGTTTGTGCCAAGCCCGGCTTCGATGGTATAGCCCGGCCGGTTATAGGTTTGAATGAACCAGTCGCGGTAGCCGGCATAGGAATTGGCCGGGCCGGCCTGAAGCGCATAGCCGCTTGCAGCGGCCATCCTCTGGCCGATTGCATAGGCGTTTTCGGGCTCATAGTCCTGATATTTCCAGAAGATTACCCTTCCTTGCGTGTGATATGAAAGCGTGAGCGCAAAGTTGTTCGCGCGGGTATAATCGTACATCGCACGGCTTTCCGGCTCTGAAAGCGCTGAAGGACCGACATAATCGCGCGGGCCAGGCTTGGTATACCCCTGCGCAAATTTGATGTCGCGCTCCTTTTCCCAATCGGCCGGATAATTGCTGTTCAGGTCTACGCCGCGGATGTTGGCTTTCCAACCGGAAGGGAATGGGATGGACGGGTAATTTGCCGCAAGCGTCCGGGCATTCTGATAATATCCGCCTGAATTGATCGCGCCTGTCACAAGATCCACACCATCAGGGTTCACAAGGGGAACGATATGCAGCATCGTGCCGGTGTATAACCTGGATGCCGCTACGCCTCCGATGCGTCCGCCTGTTGCATAAGCGTCCGCATAATCCTCAAGATACTTGAGCAGGAGCGGTGTGGTGATCCATTCGTTGGCATGGTGGGAGGCGTTGTAGAACACATGCCGGGTACCGGTACCCATTTCAAGCGCCTGAATTGGCGAGCCGGTTACGCTGTTGCCGACCGTAGTAAGCGTAATGAACGGATAGCGCGCGGCAAGGCCTTCGTTGATGAGTTCCACCAACTCGGATGTATAGGCGATGTTGGTGGGAACTACATCAAACGGCAGCGGAATGATGAGCGTTTCGCCAACATAGATCAGGTTTGGATTGGTGCGAGGGTTCGCGGTCAGCAGCGCCTGCACGGTGGTTCCATAACGCCGTGCGATGGAGGAAAGCGTATCGCCCCGTTTTACGGTGTATTCCACATAGCCGGTCAAATACGGTTTGAGCGTCGCAAGGGTACGCGGGCCGACGATGCCATCCGCTTGCAAGCCATTGGCCCGCTGGAACGCCCGCACCGCCGCATCCGTGCGCGTACCAAAGATGCCGTCAAGCGCGCCGGGGGAGAAGCCGGCCCGTTCCAACGCAAGCTGCAGCATCTGTACCTCTGGCCCGCGGTCGCCCTTGCGCAGCCAGGATTCTTCGACCTCCATGTAAGGCGCAAGAGCGGCCCAGGTACGCGGGCCGACGATGCCGTCTACCGTGAGGCCGTTCGCCCGCTGAAACGCGCGCACTGCCGCTTCCGTGCGTGGGCCGAAAATACCGTCAATTGTTCCTGCATCATATCCGGCGCGCTTCAAGGCGCGCTGAAGCACCTTAACGTCCTCGCCCCGGTCGCCGCGTCGCAATGTTCTCATATCAGTTAACCTCGCTTGCTTTTTGCTGCATACTATGCTTTGGCGGCGCGGAAGGTGCGAGGAGGGAAAGTGCTTTGGAAAAACGGTAAGCCGGCGGAGGATTTGCACATTTACAAAGCGCAGCTTTCAGGAGGCTGAAGCGCTGCGTGGGGTATGCTGTTAAATAAATCTTAATCCCTTTGCCACTACGCATTTAAACCGCGCCGTGATACAATGGGCGTGCAAACCAAAAGGGGAGAACATGCATGTACACCATCCTCATCTGTGATGACGACCGCGATATCGTGGCCGCGCTGAAAATCTACCTGACTGCGGAAGGCTACCGTACGCTTGAAGCCTACAACGGCCGGGAGGCGCTTGACATTATTTCCCGCGAGACGGTGCATCTTGCGCTTTTGGACATTATGATGCCCGGACTCGACGGACTCGCCGCAACAGCGGCGCTCCGGGAAAAAAGCAACATTCCCGTGATCCTGCTCACGGCCAAGAGCGAGGATACGGACAAGGTGCTTGGGCTTTCCATCGGTGCGGACGATTATGTAACCAAGCCATTTAACCCGATGGAGGTGATTGCGCGGGTGCGTTCCCAGCTTCGGCGCTATACTATGCTTGGCGGCATGAGCGGCATAGAAAAGAAGCCTTCCGTTATTTCTATCGACGGCGTGGAGATCGACGACGATGCAAAGACCGTTACCCTTGACGGTGAACCCGTGAACCTTACGCCGATAGAATACAGCATTTTGAAACTATTAATGGAAAATGTGGGAAAGGTGTTTTCTTCCACCCGCATTTATGAGCTTGTGTGGAAGGATCCGGCATGGGGCGCGGAAAACACCGTTGCGGTGCACATCCGGCATATCCGCGAAAAGCTTGAAATCAATCCTGCCGAACCGCGCTACCTCAAAGTGGTGTGGGGGCAGGGCTACAAGTTTGAAAAAGGAGGCAAACGATGAAACTCACTCATAGCCTCGGTGTGAAAATTACAGCTATTTTCCTGTTTGCACTGCTTTCATTTGCGGTGATTGCCGGAATTGGCCTTATCGTGATGATGCTTGGGCAGGGATATTACTGGGCGGAAGGAGAACTGCCCGCGGATACGGCGCTCAACGCGCAGGGAGAAGCGCTCCTTTACCGCCAGCGCACCGCAATTTTTGTGCTGACGGTGCTTGGCTTTTTGACTTGCTCTGCGCTGTTCCTTTTCCTGCTCTGCAGCGCCGGCCATCGCGCCGGCCGGGAAGAAGCTGTGCTTAACCTGCAGGACAGAATCCCGTTGGACTTGTATGCGTTCGCGGCATTTTTCCTTGGAGCGCTGGTCGTAAGCGCAATTTGGGATATGGCAGTTTGGGGCAGGATGCCGTCCCTGCTCGTAGAAGGGTTCAACAGCCCATATTTGATGACATGGCTCCTGCTCGCCCTCGGGGTGGAGTCGGTTGTATTGATCGTGCTCGCATTCTGCATGACGTTGGCAACGCGCATCAAGACCGGAACGCTTTGGCGCAACACGGTCATTTACCGCGTGCTTCGGCTCGGCTGGCGGGCGTTATGCTGGATGGGACGGGGAATCCGTACGCTCTGCCGCAACATGTCGCTGATTTGGCAGGCGATCCTCATTTACAGCGCATATGCGCTCGTGATGCTGCTCCTGTGCCGGGAAACCTATTACAGCCCAATGGCGACGTTGTTCTGGATGGGCGTGAACATGACGGTGCTGCTTGCGGTCTGCTTTGTCACGCTGCAGCTTTCGCGGCTCAGGGAAGGAGCAAGGCGCCTCGCGGAGGGCGACCTTTCTTACCATGTGCCGACCGAGCACATGTTCTTCGAGCTGAAACGCCACGGAGAAAACCTCAACAGCATCGGAGCGGGTATGACCCGGGCTGTGGAGGAGCGCATAAAGAGCGAACGGCTAAAGACCGAGCTCATCACAAACGTTTCCCATGACATAAAAACGCCCCTGACCTCCATTTTGAACTATGTGGATCTTCTGAAAAAAGAGCCTGCCGCAAGTGAAACTGCAAGCGAATACATCGCCGTGCTGGACAGGCAGGCGCGCCGGCTCAAAAAACTGACGGAAGATGTGCTGGAGGCGTCAAAAGCCGCAACAGGGAACATTAAAGTTGAGCTTGGGCGCACCGATGCTGTGGAGCTGTTGGGGCAGTGCCTTGCGGAATATGTGGAACGCTTCCAAACGGCCAACCTTACGGCCGTGATGCAAACACCCGGCGAACCAGCTTTTATTCTGGCGGACGGCCGCCTGCTTTGGCGCGTGTTCGATAACCTCCTCGGCAACATCGCAAAATATGCTCAACCCGGAACGCGGGTGTATGCAGGCGTAACCTGGGAGGGGAAAGAGGTTGTGATCGCACTGAAAAACATATCCCGCGATGCGCTGAACATCTCGGAGGAGGAGTTGATGGAACGCTTCGTGCGCGGCGACAGTGCCCGTACAAGCGAGGGCAGCGGCCTTGGGCTTTCCATTGCGCGGAGCCTTACGGAATTGCAGGGCGGCCACTTTGGAATTTCAATCGATTGCGATCTGTTTAAAGCGGAACTGCGATTTGCAGCCGTGGAAGAAAACTAAGCCGAGAGCAAAAGAAGAGGGGCGCATGGCGACCTCTCTTCTTTTGTGCATATTATGCGAAGCTCGTTTTGAACGCAAGGAAGCCCTTTGCAGTGCTGCCATGAAAAAATACATGCTGCAAAATGAATAAAGACACATGTATATTATAAAAATTCATATATATACCACGAAATGTGCCGAAAACACGGGGAGATAAGAATATATAGTCAAAAATTCAGCATAAAAAGTTGCAAAACCCCTTGCGTTCCGTGCGGTGAAATAGTATAATTCGCTGTACAACAGAAACAACAATTTGGAGGAAAAACATATGAAATTGATCAAACTCATGCTGAGCCTGCTTTGTGCGGCGGCGATGCTGCTTATGGCTGCGGGCTGCTCCACCGTGCCTGCGAACACCGTATTCAGCGCGGACGATATTCCGGGCAAAACCATCGGCGTGCAACTCGGCACAACGGGTGACATCGTTTACGCTTCCGATTATGAAACGGATGGCGAAACAAAGGTGGAACGCTTCACGAAAACCAACGATGCGGTGCAGGCGCTCAAGCAGGGCAAACTTGATTGCATCATTCTTGACGAACAGCCTGCAAAGTATTATGTTGAAGCCAACGAAGACCTGCAGGTGATTGCCGGTTCCTTCGCGCCGGAGGATTATGCCATCTGCGTTGCAAAGGAGAACACGGAGCTTCTTGACAAGATCAATGAGGCGCTTGCGACCCTGAAGGAGAACGGCACGCTTGCCAACATCATCGCCAACTACATCGGTGAAGATGACGTGAAGGGAACAATGCCCTATGTTTCCAGCAACACGGATTATTCAAACGGCAAGCTCGTGATGGTTACGGAAGCTACGTTCCCGCCGTATGAGTACTATGAAGGCGGCGAAGGCAAGATTGTAGGCATCGACATCGACATGGCGCAGGCCATTGCGGATCTTCTCAAGATGGAGCTTGAGGTGCAGGACATTGCGTTTGACTCCATCGTAACCTCCGTGCAGACGGGCAAGGCGGACATCGGCGTGGCCGGGCTTACGGTGGATGAAGACCGCTTGCAGTATGTGAACTTCTCCGAGCCGTATACAACCTCCGAGCAGGTCATCATTGTGCGCGCAAAATAAAGCCAAATCCCTTGCGGGGAGCGCGATACATCCCGTATAATAAAATGACAGTGAAACCCATATGCCGCGGGCAATTCCTGCCTGCGGCATGGTTGCCTTAAACGCATCACATCCCTTCCCGCTGCAATGGAAACGAAAAACTGAAATAAGGAGGAAGCATGGTAGCGATCGACATCGGCACATTTTTTGATACCGTCCTTGCATGGCTGCAAAACACGTGGACCAGCTTGTGTGCGGATTTTTACCTGAACTTCATTAAGGAGGATCGCTGGAAGTACTTGGTGCGTGGCTTGGGCGTTACGCTTGAAGTCGCGCTGTTTGCAGCGATTGCCGGCATTATCCTGGGCGCTCTGCTTGCCATCATCCGCACCACGGCGGATAAAACCGGCAGGCTGCGCTTTTTAAATTGGCTCGCAAAGCTGTATATTACCGTCATCCGTGGCACGCCGGTGGTCGTACAACTGCTTATCATCAATTTCGTAATCTTTTCCTCCGTTTTTGTGGACACGGTATTGGTGGCGATCATCGCATTCGGGCTGAACTCCGCAGCCTATGTTGCGGAGGTGTTCCGTTCCGGCATCATGAGCATTGACGAAGGGCAGTTTGAAGCGGGGAGAAGCCTTGGCTTTAACTATGGGCAGACAATGTGGCACATTGTGATGCCGCAGGCATTCAAAAACGTTTTGCCCGCGCTTGCCAACGAATTCATCACGCTTTTAAAGGAAACTTCCGTTTCCGGCTACATCGGACTGACGGATCTTACAAAAGCGGGCGACATCATCCGCAGCCGCACGCTTGCGCCCTTCATGCCGCTGCTGGCGGTCGCGCTGGTTTACCTTATTATGGTAGTGGTGCTTTCGGCGGGCGTATCCAGGCTGGAAAGGAGGCTTCGCAATGGCACAAGGTAATCCGCTGATCGAAGTTCAAGGGCTGAAAAAATATTTTGGCAAGGTGCATGCGCTCGATGATATTACGGAAACCATCTATGAAGGCGAGGTCGTGGCGGTAATCGGCCCATCCGGATCGGGCAAATCCACGTTTTTGCGTTCGCTGAACCTGCTTGAAGTCCCAACTGAAGGCCATGTTCTGATGGAAGGCGTGGATATAACCGATCCCAAGACGGACATCAACAAGCTCCGGCAAAAGATGGGAATGGTGTTTCAGCAGTTTAACCTGTTCCCGCATATGACGATTCTCAAAAACCTTACGCTTGCGCCCATGAAGCTGCAAAAACTCAGCGAGGCGGAGGCGAACGAGCGCGCTATGGCGCTGCTTACGCGCGTGGGGCTTGCCGACCGCGCAAACGCATATCCCGTGCAGCTATCCGGGGGACAGAAACAGCGTATCGCCATTGTGCGTGCGCTTGCGATGAAGCCGGATGTGATGCTTTTTGATGAGCCGACGAGCGCGCTTGACCCGGAGATGGTGGGCGAAGTGTTGGAAGTAATGCGCGGCCTTGCGCGGGATGGAATGACCATGGTTGTGGTAACGCACGAAATGGGGTTTGCGCGCGAGGTTGCAACCCGCGTGCTGTTCATGGATGGCGGGCGCATTGTGGAGCAGAATACACCGCAGGAACTGTTCGATCATCCCAAGAGCGAACGCCTGAAGAACTTCCTTGCAAAGGTGCTGTGATGAAAAACAATTATGAATGGTTGGATGGGTATCTTTTGAGCAAGCCGGGAGCGGTAAGCGAGTTCAAGGCTGAATGGGGATGGCTGCGCTACCTTGTGGGCGGAAAGCAGTTTGCGGCTGTGTGCACGCCGGGCGAGGCGTACAAACCCCATGCCGGGCGGACGATGGTGCTGCTTAAGTGCGATCCCATGCTCGCTGAGCTGTTCCGCCAACAATATGCGGATGTGGTACCGGGCTTTTATTCGGATAAGCGCACATGGAACAGCGTGTATCTGGATGGCGCCGTGCCCGAAGAAACGCTGCGCGCCATGTGCGATATGTCCTATGAGTTGGTGTTTGCAAAGCTGACAAAGAAGGCACAGCGGGAGATAAAAGGAAAATAAGAAAAGGCGCGCCTCAGGGCGCGCCCAATCATTTGGTCTGATTTAGTTAGCGCTTGTCAAACAGCTTGCCGATGCCGCCAAGCAAATCGCCTGCCTTATCAAGGTTCAGCTTGGCTTTGATGGCATCCACCAGCTTGTTGATCTGCTCATCCGACAGATCAATCCCAAACTTGGTTTCAAGCGTTTTTACAGGTTCCTTGGTGAAACTTGCAAGCAGGGTTTTGTCCGCGCCGATTTTCTTTGCAAGCTCTTCCACCTTTTCAAGGGCATTTCCCAAATCCGGTTTTTTCAGATCCATTTCGGGTTACGCCTCTTCCTTTACAACCTCTGCGTCAGGGGCGTTCTTGCGCACGCTCTCGATACCGTTCTGGCAACTGGCCTTTGCTTTATAACCTTCCGAAACCGCGATGATCTCGCCGTTGCGCGCCTTCAGGCGGAAGCGGAATTCGCCCGCCTTGTCCGCATATATCTCGAATTTTGGGTGGGTGGCTGCCGTGAAGCCTTCTACGGTTTGATCCTCAACATTTGCGGCGGGTGCGTTCTTGCGCACGCTCTCCACACCGTTCATACATGCAGCTTCGGTGGTGTAAACTTCGGAGGTTGCAATGGTTTCGCCATTGCCGGCCTTAAGGTCGAACTTAAAGCCGGATTTTGTTTGCTTTACGAGGAATTTTCCCATGAGTGCACCTGCTTTCTGTCTATTTTAGGGTAGTTTTGAATATTATAGCACATCCGAAAGAAATTGACAAAAAAACGGGACTGAAATGTCCCGTTTTGCAATGCCTTATTCGACAACTGGGGTCAATTTGTATTCCGGAAGCAACGGAGTGCCCGGAACATAGCCCGGCCAGACAAAATAGCGGTTTGGATGCATCTTATACGTTGTTGTGGCTATCTTTTCACGGCGCACCTCTGCACCCGCCATTTTGTAAATCTTATAGGTGTCGTAAACATAGCCTTTCTTGGCGGCATTCTTTACCATCCAGTAGGGGTAGGTGAGGGAAGCGTTGGGAATGAATTCGTCCGCGGTGGGCTGGATCGGCTCCTTCTCGTCGGAATACAGCTCAATTTCGTCAAAATCACCGGAGAACGGAAGGCCGTAAATCTCGCACCAGATTTTCTTTTCGTTTTTGTCGATCCAGGTGAATACATAAATCGGGGCCTCTGTGTTGTTGCTCCACTTAAAATCGATTGTGCCCGTGTTGATGGTTGCATCCAGGCCGCCCTTCACATAGCTCAGACGGCTTGAATGCGCCTGACGGTAGACGATTTGATAATCTCCCATCAACACAGCGTTATACATCGTCGTGGAAACCTGACATACGCCGCCGCCGGGCTGATCCTCTGTGGCAGCACCGCCTTCAATGACTGCGGGCGCCATTTGCCAGCCATATTTTTCATAGCGGGGTCCGAGCAGGTCGTTGCAGGAGAGAACATCGCCCGGCTGCAGCACCGTGCCGTAGATCAACCCACAGGCTTTCGTCATGTTGTGAACGCGTGTTGCACGGCCGTAGTTGCCCTTTGCGTAGCTGGTCCACGCGCTTGAACGCAACACGAGGGACTGCTTGAGCGTGGCGACGGTAACGGAGGGATAGAGCGGCTGAAGCTCGAAATTGATTTCGCCGTATTCCCGTGCTTCGGCGCGTTCCCGGATCTCCGCCACAAGCGCGTCCTGATCCAGGCAGCGGCCCGCTGTGCCTTCGGTGAAATCAAACCGTTTATCACGCAAATCCGCACCTGCGACAAGCTCTTCTTCGGTAAATCCGATATTCACCACATCAAGCGCTTCGGTATCTTCGTTCAATTCAAGCTGCTTTACGCTGAACGTCGCGTCTGTGACGGGCATATCGAGTTCGGCTGCCATTTCCGCAACAAAGCTCTCTGCGTCGCGCGGCACGGCGGTATAGGAAAGGTCAAAGCTGCGCCCATTTTCCGCAATGTCCGCAAGCTCAGCCTGCAATGAATCCAAATCGCCCTCGCGGCCAAGCGCCATTGCTTCGGCCAAAATGGCCTCGGTATCAAACGCGATGTCGAAATGAGGCTGATCGAAGGTATAGGTGTGCTCGCCGTCGGTTATGCGGAACGAAACATCCTGAACCAACGATTGTTCAGCCTCTTTGAGTGCTTCCGCCGCTTTATCAGGCGTCATGCCCGAAACATCTACGCCCGCAACGGTGATGCCAGGGTGAAATGTTCCGGAACCGATGATGCTTTGGCGCAGAGCTTCATCCCTGTCGCTTTTGATCTTGAGAAAAAGGACGACACCGCCTACGATGAGCACGGCTGCGAGCACAATCAGCCAGACTTTCAGCTTTTTTCCGCTGGAAGGCGCTTTGTTTTCGGTTGCAATTTCAGCCATTTTGCCGGTTACCTCATTATATAAAAAATAATTCTGTTCGAAATCAGTCGCGGGAGCGCGCAGCGTGCCGCTTTCTGTTCTATTATAATCGCGCGGCAGGGGGGATGTAAAGGGCATTGTGGGAGGAAGAGGCGCACAAACAGAAAATTAACACTTCGGAAACAGGTCGGCAAATGGGCACGAAAAATGCTCACGAGGGGTTGCGTGCGCGCAGAAATAAAGGTATAATATGCTTTCAGTGGATGGCTGTAACAAAGCGGTTTGCAGAAGAGCACTTCGCAGGAGGGCGATAGAATGGAACGCAATAAAGTTCATACGCTGGTTCTTTACGCGCTGTTTGTTGGAATGATTTTTGTGCTTGCGCTTACTCCGATCGGGTATATCACCGCAGGACCAATCGAAATTACATTGATCCACATCCCCGTGATCCTCGGAAGCTTTTTCCTCGGCTTGCGCGGCGGTTTGGTTCTGGGGTTTTTCTTCGGGCTTTCCAGCCTGCTGCGGGCTCTGCTGGTTCCCACACCGCTTTCCATGATCATGTTGGGAGCGGATACGGGCTTTGGACTGTACAATCTGCTTCTTGTTCTTGCAGTGATCTTCCTTCCACGCATCCTTGTCGGGTTTGTGAGCGCACTCCTGTACCGCGTGCTTACCCCAAAGAAAAACGTGCTTGGCATGATGGTGGCATCCGCCGCAGGTTCGCTTACCAACACCGTGCTGTTCCTTGGCATCCTGTATCTGCTTGCGGCACCGCTGGTTGCGCAAGCGTTCGGAACGGATGTCGCAGGGGTGGCGGTGATTCTTTTTGCAACGACCGGCCTGGTAAACGGCGGAATTGAAGCCGTGGCGGCAGTTCTGATCTGCACGGCGGCGGGCAAGGCGCTGCAAAGCTACATGAAACGACGCACCGCCTGATCCACTGCTGTAAAAAATAAGTGAGGGAACATCATTATGCTCCTTGCGATGGACATCGGCAACACGAACATCAAAACCGGCATTTATAAGGACGGCAGGCTGCTCAATTCCTGGCGCATGACAACGGATCTTCACCGCACCTCGGATGAACTGGGCGTGCAGATGGAGTCGTTTTTCGGGCATCTCGGCCTTTCAACGCGGGATGTGTGCGGCATCATCGTCTCCTCGGTTGTGCCGTCGATCAACTACACCATTGAGCACATGTGCCAGCTTTATTTCTTCGGACAACAGCCGATGATGGTAAGTTCTTCCTTGGAACTGGGGCTGGATATCTGGTATGATTACCCTGAATTATTGGGTGCGGACCGCATCTGCAATGCCGTTGCGGCGTACCGCAGCTATGGCGGCCCGGTTGTGATTATTGATTTCGGTACGGCAACCACATTTTCCGTCGTATCTGAGGACGGCGCATTTCTCGGCGGCGCGATTGGGCCGGGCATCATCGTTTCCACGGATGCGTTGGTTGAAAAGGCAGCCATGCTGCACAAGGTCGAATACATCAAGCCGGATCATGCCATTTGCAAAAACACGAAGGATGGCATCCAGTCCGGCATCATTAATGGGTATGTTGGGTTTGTGGAAAACATCGTGCGGCAGATGGAAAAGGAACTGAGCGCACCGCCCACGGTGGTCGCGACGGGCGGTATGTCTTCCATGATCGCTGCCGAAACGGATTGTATCGATGTGCTTAACCCGACGCTTACGCTGGAAGGCCTCAACTTTATCTACCGTATGAACAAGTAACTCTGGCGGGGCGGTGAGAACCGCCCCATTTCAATGCTGCTGCAAATACACAACCGCGCAGCCGATGCTTAGCAGCAGCTGCAGCGCGAACAGCCCATAGCACACATTGCGCCGCCGGGTATCCTTGCGGCGTTTAAAAATTCCCGCGCCGATCAAGGGCACAACGGGGATCGCGCCGACATAGAGAAGAAAAAGGGCATCCATATTGTTTCACATCCTAAATCAGTGTATATACATGCTATCATTTTGCTGCCGGGATGCACAATATGAGATGCTTGGAAGCCTCGCCAATTGCTTCCGCACACTGAAACCACGAAATACCAAAACAAAATATCGGGAAAATGTACGTGCGGAGTTTTCTTTCCGCGTGTTATTTGGTAGAATAAGACGAGGCGCGTATTGAGGAAAGACGGAACGGACAGTATGAACGAATTCAAGGTGGTGTCGCCGTTTGAACCGCAGGGCGATCAGCCGCAGGCCATAGAAAAGCTTGCGGCGGGTGTGCTGCGCGGCGACAAAACACAGGTGCTGCTGGGCGTGACCGGCAGCGGCAAAACCTTTACCATGGCAAAAGTGATCGAACGTGTGCAGAAGCCCACGCTCGTCATTGCGCACAACAAAACGCTTGCCGCTCAGCTTTGCTCTGAGCTTCGGGAATTCTTTCCCGGCAGCGCGGTTGAATATTTTGTCTCCTATTACGACTATTATCAGCCGGAGGCGTATATTGCCTCCTCGGATACGTATATCGAAAAAGTTTCCACAGTCAACGATGAAATCGACAAACTGCGCCACAGCGCCACCTGCGCCCTGAACGAGCGGCGGGATGTGATTATTGTGGCTTCTGTTTCGTGTATTTACGCTCTAGGAGACCCGGAAGAATACCTGAAGCTTTCGATTTCCCTGCGCGAGGGCATGCGGATCGAGCGGGATGAGGTGATCCGCAGGCTTGTAGACATCCAATACCAACGCAACGAGATCGATTTTTCACGCGGGACGTTTCGTGCCAAAGGGGATGTGCTGGACATCTTCCCCGTGAACTGGTCGGACAAGGTGCTGCGCGTAGAATTTTTTGGGGATGAAATCGAGCGCATCAGCGAGGTGAATCCGCTTACCGGAGAGATTTTGCTTCAGCGCGCGCATGTTGCCGTGTTCCCCGCATCGCATTATGCAACCGGCAAGGAAAAGCTGGAGGCGGCAATCGGGGAGATTGAAAACGACCTTTGGAAGCGCGTAGACGAGTTTAAGGCTGTGGACAAGCTTCTTGAGGCACAGCGCATTGAACAGCGAACGCTGTACGACATCGAAATGATGCGCGAAATAGGCTATTGCCAGGGCATTGAGAACTATTCCCGCTATTTTGACGGACGCAAACCCGGGCAGCCGCCGTTTACGCTGCTTGATTATTTTCCCAAGGATTTCCTCATGATTGTGGATGAATCCCACGTGACGCTGCCGCAGGTGCGCGGAATGTACAGCGGGGATCGTTCCCGTAAGGAAAACCTGGTGGAATACGGCTTTCGCCTGCCTGCGGCGTTCGATAACCGGCCGCTGCGTTTTGAAGAGTTCAGCAAGCGCATCAACCAGCTGATCTGCGTTTCTGCCACACCCGGGGAGTATGAACTGGGGCTTTCCAGCCAGACGGTGGAGCAGATCATCCGCCCAACAGGCCTGATTGACCCGGAGATCAGCGTGCGCCCCGTAAAAGGCCAGATTGACGATCTTTTGAGCGAGGTGAAGCAGATGGCGGCGCGCGGATACCGCACGCTTGCCACCACGCTTACAAAACGCATGGCGGAAACGCTTACGGAATATTTGGACTCCATGGGTGTGCGCGTGCGTTATATGCATTCCGACATTGAAACAATCGAACGTATGGAGATCATCCGGGATCTTCGCCTGGGCGAGTTTGATGTGCTTGTGGGCATCAACCTGCTGCGCGAAGGGCTTGACCTGCCGGAGGTCGGCCTCGTGGCGATTTTGGACGCGGATAAGGAAGGCTTTTTGCGTTCCACGACTTCGCTCATCCAGACCGTGGGCCGCGCTGCGCGCAATGTAGACGGACGCGTTATTATGTATGCGGATGAGATCACCGATTCCATGCGCCGCGCGATTGAAGAAACCAACCGCCGCCGTGAAAAACAGCAGGCGTTCAACATCGAACACAACATCACGCCCCGGAGCGTGAAAAAAGCCGTGCATAACGTGCTGGAAATTTCACGCAAGGCGAAACAGGACGAAGGCGGCATGACGGAAGCAGAACGTCAGGAACGCATTGAAATCCTGCGCACGCAGATGCGCCAGGCTGCGGCAGAGCTGGACTTCGAGGCTGCGGCCAAGCTGCGCGATGAGCTGTTTGCGCTCACAGGCGACGGCGCTGCCGTCAAAAAGCCTGCGCCCGGCACGCCGGGCAGCGCAAAGAAGGCGCGCGGCAGAGCGCGCAAGTCGCCCAAGAAATAAGTGGCCTGCGGTGAGAAGAGACGATTTTTGCAATAGACAGAGGAAAGATTGATATGAAAGACGCGCTTGTGATTAAAGGCGCGCGGGAACATAACCTCAAAAATGTGGACATTACGCTCCCGCGCGATCAACTTATTGTGTTTACCGGGCTTTCCGGCTCCGGAAAATCATCCCTTGCGTTTGACACCATCTATGCGGAAGGGCAGCGGCGGTATGTGGAATCGCTTTCGTCATATGCACGCCAGTTTTTGGGGCAGATGGAAAAGCCGGATGTCGATACCATCGAAGGGCTTTCCCCGGCAATTTCGATCGACCAAAAAAGCACCTCGAACAACCCGCGCTCCACGGTAGGCACGGTCACGGAGGTCCACGATTATCTGCGCCTGCTGTATGCGCGCATCGGCATTCCGCACTGTCCGAAATGCGGCAGGCCCATTGAGCGGCAAAGCATTGATCAGGTGGTCGATCAGGTGATGGCGCTTGGAGAAGGGACGCGCGTGCAGGTCATTGCACCGGCTGTGCGCGGACGCAAGGGCGAGCACGCAAAGCTTCTCGAAAGCATCCGCAAAGAAGGCTACGTGCGCGTGCGCGTGGATGGCACGGTTTACGACATCGGCAATGTGCCGCCACTTGACAAAAAGCTTAAGCACACAATCGACGTCGTAGTGGACAGGCTCGTGATCCGCCCTGGAGCGGAGGGCCGGCTCAACGATTCTTTGGAAACTGCCTTTGCCTTTGGCGGCGGCCTTGTGAAGGTGGATGTGGTGGAGAAGGAAGAGCTGCTGTTTTCCCAGAACTATGCCTGCCCGGATTGTGGCGTAAGCCTCGAAGAACTGACGCCGCGCATGTTCTCCTTCAACAATCCGTTCGGCGCATGCCCAACGTGTTCCGGCCTTGGCACGATGATGAAGATCGACCCGGCGCTCGTTGTGCCGGATGAAAGTCTTTCACTTGCAAAAGGCGCAATTTCGGTGAGCGGCTGGCAGAGCGCGAATAAGGAATCCATCGCGGGAATGTACTTCACGGCGCTTGCGGAAAAGTATGGTTTTTCGTTGGAAACGCCGTTCGCGGAGCTGCCGCATGCGGCAAAGCAGGCGATTTTGTACGGAACAGGCAAAGAACGCCTGCACATTGAATACAAGAAAGAATTCGGCAGCGGCACGTTCGATTCCCCGTTTGAGGGCATTTGCAACAATCTGGAGCGGCGGTATCGCGAAACGCAGTCCGAAGGCATGAAGCAGGAATATGAGGCATATATGTCCAACATCCCCTGCCCGGATTGCCGCGGCAAACGCCTGCGCCCGGAAAGCCTCGCCGTGACGGTGGGCGGCAAATCCATCGCGGAAGTCAGCGACATGACCGTGCTCGATGCGCGTGCGTTTCTGAGTTCGCTTGCGCTTTCCGAGCAGCAGCGCATGATCGGCGAACAGATCTTTCGGGAGATTGATGCGCGGTTGGGCTTTCTTGTGAATGTGGGGCTTGATTACCTGACGCTTTCCCGCGCGGCAGCAACGCTTTCCGGCGGCGAAGCACAGCGCATCCGCTTGGCCACGCAGATCGGCTCCGGCCTTGTGGGCGTGCTGTACATCCTTGACGAACCGAGCATCGGCTTGCACCAGCGGGATAACGCGCGCTTGCTCGCAACGCTTCAGGGAATGCGCGATCTTGGAAATACGCTCATTGTGGTTGAACATGATGAAGATACGATCCGTGCGGCGGACTATATTGTGGATATTGGCCCCGGAGCGGGCGAACACGGTGGGCATGTTGTTGCAAAAGGCACGCTGGAGGACATCATGCAAACGCCGGAATCCATCACCGGGCAATTTCTCACGGGTGTGCAGCGTATCGAGGTACCGCAGACACGGCGCGATTGCGGCGGGAAATACCTTCGCGTGCGCGGCGCGCGGGCGAACAACCTCAAAAATATCGATGTTGATATTCCCCTTGGTATCTTTACCTGCGTAACGGGCGTGTCGGGCAGCGGAAAATCCAGCCTTGTGAACGAGATTGTAAAGAAAACACTCCTGCGTGAACTCAACGGCGCGCGGACGCGTTCGCTGGATTATGACGAGATCCTTGGCATTGAACATCTTGACAAGATCATCGATATTGATCAATCGCCCATCGGGCGGACGCCGCGCAGCAATCCTGCTACATATACAGGACTGTTCGATCTGATCCGGGAAGTGTACGCACAAACGCCGGATGCGCGTATGCGCGGGTATAACAACGGCCGCTTCAGCTTTAATGTGAAGGGCGGACGGTGCGAAGCCTGCCGGGGCGACGGCATCATCAAGATTGAAATGCACTTCCTGCCGGACATTTACGTACCTTGTGAAGTGTGCCGCGGTAAGCGCTACAACCGCGAAACGCTGGAGGTGCGCTACAAAGGAAAATCCATTGCGGATGTGCTGGACATGACGGTCGAGGAAGCGCTTGAATTTTTTGCGCCGCTGCCGCGCCTTGCAAAGAAACTGCAAACGCTTTACGACGTCGGCTTAGGTTATGTGAGACTTGGACAGCCTTCCACAACGCTTTCGGGCGGGGAAGCACAGCGCGTAAAGCTTGCGACGGAGCTTTCCCGCAAGGACACGGGACGCACGCTGTATGTGTTGGACGAACCGACCACCGGCCTGCATGTGGCGGATGTTAAGCGCTTGCTGGAGATTCTGCAGCGCCTTTGCGAGGGCGGCAGCAGCGTGCTCGTAATTGAGCATAACCTTGATGTGATCAAAACGGCGGATTACATTATTGACCTTGGTCCGGAAGGCGGAAATCGCGGCGGTACGGTCGTTGCGACAGGCACACCGGAAGAAGTTGCAGCGGTTGCGGGAAGCTATACCGGCCAATACTTAAAACCCATTTTGGAGCGGGCAAGCGAGGAACGGATCAAAGAATAACGGAATGGGGGAGACGGAAATGGAAAGCATGCAGCGCTGGTATGAGGCATCGCAAAGGCGGTTTTCCGTGCGTAGATACAAGGACGGCCCGGAGGAAAAGCAGCTTGAAGCGCTTGCCGGCATGGCGGAGCTGTTGCGCGCCCATGGCGTTCGCATCGCCATCGGGAGGTCGGAGGAAGTGTTCAGACCGATTTTTCTCTGGTATGGCAAGATAAGCGGAACGAACAGCTTTGCCGCTATCATTGTTCAGAAGGATGCAGAGCCGGAGATGGCGGGCTATGTCGGCGAAGCGTTTGTGTTGGAATGCACGGCAATGGGCCTTGGTACCTGCTGGCTTGGTGCATCTTATCACAAGCAAACCGCGCTTTCCGCCGTGGAGCTTTCCGAAGGGGAACGCATTGCGTGTATCACACCCATCGGCGTGCCGGATGAAGAATATACCGCGCGCCCCCGCCGCTCGTACGAAAAGCTGACAGGACTTACGGCGGAGCAGTTCGGTGAACTTCCCGTGTGGCAGAAGCGGGCAATCGAATGCGCGCGGCGCGCACCTTCTGCAATGAACAGCCAGCCCTGGCGCTTTCATGCGGCGGAGGAGGGGATTCTTGTGGGGAACACCTCAAAGAACTTTGGATATGGCCGGTTGGATTGCGGGATTGCCATGCTGCACCTTGAACTTGGCGCGGCATATTGCGGCGTTTACGGGGATTGGCGGAAAGAGAAAAACGGCTCATTGTTTGTGCGGGCATGAAAGTGCCCGCACTGCATGATGCAGCTGTCAAAATGGTATAAAAAAATGCAGGCTTTTTAGGCAGCCCGCTTGCGAAATTCAGAAAAAGTGGATAAAATAAAAATGGTACATTCCGCATGGGCGGGTTATTCGGAGGAAAAACATGGCATTCAAAAAGGTTTCTGAAGCTGTAATTAAACGGTTGCCCAGATATTACCGGCATTTGGTGATGCTGGAGAGCCAGGGAGTGGAGCGCATTTCATCGGAAAAGCTGGCGCAGCAGATGCGGCTGAATGCTTCGCAGGTAAGGCAGGACTTTAACTGCTTCGGCGGCTTTGGCCAACAGGGCTATGGCTATAATGTCCGCACGCTGCTTTCGGAGATTAAGTCGATTCTTGCGCTTGACCGGGAGCATTCCGTTGTCATCGTCGGCGCGGGCAACATCGGCCATGCACTTACAAATTTTGAAGGGTTCTCTGCGGCAGGATTCCGGGTTCTTGCATTGTTTGATGTAGCTCCGGAACTGATCGGCAAGGAAATCAACGGCAAACCGGTTTATGATTCCGCACAGCTTGAGGAATTTATCCGCACGCATGAAATTGATATCGGCGTGATTGCGGCGCGCAGAAGCGCTGCGCAGGAAATTGCCGAACGCATGGTTGCCGCCGGCATAAAGGGAATTTGGAACTTTGTGCCGATCGACCTTGTGGCGGCAGTGCCGATTGAAAACGTACATCTGAACGACAGCCTGAGCGAACTGAGCTATAAGATCGAGCATGGTGTGCTGGGTGACTGAGCACGTTTGTAAGGCTTGTTAAACTTGCATAAGGTGAATAGAATTGGCTTAAGGGGATTTGCACAATGCGAAGCGCCGCGGCTTTGCCGCGGCGCTTCATTTCACCCTATCGACTGTTGAAAACCCGCTCCCATCCGCGGTGTTCCATGGCACAATCATAAGCTGTGCATTTTATTCCGTCAAGCGATTCGCCCAAAGCTCTCATAAACCGCGAAAACCAGTGACGATTTGCGCGGCCATTTGCTTATTGCACCTCGCAGCCGCCCCATTCAACGGCGGTGAATCCCTTGCGCTCAAACTGGGGTAAAGCGGCAGGCGCTTCCACCTCAACCCATTCATCCAGCGCCCTGTAAGCCATGAATACGCGCAGTACGCTGTCCGGCTTTGGGGAAATGGAAAGCTTTGCATTATCCGTGTAACGTTTGGTCTGGAACGTGATAAGGTTGAAGGGATTCTTCTCCATGCGCGGCAGCCAAAACACGATGAATTCGTTGTATTCGCGGGGGATCAGGCCCATGCGGCTGAGCGTGGCCTGCAAAAAAGCGGCGGTATCAGCACCCTTTACAACGTAGCCGTGCGTCATGTCGTAAACAACATCGGACTCGCCTTCCCAGAACAGGTAGGAGTATTCTTTGCCATCCTCCCGGTTAATCAGCGTGCCATCCGGCATAGCAGTAACAGCCCAACCAGATTCGCCGTAAGCAGGGTAAGTCGTAGTCAGCACCCCATCGTAATCAAGGGAAACGGAAACGTCTATGGTTTCCTCCGGATAAAGATAGACGACCGGTTTCAGATCGACGTTTGGATCGCCGCTTGCAGGCGCATCCCATGGGTTGGAGCGTTCGCGCAGGATCACAGCGAGGGCCGCAAGCGCGACGAGCAACACGCAGCCGCCGAGGATAAGCCATTTTTTGTGTTTCATGCCATATTTCCTTCCAAAATAAAGAAAGCTTGCCTATATATTCTATCCCATTTACAACCGCAATGCAAATGAACGGATTTTAAACCTTTTCCCTTTGCAGGTGTTTTGGGCGGTGCATGGCGGCGGGAGCCTGTGCTATAATGGGTGCAGTTCAATCAATTGGGAGAAAGCCATGGAATTTTTGCGCTTGTTGGAATCGATCCGTTCACCGTTTTTGGACTGTGTTGCCGCCGTGATTACCATGTTGGGCGAGGAAACGGTGTTTATGCTGGTAGGCATGGCTCTTTTGTGGTGCTTTGATAAAAAGTGGGGATTCCGCTTCTTCTTCATCGGCCTTGTGGGAAATACGCTGAACCAACTCATGAAAGCGATCTTTTTGATCCCGCGCCCGTGGGTGTTGGATGAGAGTTTCACCATCGTAGAGGCGGCACGTGAGGCGGCAACGGGGTATTCGTTCCCAAGCGGCCATACGCAAACGGTTGTGACGGTATTCGGCACGCTTGCCGCATGGCAAAAGAAAAAGTGGGTCACGGTTTGCTGCGCTTTGGCGATCCTGCTTACGGCGTTTTCACGCATGTATCTTGGCGTGCATACGCCGCTGGACGTTGGCGTTTCACTGATTACGGGCGTGTTGATTGTGGTTTTGATGACGCGCCTGTTTGACCAAATAGAGGAAAACCGAAAAGGCAAGCTGATTTTTGGGGCATGCGCGGCAGCCTTTGCAGTTTCCCTGCTGCTTTACGTGCTTTTGGTTCCGGCGCGGGAAGCAAGCATTGCGGAGTTCGATGCGCACGGCGTAAAGAACGCATGGACACTGATCGGCACCATGTGCGGGCTGATGCTCGCCTGGTGGGTGGACGATAAACGCACGCATTTTGAAACGAAAGCAGTGTGGTGGGCGCAGGCCTGCAAACTGCTCCTTGGCCTCGGGCTTATCATTGCGCTGCGCGTGGGGCTCAAAGCGCTGTTTTACGCGCTGTTTGACGGCGCGGTGTTTGCAGACGCAGTACGGTATTTTCTTATGGCGGTCACGGGCGGTGTGCTTTGGCCGATGACATTCCGTTTTTGGGCAAAACTTGGAGCAAAACAGGGAGGAAAATAAACATGGAACCACTGTTTCAGACAAAACGTATCTCTGCTGTGGAAGCGGAGGCGGGGGATATCCCTTTTATCATTCGCATGGAGAATGCCGCAGAAAACCGCAATTTCATCTGGCAGGGAACAAAGGAGCAGCATCTTGCGGAAATCGCCGACCCGGAGCACATCCTTGCGGTGTTCCGCACCGCGGATGGAAACAGCATCGGCTACATGCTCTGCCATGTGGACGCAAAATCCGATGTGTTTGAGCTTCGGCGCATTGCCATCGATATAAAAGGAAAAGGGTATGGCAGGGAAGCGATGGAAGGCACGATGCGCTATGCGTTTGAAGTGCTTCGTATGAACCGTTTCTGGCTGGATGTTTATCCGGACAATACAACCGGGATCCGGCTTTATGAATCGCTCGGAATGCACCGGGATGGCATGCTGCGCCAAAGCTACAAAAGCGAGCGCGGCTATCTCGATCAGATCGTGTATTCCATGCTGAAAGACGAATACTTCGCAAGAGCGGCAAGAGGCATGAGCGAAACGGAAGCACTGATCGGCAAGTGCGGTTTCTTTTGCGGAAGCTGCCCTGCTCTGCGCTCCGGAACATGCCCGGGCTGCCGCCTTGCGCATGAGCCGGGCGACTGCTTCACCTTCGATTGCGTGGAAGCACACGGCCTCACCTATTGCGGAGAATGCTGCGCATTTCCCTGTGGAGAGCTTTTGCGGCGCAAAAAAGCGACGGTGCTTGACGCGGACTGGCTGCGCTGGAAGCGGCGCGAGAAGGCAGCGCTCGTAACGGAGCGGCTTCTGCTCCGCCGGCTGACGGAGGAGGACTTTCCCAAGGTATTCGCCATTCTGGGAGACCCGGAGGTGATGTACGCTTGGGAGCATGGTTTTTCGGAAGAGGAAGCGCATGAATGGCTTGAACGCACGTTCAAACGCTATGAAGAGGACGGCTTTGGCCATTATGCCGTAGAACTGCGGGACACGGGCGAATTTGTGGGCATGGTCGGCATGATCCGTGAAACGCTGGGCGGGAAGGAGCTTCTTGGGATCGGCTGGATGCTCCGCAAAGATTGCTGGGGGCATGGGTACGCCACCGAGGCTGCGCAGGCCGTGCTTCACGATGCGTTTGAGCGCCTTGGCGCAAAGGAAATTGTTGCGGACATCCGCCCGGAAAACACGGCTTCAATCCGGGTGGCGGAGCGGCTGGGCATGCGCGCGGAATACGAAGTGGTGAAACGGTATCGCGGCAAGGATATGCCGCACATTGTATATGTGATAAAGAAAGATAAATAAGATAAAAAGTAAAGTATAATCAACACTGCGGCCTTACAGATTGCCGAGGGAGATATGGTAGAGAATGGGATGCTGACTTATCAGGCATCAACCTTACAGCGCGCTGAATAAAACGCTGGATGAACTGTTTTGGGAAGGATAGCGTTTTATGAGAATCATCAAAATTTCGGAGGACAAAAAGCGGTACCTGAGTTTGCTTCTGCTTGCGGACGAACAGGAGGACATGATCGACCGATATCTGCCGCGCGGGGAGATGTACGCGTTGGAAGATGGTGGCGTGAAAGCCGTATGCGTTGTAACGGATGAGGGGGACGGTGTGCTGGAACTTAAAAACCTTGCTGTCGAGCCGGCGGCCCAGCGCAAGGGGTATGGGAAGGCGCTTATCGCGTTTCTCCTGCGGGAATATCGCACACAATACGCTGTTCTGCAGGTGGGGACAGGGGACAGCCCTCTGACCATCCCGTTCTATGAGGCATGCGGATTTACGCGCTCCCATGTCATCAGGAACTTTTTTCCTGACAATTACGATCACCCGATCTTTGAAGGCGGGGTTCAGCTTGTGGATATGGTGTATTTAAAGCAGGCTTTCAAATGAGATACCGCAGCAGCAGATAGGCAACTGCAAAATTCAACACCATCAGAAGAGGCATGCCGATGCAGAATGCGGCATGTTTCGTTTTATGGCGGAAGGCAAGCATGCCGAACACGCCGCCCAAGCCCCCGCCGAGTGCCGCGAGCCAGAAAAGCGTCCGCTCCGGTATGCGCCAGGCGCGCCGTTTTGCGCGCCGCTTGTCCGCACCCATGAAGGCAAAAAGGACAAGGCTCATCAGCAGAAGATAGCCGAACAGCATAAAACGCGGATCAGGCATCGTCGGGATCCTCCTGTGGCGGGACGGTCGGAAGCCCAAGCTCCGCAAGGTCGCGCGGCGGCAGGCGCAGCCTGTCCCACATGCCGTATTTGTGCGTATCTGCAATGGCGTTCATGATGCGCTCCTCCGGGTTGGGCACAATGGTGGTGAAATGCTGGATGAGCTGCTTCATCTCCTCCCGCTTGGTGTTCCCGGCAACGGGGCAGTTTGGTTTGCGGATGGGCAGCGCAAGCCGCTTTGCGATGGAAAGGGCCTGCTTTTCCGGAAGAAAGATCATCGGGCGGATCACGGTAACATCCTTGCGGCCAAGGTAGGTCACCGGACCAAAGGTATTGAGGCGGCTTTCATAAAACAGGCTCAGGAAAAAGGTTTCAATTACATCATCCCGGTTGTGGCCGAGCGCGACAAGGTTGCAGCCGCGCGACCGCGCGGCATCGTTGAGCGCACCGCGGCGTAGCTTTGCGCAAAGCGCGCAGGGATGGCTTTCTTTGCGGATGTTGAACACAACATCTCCAATGTCCGTTTTTACAAGATCAAACGGTACGCCGATGGCCTCTGCAAATTCGGAGACGGGGGAAAAGTCCTCGTCGCTGATGCCAAGGTCGAGCATTACGGCGCAAAGCTCGAATGGCGTGCGGCAAAAGCGCTGGTATAATTTGAGGCCGTAAAGCAGCAGCAGGCTGTCCTTCCCGCCGGAGACGCCCACGCAGATTTTATCGCCGGGGCGGATCATGCGGTAACGCTCGTCTGCGCGGCGGATGCATCCCAGAACGCGTTTCATATCGGTTGTTCCTTTAAGAAAAATCATTTTTTCATTATACGCGATGCAAGCGTCGCATGCAATCATGCTTTCACACTTTTGCCACGAAATAAGGGTTGCCCCCGGCTGTGTAAAAAGGTTATAATAAACATATCAGATTTACGTGAAGCGCTTCGGCGCGGAAGGAGGGCTTTTACCTTGATACGTGTGATTTTCGGCGAAAAGGGTGCGGGCAAGACGAAGCGAATCATCGACATGGCGAACGAGTCGATCAAGACCGCAAAGGGCAGTATTGTGTTTATCGATGACGACAACCAGTACATGTTTGAGCTCAAGCACAGCATCCGCTTTGTGGATGCATCCGAGTTCCACATCGACGGCCCCAAGATGTTCTATGGGTTCCTTTCCGGCATTGCGGCACAGGATTTTGATCTTGAATATCTTTTTATCGACGGCTTCCTGAAGATTGTGCACCACCCCCTCGAAACGCTCGAAGGGCTTTTCACCGAGTTGGAAAAGTTTTCTGATCGCACCGATGTCAAACTGATCATCAGCATCAGCGGCAACGCGGCGGATGCGCCGGAGTTCATTAAGCCCTACATGGTATAAATCAATAAAGCTGCAGGCATAAAAAAGCGGACGCTCTGTGTCCGCTTTTTTATGCCTGCTTTTGTCGAAACGTGTGCGCACGTGGCGCTTTTATATGTGCTTTGCTGCACGAAATGGCAGAAAGTGGTGGACATAATTCGTTTATTTGACGAATGGGCTTTGGTTTGGTAAAATAAGCCTTAATTATTCATACCATGGGGGACATGGACATAAGAATCAGGAAGGCTTTGCCCGACTGGCATGGAGGTTGAACCATATGAAGTCCTGGTTAAGGACAATCTTATATTTTCTGGCGGTCATTCTCGTTACGGCGAGCGTAACCGCCGGCATAACGGTGTCGGTTCTGAACAAGGAGCGGGAGGATGTGGTTGTCCTTTCGGCAGAGGAATACGCAGGGATCAGCGACCTGCTGTTTTTGGATGAGATGATCAACCGGCTGCAAAGCGATTCATTGAAGGAACCGCCGAGCCGGGATGCGTTGCTTGATGCGGCGGCAAAAGGCATTGTAGCCGCTCTGGATGACCCTTATGCGGCATATTACACAGCGGAGGAATATGAGGCATATCTTTCTAACATCAACGGGCAATATAACGGCATAGGCATTCTCATCGGCCAGCCGGATGCGGAAGGCGCGCTGGTGCTGGATGTTTATGACGAAACACCTGCGGCCCAAGCCGGTGTTCAGCCGGGTGACAGGATTGTTGCCGTGGATGGCGTGAGCATTGGCGGCATGCTGCTGGATGAGCTTGCGGCGGCAATTGACCGCGAGGTGGGGGAAAGCGTTGCGCTTACGCTCAAACGGGGGGAGAAAACGCTTGAACTGCAGATTGCCTGCGCGGCGCTCAACCTCAGCCGTGTCACAAGCGCGCTGTTTAATCAGCGTACGGGATACATTCGCATCAGCATGTTTACGGGCAACTGCGCTACGGAATTCAGCGAAGCAATCAAGGACCTTACGGATCGCGGAATGCGTTCCCTTGTGATTGACCTGCGCAATAACCCGGGCGGTTCCCTTTCGGATGTGGTGAGTATTGCGGATACGCTTCTTGGCGAAGGAACGATTGTAAGCGTACGCGGGCGAGCGGAGTCCGAAGGGGAGGTTTATAAATCGAACGCGAAAGGGGTAAAAGTGCCCATTGCGGTTATCGTGAATGAAAACTCGGCATCCGCAAGCGAGATTCTCGCTGCGGCTGTGCAGGACTTTCAGGCCGGAGCAGTTGTAGGCATGACGACCTATGGAAAAGGCGTTGTGCAAACGACGAAGCAAATTGAGGGCAACCGCGCATGGCTCAAGCTCACGAGCGATGCGTACTATACGCCAAATGGCGCGAATATCGACGGGGTTGGCGTCACTCCGGATATTGAAATCGACCTGCCGGAAGAGCTTAAAGGCCTTGCAATCGATCAAATTGAGCAGGACGATGATGCACAACTTTGGGCCGCGCTTGATTATGTGCGCACGTTAGCGGATGAAGCGGAATAAGAAAAAACAAAAACGGGCTTTCGTCAACCTGCGCGAAAGCCCGTTTTTGTTTCAGCCGTTATTCGTTCTCGTCGGAATGACGGATGCCATCGCGGCGGAACAGGATGGAGATGCCCCAGATTCCTGCCAAGCCCACGATCGTATAGATGATGCGCGATACGACGGTGCTCATGCCGCCGAAAATGCTGGCGATGAGATCGAACTGGAACAGGCCGACCATACCCCAGTTCAGCGCGCCGATGATGACGAGAATAAGCGCAAGTGTATCCATGGTGTTTTCCTTCTCCTTTTTCGTGATGTGAATAGCTTGCGCAGCAAAACACGCTGTTATGCAGAAATTTGAAAAAGGATATGAGCGCTAAAATATCGTTAAATAATTTGAAAGAGAATTTTTTGAAAACATGTATTCCAAAAAGAAAACAAGGGATACAGCCAACGATAAAAAAGCCTGCAATTTATTACGATAATTCAATGCAAACCAGATGAAAACCGGAAAGAAATAAGGATATAATTTAAAAAATGTAATTTAAAAATAGAATATTTAAATAGGATATAAACGTTTCTTAACGGAACATGCGTTAATAAAATAAAAAACGACATGTACAGGAGAACGATCCCATGCTAAAATGAGACATCACATCTACAATTGAAGGAGGTACATCTATGAAGCCAGCGAAGAAATTGTCTTTGCCCGTATGGATTTTCATAGGCATGCTTGCCGGTATCTTGGCGGGCCTGTGCTTTTTTGAAAAATCCGGATTTCACAACCAACTACCTCAAACCCATCGGCACGATTTACATTAACCTTTTGAAGTTCCTGGTTGTCCCGGTTGTTCTGTTTTCGATTACGGATGGCGTCATTTCCCTGAAAGATCTCAAACGCGTTGGCAGCGTTGGCATCAAAACATTTGTTTATTATATGATTACGACCGCGGTTGCGGTTGTAATTGGCCTTGCGCTTGCATCCGCCTTCAAAGGGTTTTTCCCGCCTCTGCCCAGCGCCGAGCTTGCTGAGCTTGAGTATGCGGCAAAGGAAGCGCCCAGCGTGATGCAGGTTATTGTCGGAATTTTCCCCGACAACATCCTTGCGCCGATGGTCAGCGCGAACATGCTTCCCGTGATTGTGATTGCGATTTTCGTTGGCGCAGGCATTTTGGCTGCGGGCAAAAAGGGGGAGAAAATCGGTGAAATCGTGAATTGCATGAATGAGGTCGTCATGAAAATCATGATGATGATCATTAAGATTACTCCAATTGGCGTATTTTGCCTTATGGCAAATGTAGTGGCAGTGAACGGCCCGGAGATTGTAGGCACCCTTGCGCTCGTGATCGGCGTTGCATATCTCGCTTATATCATCCATGTGGCTGTGGTATACGGAAGCAGCATAAAGTTCCTGAGCGGGATGAATCCCATCGCTTTTTTCAAAGGGTTGGCGCCTGCGATGATATGCGCATTCACCACGACTTCCTCTAACGCAACGCTTCCGCTGAACATCGAATGCTGCAACAATATGGGCGCTGAGCCGGAAATCAGCTCTTTCGTGCTACCGTTGGGCGCTACCATCAATATGGACGGCACCGCAATTTATCAGGCTGTTGCAACAATCTTTATCGCAGCCTGCTACAATATTGACCTGACCCTTGCCGACATGGCGATGGTTGTGCTGACGGCCACGCTTGCCTCCGTCGGTACGGCGGGCGTTTCCGGCGCAGGCATGATTATGCTTGCGATGGTTTTAACATCCATCGGCATTCCGGTGGAAGGCATTGCCATCATTGCGGGCGTAGATAAGCTCTTTGATATGGGGCGGACAACGCTGAACATTACAGGCGATGCAACCTGCGCCATCTGGATATCGAAATTGGAACGTGCCAAAAAGGCCAGGATGGAAGCAAGGGCGAATGCCAAAGCGTAAGCGCAGCAAAAATGCAAAAGGCCGGGATTTGAACGGAACCCCGGCCTGCTTCATTTTCACGAAGTTTATTTCTTTTTCTCCGGGAAAATTTCCACTGTTAGCTTGTCAAACGCAATGGGCTCCATGAAATCAGCAGCTGTGAATGCGGTATGCGAAAAATGCGCAAGGTCATGAAGGTGCTTTTTCAGCAGCACGGGACGCGCGAGATCAAGCGCGTGGCAGAGCTCACCGATAATCGGCCCCCAATCTTCTACGCGCGCTTGGGACAGATCGCTGAATTCCATTACGATGTCCTGCTGGATTTTGCCGTCCGTACGAATTGCAGCCCAGATTTTCATGCACAATCAACCATACCCTAAGACAGGGTGTTCCTTTCCGTTTTAAAGCTGTCGAAAAAGCGATTTTTCACTTTTCAGGATTTCCCATATGTTGCTTGCACCGCAGGCTTCATATAATAAAAAACACGTGCGGGTAAACCTTTGCTGCGTAAAACGTATTCATGCGCTTGCCAGGCGAAACTGCCAAATCGGGACAGAGCGTTGAAGTTCCGGCCTTTTGACAGCAGAGGGGGCGGATGCATACATCCGCCCGCTAAGCAGCTGTTTTGGCTTAAAATGCAGGAGGGTTTAACCGTCTTTCAGGATATACCATGCATGCATGAGCGGCAGAGTGGAGCCGTCAGCAAGGGTGTATGTGCCTGCGGGATCCGCATAGAGGTTATACGTTTTGCCGTCGCCAACGGCGATTTCGGACACACCGCTGTAATAATTGAACACGATATCCCCGGAACTGGTCTGAATGCGGGCGGTTGCAAACGGCGCGGACTGGTAAACTTCAACCACTTTTCCCACAACCTTGTAGCCTTGTTTATGTTCTGGATAATTCTTAATGCGGTCGTAGTCAAGCACATGAACGGCGCCCATGTAGCTGTCTTTATCCGGGCGGTGCTCCAAGTAGAGCGTGCTGGATTTTGCCGCATTGTCCTTGGTGGCGGTGATGACGGCAGCATACAGTCCGACGCTTTCCGTTTTTACCGTAAAGCTGAATGTGCCGGCAGTAGCGTCCTGCGTCACATCCCCTTCCAGTTCAACGCCCGAAACGGAGATCACCGCGCCTGCTTCCATGGTGCCGGAAACGGTCATGGTGGAAGTGGTGGCATACCGCACAACGGAATCGTTTACGGCAAACGTCACATTGCCCTCAACGGTGCCGGGCGTTGTGGTGCCGGTCCCTTCGGGATCCCCGGATGTACCCGTGCCAAAGGTGATGTTAAAGGTTTGCGAGGCGGTCTGATAGCGGTTCTTACGCGCTTCGATCGTGACTGCATAAGCACCGCTTTCAGGCAGCGTATAGGATGTATTGAAATTGCCCGATTCATCAATGGGCACCTGCGTCTCGTTCACGTACACAGCCGCCGTATTGTCGCTGACCGTACCCGTAATGGGAACGACGGCGGTATCCGTAGTGAAGTCGCTTACGGTAGGAGAAGTCACGTTCAGCTCGATTGCCGGGATGGAGATTACGATCTCGTCCTCAAATTCCACTGCCGTTTCTTCGCCATTTGGGCTGATGACTACGACGTTCGGCTTGATGTGCAATTCGCTTTCGGCGATCGGCGCATCAGGCACAAAAATATCTTCCGGAATGCGCCAGGCAACGCAGTTGCGGGCTTGCGCACCAACAACATCCTCACTTACGGTTTCTCCTGAGGTGAAACGGGCCGTGTAATTGTTTTTGCAGTAAACCGTAACGATATAGGCCGGGTCGCCATTTTTTGTTTGTGCAGCAGTGATGGTCGCAGCCTTGGGGAATGGGTTGCCGCCAAAGGCGTAATCAAAGAAAGCGCCCACACTGCCATCGAAATTTTTATTTAAGTAGACGATCGCAAACACAGCGATGAGCACCACGAGCACCGCCACCGCTGCGATGAAAAGCAAATTGCGGGAACCTGCTGCGGCCCGGTTTTGCTTCTTTTTGCGGGAAGGCTTGACATCATACTCAAAATCGTCAAGCGCATCGTATCCGCCTGCCGATGCCGCCGCTTCAACGGGAGCCTGCCGCGCGTGTGTGGCAGACTTCCTCTCCGGCGCCTGCTTGGCCACCCGTGTGGCGGCTGCGCTGCGCTGCGGCGTATAAGGGCGCACGGGCGCTTCATCAAAATCGGAAACGGGAGCAGCCTGACGCGGTGTGTCCGCCGCGCTAGGGGTAGGCTGAGCCTGCTCCCTGACCGGCGCATGCACGCGCACATTGTTGCTGTAACCGCGTTCACCCGGCACGGGCGGCGCAGGCTGTTGGGCAGCCGCCTGGGATTGGGATTGTGCGGGCCTTGGGTTGAAGCGGGAGGAATAGGTTTCGGGAATATCTTCCTCGCTTACGGTGTTGGCATCAAATTCAGGCTTCGGCCACTGCGGCGCGCGGACAAACCCCCACGCCGGCGGCGTTTCGCCTGTGGAGGCAACGTAGGAATCCTCAGCGGGCGCAGGCTCCGGCTCGTCGGGCGTAAGCGGAGCAGCGCAGTTTTCGCAGTATTCGAGGTAATCCTCATTGTATGCGCCGCATACCTTGCATTTCATATCGAAAAAACCTCCTGTACAGGAATTATCAATTTATTATAGCAAATCTCCCCCAGTGTGAAAACACTTTTACGCTTTTTATTTGGAAACAAACTATGAAATAAAGCCGAAACGCATATGCGGCGTTTTCGCATACACAGTTTTATGCTATAATCACAACAGGCGAAAAACGCCCATCGCGCTTTGGACTATGATTTTTGCCGAACAGGAGTACGATTATGTGCCTTACACAAAAGGGAAAGGGAATAATGATACTGATCCTTTCTGCATGCTTTTTGCTTGCAGCTTTCACCGGATGTGCACGCGAAGCATCAGAAGGAACGCCGCCGCCCCAATCCTTTGAAGGATTCCAAACGGAAGGGGAAGCCACGGGCGGCGGAACGCTGCTGAACGCGAACATCAACGCCGTCGGTGCGGCGGAGGAAAACGGCGATGTACGCCTGACCCTTGGGTTTATCGGGGGTAGCCGCATGTCCGGCGGGACGGACGAGCGTGAGGTTGCCAACGTACCGCGCTATGCCGTCACACTGCTGCCGCAGCCAACCCGGCTTGCGGTGTCGTTTGATTCGATCACCTATTGGGATTATTTGCGCGATTTGGACCTGAGCGCGAGCGGATTCCTGCTCGGCAGCTTTGGCACGGTATTTGAAGGCAGCGAGGCGTTTACGCTGTATTTCCAGTTGGCAGGAGAGGCCGCCTTTCAGGTTGTTGAACATGAAACGAGCATCGAAATCCTCCTGCGGCCCATCGTGGCGCAAGCGGCAGAGCCGGAAGCGCAGGAGACGCCGGCCGCAGATGCGATTGACATCGTTGCCGATGAGTACGCTGCGGCGGACGAGCGCTACTATGTCGTGGCAAATGCATTCCAAGCCTATTGCGCGGGTACGCTTTCGAGCGGCTGCGGGATGACCCCGGTCCTTGCGGCGGACCACAGCACGGTGTTGTTGATTTCCGAAGGGGTTTCCGCAAAATCGGAGGCTGAACGCCTGCGCGAGCGGATTCTCACGGAGGAACCCGGCGCGGTGCCGTCAGATTGGAGCGTTGTGAAACTCAAGAATGGGGCGCTTCCCGCATATGATGAAACGATGGAGTATATGGCCGCCTATGATCAGCTTCCTGCCCGCATTGACGGCAAGGAAACCGCGCTCACGCCGCTCATCCCGGATGGGCTGCTCCTTTCCGTCACGCCGCAACGGGATGGGTTCCTTTACAGCAGGCGGATTACGCGCGGCAGCTTGGCGGAAACCTATACATACGAACAGCTTTGCGTGCAGAGCATGGGCGGGGGTTCCAAACCATTGCTTTCTTTTGAATTTCAGACCATAGAATCCGTAAAATATTCGCCGGATGGGCGGAAGCTCGCGGTTCTGGAACGTGCGGCGGAAAGCGCGCATCTGTACATATTCGATCTCGACACCAAGGAACTTTTGACGGACCTCACGGATATGGGATTTGGCGACACGGTCAGCGCTTATGTTTGGGACAGCATGGGCGGGCGCGTGTTTTCCATCGGCGGTTCCGGCGAAATCTCTATCCACCAGTATGATTTCAATGTGCCGACGGAAAGCAAACGCCACACGGTTGTAGATAAAAAGGGCGTGGATGAAGGAAGCCTTGCATTTTTTGACGGGGAGCTGTATTTCTGTGAGACCACGCTTGAAGGCGGCGGAATGATCTACCGCATCAAGCCGGAGGGAGGAACGCGGCGCAGTTATATGGAGGGCAGCGCATTCGCCCTGTCGGGCGACGGACGATATATGGCCTTCAGCGCATCGGGCGATGATGCGTTAGGCGGAGGAGAAACGCATTTCGGAATTCGCGATATGCATAACGGTGCGCTCACCACCATCACGGATGAATTCTCCGTCTATACTTTCCTGTGGTCGTATGACGGAAGCAGGCTCTACTACATTGAAAACCGCCTGTCCGGCAGCGCGGGAGAGGAGACGGAAAGCACGGGAGATGCGAACGATGCATATCCCTACCGCCTCTGGGTATACGACGTTGCCTCGGGTGAAAGCCGCACAATTGCGGACCTGCCGTATGCCTCCATTGCGGTTTCCCACCGCGCGGATGAAGTTTACCTTTGTTATACCGATGGCGCTACGCTTGGCGATGTGGTTCGGGCGACATACATCATCCCTGCCGGTTGACGCATGGCTGGTGAAAGGCACAAAGCACGCTCTTAATTATGTATAAACTTCCGAAATTGGAGCATACTTCCTTTTATTAAGACTCCTTCGGAGGTGGTATGATGTCGATTACAGGTTTGCTCCCGCGCATTTCGGGGCGGGAACGTGCGGCGCACAGGGGAGAGGCAGAAATCCGTGAGGCTCTGAAAAAGTGGAAGGATGCCACGCGCTTTTTTGAGAGCGTAAACGATCCGGAACTTATGGATTACGCAATTTACGATATGGAGGCTGCCCGGCGCAAGTATATGTTCCTGCTTCGCCAAAAAGCGCGGGACGACGAAGAAGCAGAATAAAGTGAGGACGGAAAAGGGATCCCTGCCCGCCCTCAAAACGATGGAGGTCAACGGACATGAATCCCTTCGGTTCAATTCTGGCGTTTGCAGCGGGCCTTTTGGTTCTTTGGCTGATCTGCAAACTGCTCGCTTTCCCGCTCAAGGTGCTTTGGAAACTCGTGGTTAATGCGCTTTTAGGCGCGGTAATCCTGTTTTTGTTTAATTTTGTGGGCGGCTTTTTTTCCCTTTCCATCCCGATCAATGCGCTCAATGCGCTGATTACAGGCGTGCTGGGCGTCCCCGGCGTTATTCTCCTTCTGGTGCTGCAGTGGATTCTGTGACGGGAAGATAATTGCCGGTCAGCATGCCGAACCGGATGGGCGTTTCCCCTTCTGTGGGGGAAAGACACACTGTAAGCTCGCTTTGGTATGAGGAAGTGCAGGCCGTGGACAACCAGGTGTCCCCGGCTTTTTCCATGCTGCAAAACCGCTCCACTCCCTTTGGGGAGCTGATGGTGAAGCGGAGCGCAGTGCCGGATAAACTTCCCGACAGCGTGTTGCCGTCTATATAGGAAAACTGAAACGTATAGCCTTTTTCCGGGCTTCCATACATGCTTCCGCTGCCGGAAGCGGCGGATTCCAACGCGCCGCTGTATCCGCTTTCATCGCTGCCGAAGAGCCTTGCAATGGTGATGCGCCCTTCAGAAAGCAGCGCACGGTGTTCCGTCAGCGCCAGCGAATAGGAAAGCCCATCCACGCTTTGAAGCGCGGAAAGCCCTGCGGCATATGCATCCAGAAGCGCGGCGCAGTCCGCGTGATACTCCGCATAGAAAGCGTATACGGGGTTTACCGCAAAAGGCGTAGCGCTCGGCGCTGGCAAAGCTTCCGGCAGTTCGGACACGGAAGGAGGGGAGGGGGAAACGGAAGCCGCAGGCAGGGAGGCAGACGGCGTTGCGGAGGGGAGCACAGGCAATGTGGAGTTCCCTGCATTGCCCGCACTGCAACCGAAAAAAAGCATGACCGAAAGGCATGCCGCACAACATAAACATACAGGGCGTTTTGAATTCCAACGGAGCTTTATCAAGATGGCACCTCATTTTCATCAGACCCGCCGCCGGATTGTTCAAAATAGGCGAGGATGCCGTTGAACAGCCCTGCGGCACAGCTCGTCTGATAGGAATCGCGGTTGAGCCGGATGTCTTCCTGCGGGTTGGAAAGCATGCCCATTTCAACGGCGATCACCGGCTTTTCCGACCAGTTAAAGCCGGTTTGATCCATCAGGGCGCGAAGGGAAATCATCGTAGCGCCGGTGGCTTCGGAAAAACTTTCATATACGCATTGCCCAAGGCGCAGGCTTTCCTGATAAATCGCAGCGCCATATGCGCGGGAAGGGATCAGCACGCTTGCACCGCTCTTGTTGGCGGAGGATACGCTGTCACAGTGCAAACGCAGCCAAATGTCTACGCCGGAGTCGTTCATCAGAAGCGCGCGCTCCATGTTGGAGAGCGAAAAGTCCGATGTTTCGCGCGTCAAAACCACCGTTGCGCCTTCGGCTTCAAGCAGGTCGCGCAGCTTAAAGGCGATGAGCAGATTGATCTTGTATTCGGGAACGCCGGTTTTCACGCCGGTGCTGCCGGGGCTTTGGCGTTCCTTGGTACGCTTAACGCCAGGGGCCATCTGCTCAAGCTCCGCATCCGGAGTTTCCTGATGTCCGGGGTCAATGCCGATCGTATACCCCGCAAGGCGGTCTGTTTCATCCGATGCAGCCGATTGCTGCTCCGGAAAGGCGAGCAGGCCGAGCTCAAACGCGTTCCAGTAGGCGGCAAAAGTAAGGGGGCCGAACGCGCCATCCTCCCGTACGCCAAGAAACGCCTGCAGACGGATGACAGCCTGCTTTGTGGCTCCGTCAAAAAGGCCGGTAATTTCCCCTTCATAAAAGCCGAGGGCGCGCAGCTCCGTTTGCAGCGTTTCCACATCCTCGCCAAAATCCCCAGCGGAAAGAATTTCCTGGGAAGGAATTTCGGGCATCGTGGGCGCGGCAAGCGCGGCGCTGCATGAGAGCAACACCGCGAAAACGCAGCAAAGTGCGGCAAACCGCCTGAGAAAGGGACTCATTTCCGGCAAAGCTCCTGAAAGTCAATACTCAAAGTTTCCTTTATTCTACCATCTCCGCCGGATTTTGCAATCGCTCATCCATAAATAAACTGTAAACTTAGGCGGAAGGGAAAATGCTTACGCTTTGCGAAAAACGAGCTTCCCATCCTCGGCGGATGCTGTTACGGCATCGCCCAGAGAAACGCGCCCGGAAAGAATTTCTTCGCTCAGGCTATCCTCCACCTGATGCTGGATGGCACGGCGAAGCGGACGCGCACCGTAAAGCGGGTCAAACCCGGCGCCGGAAAGCAGATCCTCCGCCTCAGGCGTAACGGTGAGCGCGATGCCGCGCTCCCGGAGCCGCGCTTTCACAGTTTCGAGCATCAACCGGGTGATTGCGCGCGTTTCTTCCCGCGCAAGCGGCCGGAATACGATGATCTCATCCACGCGGTTCAGGAATTCCGGCCGGAATGTCTTTTTCAGTTCAGCCATCATGGTTTCGCGCAGGCGCTCATGCGTAAGCGCGTCCTCCGCCGTGCCAAAACCGACGGCATGCGCTTGCTGTGTGCGCGGCGCGCCGGCGTTCGAGGTCATGATGATAACCGTGTTGCGGAAATCTACTGTGCGCCCCTGAGAATCCGTGAGCCGGCCATCCTCAAGCACTTGGAGAAGCAGATTGAACACATCGGGATGCGCCTTTTCGATTTCGTCAAGCAGGATAATGCAGTACGGCCTCCTGCGCACACGCTCGGTGAGCTGGCCGCCGTCGTCGTAACCAACATAGCCCGGCGGGGAGCCGATGAGTTTGCTCACGCTGTGCAGCTCCATGTATTCGCTCATGTCCAGACGCACCATGGCGGTTTCATCTGCAAAAAGCGCTTCTGCAAGCGCGCGGGAAAGCTCGGTTTTTCCAACGCCCGTGGGGCCGAGAAAAATGTAGGAGCCGATGGGCCGCGCAGGATCCTTCAGCCCGGCACGCGCGCGGCGGATGGCGCGGGAAACGGCGGAGATGGCTTCTTCCTGGCCGATGACACGCCTGTGCAGCGCATCTTCCAAATGCAACAGCTTTTCGCTTTCATCTTCCGTGAGCTGGCGCACGGGAATGCCTGTCCATGCGTTTACAACATCCGCGATGTCGTTTTCGGTAACGATGGATTCTTCATTGTCCCGCTCGCGCTCCCAATCGGCCTCAATCCCTGCGATTTGCGCCGCAAGACGCTGCTCCTCGTCGCGCAGCGCGGCAGCGCGTTCATAGTTCTGGTTGTTGACGGCTTCTTCCTTTTCCTTGCGCAGCGATTCGATGCGCTCACGCAGCTCTTTTACGTCCGGCGGTGTGTTGTAAGCGCGAAGGCGTACGCGGCTTGCGGCTTCATCCATTAGGTCGATGGCCTTGTCCGGCAGGAAACGGTCCGAAATGTAGCGGCCGGAAAGCTCCACCGCAGCGCGGATGGCCGCGTCCGTGATGCGGGCTTTGTGGTGCGCCTCATAGCGGTCACGCAGGCCGAACAGGATGGCTACGGCCTCTTCGCGCGTGGGTTCGCCGACTGTAACGGGTTGGAACCGCCGTTCAAGCGCTGCGTCTTTTTCGATATGCCGGCGGTATTCGTCGAGCGTTGTCGCCCCGATGACCTGGATTTCTCCGCGCGCGAGAGCGGGCTTAAGGATGTTGGAAGCGTCGATACTGCCCTCCGTTGCGCCTGCGCCGACGATGGTATGCAGCTCGTCGATAAACAGGATAGTGCTGCCGTCCTCCCGTAGTTCGGAAATGGCGTTTGTGATGCGTTCCTCAAATTCGCCGCGGTATTTGGTGCCCGCGAGCATGGAACCAAGGTCGAGCGTGACGATCCGCTTGTCCTTCAAAAGTTCGGGAATCTTGCCCGCCGCAATGCGCTGCGCCAACCCTTCGATGACTGTGCTTTTGCCAACGCCCGGGTCGCCGATGAGGGCGGGGTTGTTTTTCGTGCGGCGGCAGAGGATCTGGATCACACGCTGAATTTCCGCTTCCCGCCCCACCACGGGGTCGAGTTCCCCATCGCGCGCGGCGCGCGTCAGATCCCGGCCGTATTGATCGAGCACCGGCGTACCCTGCCCCGCATGTGCGGGCTGCGGGGCGCTTTCCCCGGCGGGCCGCCCTCCCGCAAGCACGGATTGCAGGCCGGGCACATCCGCGCCGAGATCCTGCAGGATGCGCACGGCGACCGAGTCCCGCTCCCGCAAAATGGCGAGCAGGATATGTTCTGTGCCAATATAGCCCATTTTCAGGGATTTTGCTTCATAAAGGCTTAGCTCCAGAATTTTTTTCGTGCGCGGCGTATAACCGAAGCTGTCGGTAAAATGATAATCCCCCCGGCCGACAAGCGTATCCGCGCGTTCTGCAACGGCGTTTGCGGTCACGCCAAAGGCGGAGAGTGCCTTAAATGCCGCGCCTTCCCCTTCGCGGATGAGGCCGAGCAGCAGATGCTCACTGCCCACATAGTTGTGTCCCATCGCCCGTGCCGCCTCCTGCGCCAAAGCGAGCGCGCGTTTTGCACCTTCGGTGCACCGATCCAAAAAGCTCATGCTGTGTCCTTTCGGGATAATTCGTCTGTTCGCCTTAATTTTATAGCAAAACAGGAGCGCCTGCAACCGTTGCACTTGCGCGGTTTTTATAAAAAAGCGTCAACAAACGCGCGCTGGTGTGGTATGATAAAACAGTATAAGCCGTTCCAAAACTGTCGCCATATGCGTGCGCGGCATATATATGGACAAAAAGGAGTTTGTCTCCGGTTTTAAGGAGTGAGAATATGATTTATTTGGACAACAGCGCCACGACCCGCACGCTGCCCGCGGCGGCGGAGGCGGCGCAATACTATATGAGCGAAAGCTTTTTTAACCCGGCGGCGGCCTATTCGCCGGCGGTGGAGAGCGAACGCGCGGTGAATGCGGCGCGGGCGCGGCTTGCCGGAGCTATGAATGCGGCAGCCGACGAAATCGTCTTTACCTCAGGCGGCACGGAAAGCAACAACATGGCGATCTACGGGTCCCTTGGCGCGATGCGCGGACAAGGCCGGCTTGTGGTAAGCGCGGTGGAGCATCCTTCCGTTTACGAGGTGATGAAACGGCTTTCCCCCGAATACGACGTAGTTGAAGCCGGCGTGGATCAGCAAGGCCGCGTGGATGTCGCCGGCCTTGCGCAGCTTGTGACGCCGGGCACGCGCTTTGTGTCGGTAATGCAGGTAAACAATGAAACGGGGGCGATCAACGACATCCCCGCCATTTATAAGCTCGTAAAGCGGGAAGCTCCCGGCGCTCTTTTGCATGTGGACGGCGTGCAGGGTTTTCTGAAAGTTCCGTTTGAAGCGCGCAACTGTGATTTTTACACCGTCAGCGGCCACAAATTCCACGGCCCGAAGGGCGTGGGCGCGCTGTATGTCAAAAAAGGAACGCGTTTTTTGGGCGGGCAAATCGGCGGCGGGCAGGAAAAAAACCTCCGCTCCGGTACGACCAACACGCCGGGCATTATGGGGATGGACGCCGCGCTGCAATATTACCTTGCAAATCAGGAAACGATGTGGGAAAATATGCGGACGTGCAAGCTGCGCTTGGCGGAAAACCTCCTCGCGCTGCCGGATGTGCTCATCAATGGTCCGGCGCCGGAGGAGGGTGCGCCGCACATCCTGAACGTTTCCTTCCTTGGCGTGCGCGGCGAGGTGCTTCTGCATGCATTGGAGGAAAAGAAAATCTATGTTTCTACGGGCTCTGCGTGTTCCGCGCACAAAAAGGGAAAGAACCGCATCCTGAACGCCATGGGTGTGACCGGGGAGCGCCAGGAAGGGGCGATCCGGTTCAGCTTTTCAGCATTTAACACCCCGGGAGAAATGGACGAAACCGCTGCGGCAATCGCGGATCTGCTCGGGCTGCTCAGACGGTTCAAAAGAAGGTAACCTTCAGAAGCTTACATCAGAAAAACACAGAGGAGAGAAGATCACAGTGGAACAGGTACTGCTCGTCCGCTATGGCGAGATTCATCTCAAGGGGCTTAACCGCCCCTTCTTTGAGCGCAAACTCATCGACGGGATCAACAACGCGCTGCGTGGGTTTGGCGCCAGGGTACGCCGCGAACAGGGGCGCATCTATGTGCATGGCATTGCGCCGGAGCGCATGGAGGCTGCTTCGGATGCACTTACCCGCGTGTTTGGCGTGCATTCCATAAGCCCCGCCATGGCTGTGGAAAAAGAATGGAATGCCATCGTGGAGGCTGCAGCATGCCTTACGGAGCAGGCGGCCGGCGGAAAAAACGTCACTTTTAAGGTCTTTTCCCGCCGCTCGGACAAGGGCTTCCCCATGAACTCTGAAACGATCAACCATGAGCTTGGCCATGTGCTGCTTGAACGGTTCCCAAACCTTACCGTTGATGTGCATGCGCCGGAGCTGAAGGTGTGCGTGGAGATCCGCGAGCAGGCGTTCATATACGCTGCGGAGATCATGGGCGCAGGTGGCATGCCGAGCGGAACGGCAGGGC